>Ga0114925_10000571_pt1 | contig 16722 bp, 11 predicted proteins | sample SumtaG_2_FD_87287 | JGI IMG/M metagenome (GOLD analysis project Ga0114925, IMG submission 87287) | Deep subsurface microbial communities from Indian Ocean to uncover new lineages of life (NeLLi) - Sumatra_00607 metaG | ecosystem: Environmental > Aquatic > Marine > Oceanic > Sediment | place... | reverse complement strand
TTTTCCTGAACTTAACCTTTATTGAAGGAGGGAACAAATGAAGTTTTATGGCATTGATCTGCACCACGATAGCTTTATCGCAGCAATTATTGACGAAAACAATCAAATTACAACAAGAAAAGTCAGTCTGCATTTAAAAAAGTTTACAGAGTTTTTAAAAGAATTATCCAAGGATGATTATGTTGCTGTGGAGGCTTCAACCAATAGTTTCTGGTTTTACGATCAAGTAATAGTTTTAGTAAAAGAGTGTTTTATTATTAACCCATGGAAGTTTTTGCAAATATACAAATCTAATAAAAAGACCGATAAAATTGATGCAAAAAAGATAGCGAAAAGATTGAGGTACAGGATATTATGTGATTGGGATGAAGATGATTTACCGACTGTATATGTTCCTACTCATGAAGTGAGAGAATTAAGAAGTCTGTTTAATTCATACAAGATGTTGATTAAGTAAAAAACAATGGTAAAGAATAGGATCCATTCATTGCTGATTCACTGCCAAAAGGAAGCCACCTCCAAAGGAGGTGGCTTCCTTTTGGCAGTGATCGTTCTTCTGTCTGGCCCCTGAATATTTTTTTCATACACTGTATCCGGTAATAGCTCCTCCTGAGGACCAAATAACTTCAGTTCTTCTTCCCGGAAAACCCTGATCTGCCCGAATTCACCATCAAAACCTTCCTTGATGTAAACCTCCCTGTCCCTCATTCGCCTTATGGCTTCAGATAAAATATCATTGCAGGCTGTTTTTATATCATTCACAGGCATGTTAAGAAGCAGATTGAGCTCCGAATCAGTCTTTTCTAATATTGAATGATAGGCCCTGGAAACCTTTTTTGACTCCTGGCCGACTCCCGTAATCTCAGACAATATTTTTTTCAAAGTTATGAGCGAGTAGAATGGATGCCTGTTACATCTTTCTTCAATGTCACTTCTGTCCGCAAGCTGTGCTACCCTGTTCATAACTCCGATAGTAACCTTTTTCCCGCATACAGAACATATTTCATTATTTTTCAGTGTTTTTAGAGGATTCCAGCTGATACTGCATTTTCGATGTCCGTCAAAATGATATTTTCCCTCCTGAGGAAAAAACTCTACTGTGCCGAGAAATTGTTCAGGATCACCGGTTTTCATTGCGTGGATGATCCCATCATAAGAAAGCTCAGTGTTAAAAAGATTTGCCTCTCTCCCTAATTTTTCAGGCGAGTGGGCATCTGAATTGGAAATTAGTGTATATCTGTCCAGAAAGCTGCACATCCAGTTCATCGGAGGATCGGATGAAAGCCCTGTCTCTACGGCATATATATGATCAGCCAGGTCATCATAACACTCCTCAACAGTATTAAACCCGGATTTTGCTCCAAGTACAGAGAACCAGGGAGTCCAGATATGAGCAGGAACAAAAAATACCCTGTCAGAGGCATTCAGTGCAATTTCCAGAAGATCTTTTGAGCTCAGCCCTAATATCGGCCTTCCATCCGATGTAATATTCCCCAGTTTTGATAATGCGGTCTGGATTTTTTCTACTACTTCAAAGTCAGGGGCAAAAATAAGATTATGGACCTTCCGTACTTTCCCATATTTTTTATAGATATTGCTTATCTCAGCCGTAAGGAGAAATCGTGTGCTGGTGCCGGAAAAGGTGTGGGTTTCGGATGCTTCATCCAGCATAAATTCATCTTTTAAACGAAAAAGTCCGGGTTCGGCAGGCTCGAGCTTTAATTGCAATTCTTTGAGCCAGCCCGGATGGGTAAAATCCCCTGTGCCGACAACTTTTATCCCTTTAAGCCGGGCCCAGTAATCGATGTATTCAGGCACAAGCATTTTACTTGTTGCAATCGAATAATGTGAATGTATGTGAAAATCAGCAATATATTTCATGCTTTTTATTACGAAAATATATTAATAAATCGCCAACATGTGCAACCACACGAAGTTGGGCAGGCACAAAGGCCTGCCCCTACATATAAGGTCAATATTGGGTTGCCCATACACATATATATTTTCAAACTTGTTACATTTCATTGACCGGGTTAATCCCGAGCAGGGTAAGTCCCTGTTTTAAGACCTTGTTTACTCCTTTTACAATAAGCGCCCTGGCAAGAGAAAGGGAGCTGTCATCGGTAATTACTCTGTGGGAATTGTAAAAGCTGTTAAACTGCGATGCAATATCAAGAAGGTAGCGGGAAATAATGGATGGCTCAAACTCCTTTGAAGCACGCATAACAGTGTCTTCAAAATCATTGATTAAAAGACAGACAGAATAACCTTCATCACCCCAGGGAAGATCTTTTTTAAACTCGACTTCACCGTACTTTTCTTTGAACTTTTTCAAAAGACTGTTACTGCGGGCATAAGTGTACTGCAGATAAGGCCCTGTTTCCCCACTAAAGTTTAATATTTCATCCCATTTAAACGTAATATTCTTTATCCTGTTATTTTTTAAATCATTGAAAATAATAGATCCAACACCAACAGCTTCTGCAATATCTTCCTTATTCTGAAGCGCTGGATTTTTTTCCTGTATAATCCCTAAAGCGAGTTTTACAGCTTTGTCCAGAACCTCTTCCAGAAAAACAACATTCCCCTGTCTTGTGCTCATAGAACGGTCTTCAAACCGTACCTGGCCAAAAGGGACGTGATGACAATTTTTATACCAGCTTATACCCATAGCTTTGATGACTTTAAATAACTGCTTAAAGTGAAGTGCCTGTGGACTTCCGACAACATAAAGGGCGATATCAAAATTAAAGGTTCTGTGTCTGTATAAGGCAGCGGCTATGTCCCTGGTAAAATAGAGGGTTGAGTCGTCGCTTTTTTTAAGGAGTGCCGGCGGCATATCTTCATTCAGGGGAACAATGAGGGCCCCTTCACTTTCATCAGTAATACCGCATGCTTTTGCTTTTTCGATGGCGGCATCGAGCATACTGCTGTAAAAGCTTTCACCAGTATAATGCTCGAATTCAACTCCAAGTCTTTCATAGATCTTTTTGAATTCAGCCAGGCTGTGGTCTTTAAACCGCTCCCAGAGTATCATTGCTTCCGGGTCCTTATTTTCCAGCCTATTAAACCACATTCTCGCCTCATCTTCAAGCGCAGTATCCTTTGCTGCCTCTGAATGGAACTTCACATAGAGGTTGTAGAGGTATTTTATCGTGTCAGACTTCAACTCTGATTCATCACCCCATCTCTTAAATGCTGTTATAAGCTTACCGAACTGTGTACCCCAGTCGCCGAGGTGATTTACTCCGATCACTTTATACCCGAGGAAAGTGAATATCTTTTTCAGTGAGCTCCCTATCACGGTTGACCGCAGATGACCTACACCGAAAGGTTTTGCAATATTCGGGGATGAATAATCAATAACAACTATGCGGCCCTTTCCATACTCGTGGAGTGTTTCAAACTGGCTTCTAACAATATCCCGGGTAATCTCCCTGACTATATACCCTTTATTAAGGAACAGGTTCAGGTAGGGTCCCTGTGCCCGCACATCCTGTATTATTTCACTATTTTGACTTTTTTTAGAAAAAAGCAGCTCAAATTCGGATGCAATATGCGCCGGGGGGTTTTCTGTGTCCCTGGCAAATGAAAAACAGGGGACTGCAAAATCCCCGAACAGCGGGTCAGGAGGAATTTCGATTAATGAAAGAAGTTTATCTGCTGAGACAGAGAGTACTGCGGAAAGGTGGGTTGAAAGTTTATTTTTAATATTTATGCCCATAGTACCTTAATACTGATTTTCTTGCTTTTTAGGCACAAACTTTAGTTTGCAAGAAAATATCTTTTTAATCGAGAATGTGGCTTGTCCACATTAGTACCTTAATAACAATTTCCTTGCTTTTTTGGCACAAACTTTAGTTTGCAGGAAAATATCTTTAAATCAAGAATGCGGCTTGTTCACATCAGTACCTTAATAACAATTTCCTTGCTTTTTTGGCACAAACTTTAGTTTGCAGGAAAATATCTTTAAATCAAGAATGTGGCTTGTCCACATCAGGTCACAGGATGCTTATCAGCATTACAAAGCAATCGTTACGTTTTTAACAACCTTTGCTGCTCCTTTCAGTTCGTCAACCAGCTCGTTCAGGAACTCATTGTACTGCCTCTGGAGAAGCTGCATCTTAATCTGCTGCCGTGCCACATCTATATCAACTCCGGCAAAAATTTTCTTATTCTGGTTATATATTGCTTCTATCTGAGCATCCGGAATATCCTTGAGTTTCGGTTCGATCTTTTCGTTTAAATACACCTGAATAATTGCTCTTCTTTCTACAGCCTTAATAAGATCCCTGACATCTTTTCGTTTGTTAAGACCTTCACTAAGTGCCTTTTGATATATAAGGTATTCATTGATCAGGTTTGTTAAAAACTTCTTTTTATTATTAATATTACTCTCATACTTTATTTTCTGGCTTTCGTCAATCGGTAATGAATACACATGCACATTAAACTCTCTTATAAATTCATCAAGGGTAATTTCAGTATTATCGATTTTTACCACCCAGTTATTAGAATTTTTTGATGGCCTTGCTTCTGCCTGAGCAAGAATAACAGTGTCTTCATCTGCTTCTGCTATGTGCACGCCTATTACATAACGATCAATAAAAACACCGGTCATGATTAGAAAAATTGAGACAAAAACAAATAAAATCTTTCTCATTTTTAATCCTTTTTTATTTAATCAATTCCCTGATTTCTGTTTTTTTGTTGGAATCTAATGTAAATAATCTACCCAATATTTAATATACGGACAATATAATTTTGTTTTTGATGGTCATTGGTTCAGGATTCAACGGCGCGCAGATTTTTCATTTTCATGTATTTGCATCATAGTCAAAAAGATCCTTTAAAAAATCGAATTTTTCAATATTATCATGAAATACTCTATAGACATGAAGAGTATTGTAGTCTTTCGGAGATATGCTGAAAATTCTTTTATTTTTATTTATTTTCGAAATCAACCGAAGGATATCAACCCTGGCTTTGTCAAAAGTTAATGTGAGTTCATTCTCCTTTTCCCGAAGGGCCTTTATTCCAACATACTTGCAGAGAATCTTAATCCGTACAATATGCAATAGTTCATGAAGCTCTTCCGGAACAGCTCCAAATCTATCATGCAGTTCTCCCTTTAATTCGTCTAATTCCTTTTTATTTTTAATGGATGCTAACCTCTTATAAATCTCGATCCGAAGTTTTTCACTCTCAATATAGGACCTGGGAATAAAGCCCTTGTATTTGACGTCCAATACAGGATCAATCTGTACTTCAGGCCGCTTGCCATATTTAAGCTCATGGATCGCTTCATCCAGAAGTTTAACATACATTTCAAATCCAACGGTGAGCATCTCTCCGTGCTGTTCTCTGCCCAGTATATTTCCTGCTCCCCGGATTTCAAGATCCTTTAAAGCAATCGAAAACCCTGCGCCTAACTCGGTATGATCGTTTATTACCGCAAGTCTCTTTCGTGCCTGTTCTGTAATGACCTTTCCAACAGGGTACAGAAGATATGCATACGCCTTTCTCTTACTTCTTCCCACTCTGCCTCTTAACTGGTATAGTTGAGAAAGGCCGAATTTATCAGCCCTTTCCATTATAATAGTGTTCACATTGGGTATATCAAGACCGGACTCAATTATTGTTGTTGTCACAAGAACTTGAAATTCTATATCAAAGAAATCCTTCATTATTTCTTCAAGTTCACGCTCATCCATCTGCCCATGTGCAATCTCAAATGTGATACCAGGCATCTGTCTTCTGAGAGATTCTGTTTTTTCTTCAATGGTTTTTACCCTGTTGTGAACATAGTATACCTGCCCTCCTCTTTCAATTTCTCTCCGGATAGCTCTTTTAACAATTTCTTCATTCTGTTCAATCACATAGGTCTCGATTGGCACACGATCTCGAGGCGGAGTCTCAATTATACTCATATCCCTTATTTTTGTCATTGACATGTAGAGCGTTCTGGGAATCGGCGTTGCAGTCATGGTTATAACATCAACAAGCTTTCTCAGCTGCTTAAGCCGTTCTTTATGCTCAACACCGAATCGCTGCTCCTCATCGATGATTACCAACCCTAAATCTTTAAAATGAACATCATTCTGTATAAGCCGGTGAGTTCCTATCACCACATCTATAAGACCCCGTTTCAGGTTTTCCAAAATCACTTTCTGTTCTTTCGGTGTTTTAAAACGGGAAAGCATTTCAACATTTACAGGATAAAGGGAAAATCTCTCACAAAAGGTACCCAAATGCTGTTCGGCAAGAATAGTTGTAGGTACAAGCACTGCCACCTGTTTTCCATCCATAACTGCTTTGAAAGCCGTACGGATTGCAACTTCAGTTTTTCCAAATCCCACATCCCCACACACAAGCCTGTCCATAGGTCTCGGGCTTTCCATGTCCATTTTAAGTTCACTGACAGTGCGCAATTGATCCGGTGTTTCTTCATAACGAAACCCGGATTCAAACTCATACTGCCACTCTGTATCTTTTGAAAACGCATGTCCCTGTAAACTCGAACGGGCTGAATATAATTCGACAAGATCCTTTGCAAGATTTTTTACCGACTTCTTTACATGCTCTTTTACTTTCTTCCAGGTACCAGAACCAAGCCTATCAATCCTTGGGGTTCTACCCTCATGACCCACATATTTCTGTAAAAGGTTTATTTGATCCACAGGAATAAAGATTTCATCACCATCACGGTACTCAATCTTAATAAAATCCTTCTCTGTCCCTCCGGTTTTCAGCTTCTCGATACCTCTATAGATACCAATGCCATGTTCAACATGTACGATATACTCACCGTACCGTATATCAAGAAGGCCTTCTATAGGCTTTGATTCTACATCAAGGAATTGCCGTTTATACCTCTTCTTCCGGCTGAATATTTCCCTATCAAGTACCACAGCAAGTTTCATTCTGCGGGAGAAAAAACCCTCATGAATATCAAGAGTAATAATCTTAAGTTTCTCATATACATTTAATAGATCTTTAAGCAGTTCCCGCAGACGGTTGGTCTGGCCTTCATAGCTTGCACCGACAATAACTGTATAATCATCCACAAGGAGGTCTTCAATATCTTTCTTGAATTGACGGATCTGCCCCCTGTACCCTCTTTTTTCTGATATTTCAAAATCAAAATCATAATTTCCAATTTCAGGGAAAACAGAAATGTTTGCATAGTATCCGATATCAGTAATCAGGGAATTGAAATCCGCATGAATTTTTTCGGGGGACAGAAGAAATGTATCCTCTTTTTTTTCACAGTACAGTCTTTTAGTCTCTCCTTTAAAAAATTTAGCCTGTTTTATACATTCCCTGAGAGAATCAAAGATAAAGAGATATTTCCCGCCTGTATAATCCAGGATCGTACCGGGATACCGGTAAATCAAGGAAATGAAATTTTCAATGCCACGAAAAGTACCATGGTCCAAAATCGTTTCAATAACCTTCTCATTTTCTGCATTAATCCGGCTCTCTAAATCCTTTTTTATTGATGGGATGAGTATGGTTTCCCGCGCCGGGAGTATTGTAATACCCTCCACTTCTCTCAGGGATCTCTGTGTTGCTGGTGAGAACTCACGAATTGATTCAACGATATCATCGAAAAACTCCACTCTGAAAGGATGCTCTTTTCCAAATATAAAAACATCCAGGATATCCCCTCGAATCGAGAAACTACCCTGATATGAGACCCTGTCTTCTCTCTCATAGCCCAATTGAAAGAGCCGTTCTTTCAATTGAGAAAACGGCATATCAGAGCTTTTCTTCAGGCTGATCATACTCTGCATGAAGATTTCCCTGGGGATGAAAAAATCCGTAAAGGTTCTTACCGGTAGAATAAAGACACCGGATTGTTCGGCTGCCAGAGCATTCAAAGAGATAATTCTCTTTATAACTATATCTTTAAATGGCTCGGTGTCGTCATAAGGGAGGGTCTCCTTGGAGGGAAATAAAAATATAAGCTGTTCATTAAAAAAAAGCGCCAGATCGCTGTAAAGGTCAGAAGCGTCCCTGTTGCTCCTTGTAATAATAATGATGCCCTGTTTTATCTTCTGATAAAGTGAAGCGATAAAAAGAGCTTTGCTCGATCCGTTCAGTCCGGTAAATTCAGCATTCTTCTTTTCGAGCATATAGAGAAAATCTTTTACTTTATATGTGCTGTCGAATAAATGCAAAACAGCTTTTAACTGAGCCCTCATTTATTTTCAGTATACCTGATGTGGATAAGCCACATTCACGATAAAAAAAATTTTGCCTATTTGACAAAAAAACAGGATTAAGGTACTAAGAACAGCTCTCTTCGACAATATAATTAGTTTATATAAAGAGGGGGTAATTACTCTTGACTTCATGCCTATTTAATTCCATATTTTTATGAAAGTATAGTGGTTCCGGTTCTCTATAATCATTTAATACAAATGAAGTTTATGTCATCGCCTATGCAAAAACTCCAATTTCAACAATCTGATATACAGAGCAATTTTGCTTTAGCTGTTCAAAAAGGCGCTTCGAAACTCATCGACAATATAAAATCTGTTATTTATATACAAACAAACAAGTTGGAATATATCATTGCCTCAGTGATTGCAGGAGGTCATGTAATCTTAGCGGATACTCACGGTGTAGGGAAGACATCACTGGCAAGAGCACTGGCAGGTTCACTGAAGTGGCATGATGAAGAGATGCTAATTAACGATGTCGCAGTAGAACAATTCAGCCGTATCCAGTGCACTGTTGATATGCTGCCTCAGGACATATTGGGATACAATCGTTTTATCAGCCCCACCAATCAAATGATCTTCAATAAAGGCCCTATTTTTGCCCATTTTGTTCTCTGTGATGAAATCAATCTCTTAACCCCTAAGACTCAAGGGTCGTTTCTCCAGGCTATGCAGGAGCAGGCGGTAACTATAGAATGCCGAACCTATGAGCTGCCGGATCCCTTCTTTATTATTGCCACTATGAACCTGAAGGGGGCTCATCTGTTTCCGCTCCCTGCCCCACAATTAGACCGATTTATGATCCGGCTTTCCCTCGGATATCCTGATCCTCATGATGAAGCAGAGATTATCAAGAAACACAGCAGAGATGACGGCTGGCAGAATTTTGGGCCTGTCGTAAGTTCCCGCGAGCTTCTCCACTGGCAGAAATTGATAGATTATGTTACTATCCATCAGGATGTGATCGATTACATCGTTGCCTGTGTAGGACAAACCAGATATCTTGCGGGTGTGTATATGGGAGCCAGTCCACGAGCCGGCGTTAAATTATCGCGGTTGGCAAGGGCATTATCACTCATTCGTGGCCAGAATTTCGTAACCATCGATATAGTTAAAGAGATCTTTCACCCTGCCGTCTCACACCGTGTGATTATGAATGACCCTTCTCAGAATACAAGAGATCTTCTCAGAGAGATCCTTAAATCAGTGCCGGTTGAGCTTCCTAAAAAAAGGAACAGAGAAAGGTGATGATTGATAACTGAACCAGATAGGCTTTTGGGATGAGATCGCCAATTTATTTTTTAAAAAGTAAAAGACCACCTGCAAAGCAGGTGGCTTTTACCAAGCCGTTTCGAAGCCTTGAAGGGAAAGCCAAAAGATATAACCACCGGCAAAGCCGGTGGCTTCGAAACGGCAGTGAACCTGAAAAACATACTGTTTTCTGTTGGATGAACCGGCTCATTTTTTACTATCCACTCACAATTTCCGGTACTATCCTTACTGCTATTTCCGTAGTGCTTTTTGGCAAAAGTTATACAACCGGCAATTCGTATGGTTTCGTACTCTCACTCTTTGCCCTTTTTACACTTCTTATCCTGATACTTGTAGGGAGGCTTCAGGCTGCCCGCTTCAAGCAGATACAGTTTCAGTGGGATTCAAGCCAACCACTTTACGCTGGAATGGAAGGAATTCAGCATCAACTTAGGGGAGATGGTATAAGGACGTTCTATTTTTATCGCCTGCATTTCAAAATTAGCGGCCGGATCACAGTAGGAAGAAATGCCTATATGTACATTTCCCATGAGACATCCTCTGCTGAGGGAAAAAGTCTGTCAGTTCCCCTTTATTTTCCTCTTGCCGGTGAATTTCAGGCCAGAGGTGGTCTTAAAATATGCGATCTTTTCGGGCTGACACGAGCCCGATTCGGCCGTGACAATTTCAGAAAACTTATGGTACAACCCGCGCTATTCGCAGACGACAGATCTTACCATATTGAGGCAGTAGGGGGTTTTGAGGATAAAAATAGAAAGAAAAGATCAGAAGAGGAACGATACTATATGCGTGAATATATTCCGGGTGACCGTTTCAGGGATATCAATTGGAAATCATCGAGCAGGTTTTCACAGCTGTTTACCAAAATCTCACCCTATACCCAGGAAAAAACGAGACTAATTCCCATCGAGTTCAGACACTTTCGAAGTAACCAGAGGGAAACGGTTGAATCTCTCATCCACCTGAATCAATTAAAAAGCTGGTTACTATCTTTTTTAAAAAAAGTGAAAAATGAGAATCCGGAATATCACTTTATCATAAAAACAGGAAGGGGAAACATTCGTCTTGAGACGGATGAGGATATTGAAGGGTTCAGCCTGGATCTGAGCTCTATTTTCTTTCAGGTTGAACCCTCTGAGTATCAGGTTGATTCCAGTGTAAACGAAATTTATATTTTTTCTACACCCTACGATGAGAATCTTCCTGCCGTATTGGCTTTATATCAAAATGCAAAAACGCACATTCTCAGAACAGTCTCAAACAAAGATAATGGTGGAAAAGAGAGGACAATTCATCTATTTAAGTCTCTCGGGTCGCTACCTTTCCCAGGCTCATGGATCCTGCGCAGAGACCGGAATTTACCCAAACCAAAGATTGGAGCACAGGAAAAAGGAAGGGTAGAAGAACATCCCATCAAGGTGAAAACTTTGTAATCATGGTAGCGTTAGGCTAAAATTATGCAGGTTCTCTTTTATACAAGATTATTTCTGTATCTCCTGGCTTTTGGTCTGCCAGTGATCCATCCCGCCATTGCGGTGCCCTATGACAGAATGGGCTGGTGGATGTGGTTTCTGCTGGTTCCGGGAGAAATGCTCATTAGTTTTTATCTGTCACCCCCCCGTTTTCGGGCAGCAACATGGATTTCCGTAGCATGCGGCTTCCTTCTTTTTTCAACCGTATTATTTTCCGGTTTCAGCTCTTACACCTTATTGTTTATTGGGGTGGGTTGTGCCTCCTTTCTTTTAACGGCCCTTATCTTTAAAACAGGAACTCGCGGCTATCCTTTTGCTGTTCTGGAACAATTCTTTCTTGGTTTCCTTTATTATAAGCTACTGAGCTTTTCCAGAGCATCTGAGTGGGTGGCCCGGGAGAGCTCAGGCATAACCCAGGGAATACTAGTTCTTATTGCCCTCACTTTTCTCCTCCATGGAATAATCCTTTATCTTTCTGCATATAACAGCGGAAAGAGAAAACGGGGATTGAAAGAACTATTCCTTTTCCTGGCTCTGGCAGTATCTGCTGGGCTTTTTACCTTTCTTTTACTGCCCGCGGATTTTGTTACTCATTCCGTTGTTTTCAACCTCCTGAAACAGGAACCAAAACCCAGGCTGATTCCTCTCGATGCGATGGGTGAAGGACTGGAAGGAGGTAATCTGCTCTCCATGGATCAATGGAAGGATCAAAGATTTGATGTGGGCAGGTACGATGGTTTTTGGAAAGAATGGGGAAAAGGTAATCAGCAGAATGGGGAGGCAGGATCCTCAGAAGAAGGGCAGGGTTTGCTGGAAGGAGTGCCCTCTGATGAGTGGTACAACCAGGGAACAGGAGGTGATAACAAACAGTATGCTGTCATGGTCGTGGCCAGTTCTATGGAACCAGTCTATGCAGCAGAAGCCTACTATGGTCATTTTGATGCAGAAAGAGGATTCCTTCTCTCGAAAGAGCAGGCACTCAATGATCTCGTTTATCTCCGTCTGCTTGATACCTGGAAAGATGAAAAAAACCTTTCTGATTTGAACCGGTATCCCGTTAATATCTATTATCTTTCCACACTTTCTGATCGGGTGTTGGCATACAGTCCCTATAGGATTGAGCCTACAGTGCTTAACAGGAAATTCCATCCTTTTGATTTTTCCTACTATACTGTCTCCATGATAAGCAGGTCTAACCTACGCGACTGGATGGCGATCAAAGACCTCGTTGACGATGAAAAGCGCTCTTTGAAAAGCTATCTGGAGGTCACCCTCCCTGGCCCGGTGAGGGATTCTTTTGAATCCTATTTAGAGAATGCTCTCCAAAACAAATCCGGGTATTTTGAAAAAGTTCTGGCAATATTCGAGAGTTTTTCAAGCTTCCAATATGAGATAGGGTTTGATGATGATATATCGGTAGCCAGAATGGAAGAGTTTCTGGTGGAGATCAGGCACGGTGATTGTACTGAATTTTCCAATACCGCTGCCATTCTCACCCGTTTGGCAGGAATTCCTTCCAGGGTTGTAACAGGTTATCTGGCCTCAAAGGAACTGCAGAACCTCGCTCACCGACGGGGAATCCGGATATTAAGAGAGGTCATAGAGCCTTTGAAAGATTTTAAGGTTCAGGATCTCTACCTGGTCACAACTGCTCACCGTCACTCCTGGGTTCAGATCTATATGCCGGGATATGGTTGGGTAGATTTTGATCCTACCTCCTATGCGATACCTCCGGCTGGAAGAGGAAATCCTAATACCATGAATGTGATCATACCTCTTATCCAGATTGATGAGGTCAAACCTTCTTTCCAATTCCCCTGGCTGTTCATTGGCCGGGGGCTACTTATTCTACTATCGGGGCTGTTGATTGCGGTATATCTGTACCGTTATGGTAAAGAACTCTATCTCCGGCACCTTTCGAGGGGGCAGAGTCCTGGAGCTTTAAAAGCTCTTTATATACTACTGCTGATAAAGCTTTCTGCAAACGGATACGCATTAAAGATTCCCTCCCAGACATCTCTGGAATACTCAAAATCCTATCCTGAATTAAACCGATTTGCCTCCATCTACACAACGATTCGCTATCGAGACCGTTATGAACCAGGCGAGAAAGAGAGTTTGTGTCATGAGATTCGTTCGAGATACAGAGAAATTTTAACCTGCTGCAAAAAACCCGGATTGCTGAACGCTCTGCGACGCCTATTCAGCCTTAAGGGGCTCTATTATAAATGATGGATAAAAAAAATCTCAATCTAATTCTATTATATTTATCACTGGTTCTTATCCTCATCACTGCCTGCAGTAACCAGAAGGATTGGATTATGTTCCGGGGCGAACAAGGCAGAGGCGCTACCACGGGTGCACTTTATCCTCCCCTGGGCATTAAATGGAAACTGCAACTCCAGCCTAAAGACAATCCAACTCCAGCATTTAATCCTCCTATCGTGAAGGGAGATACAATTTATTTCGGATCCCCTGACGGCAATTTTTATGCACTTGATATTAAAAGCGGTTATATGCACTGGGTGTTTAAAACAGAGGGCATCATCAATTCAATCCCCTATGCAGATGAGGAAAATGTGTATTTCGGCTCAAATGATGGTAAGGTGTATGCTGTTTCCCTTGAAGAGGGACAGCAGGTATGGTCTTTTAAGACTGAAAGCACTGTGCAATCAATTATTGTACGCTATAAGGATTCGGTTGTCTTTTCGAGTGATGGTGGCTCCACCTATTTTCTCTCTCCTGAAGGAGTATTAAAACACAGGATACCTAACCCTGTCTGGCATTATAATGCCTTCCAGTTTTATGAGAATGTGATGTACTTTGCGCCTGGCCCCCGAAATAGACCCCACAGCATGGGTGCCTTTGACTTGAACCAAAAATCTTATCTGTGGATTCTGAATACAGCAGCGCTGAAAGCAACCTGGTATTCTTTTCCCGCTCTCAAGGGGAAATATCTATTTTTTGCTACCTGCGCCAATAAACGCCAGTACTGGGAGCTTAATTATTATGCCTTTGACAGGGAGAAAGGTGATTTAATCTGGAAATACAGAGATCAATCGTTCTTCGGTGATCAGGTTACCGCTGATCTTGATACTCTCTTTATGCAAAATATGAAACTCCTCGATTATATGGCCCCCTCTCTGTGGAAAAACATGATCGTGTATACCAGTGGAGATTCAGTGGTACGGGCTTTCCATTCCAAAAAAGGAACCTTTGCCTGGAAACGGCAATTTGACTATCCAACAAGCAGTGCTCCTACGATCGCAGGGGATCGTATTTATTTTGGTGTACACGGAGACAACTTATCCCCTGAGGGCAAAAAACCCCGCTTAATATGTCTCTCCATAAGAAATGGCAAAAAGGTGTGGGAACTGGAACTGGAGGGTTTGTTATTAAGCGCGCCTGTTATTGCTGGAAAGTGGATTATCTTTGGAACCGATAAAAACCTGTTTTATGTCCTGGAAGAACTCTATTAGCCGAGACCTGTGTTCTATTTAGCTTTTTATAAATCGCATTCTCATATAAGCCGAACCTGCTTCTTTGCTGCAAAGCAGTAGGGGCAATTCATGAATTGCCCCTACATTAAAATATTATTTTTAAAAAGTTGTAATAATTAGAAACGAACACCGGCTATGAACTTTTTTTCATTTCATCATCATATATATCAAATATTTCTCTTGCTTTTCTTAAAAATAGAGGGTTGACCTCAACAATATTCAAGCCTCTCTCTTTAATATCCCGTATCAAAATCTCAGCCTTTACTTCAAGCTTCACAATCGCATTATCCTCAGAATACGAGTCAATAATTGCATATTTTCTTTCTTTTTTTAACTCCCTTACAATCGATATCAAATCCTCAAGGGTTTTTATATTCCGTTCTTCAGAATCATAAAGGTTCTGTGAAGAACGGAATCTATCAGCATTGATAGAAGTATCTCTAAACTTCTGTGCAGTCATTTTATAATTATAGTTAAGACTGGTCCTAATATCTTCGATCATTAAGCGCTTCTCCAGATAGTATTTAAATAAAAAATATCCTGATTAACAAAACTTACATGTTTTACGATAAATTAAATGATAGGCCTTTGATCGGGACAAAAAAGTAACACTACTATATAAGATACAACATTTACACAAAATTTGCCAAGAATATTCTTATCTTTTTTCATGATTTATTAAAATAATTTAAGGACAAACTTTGGTAAAGACAAAAGGCAAACATAACAAATATTCGGTAATTATTATTATAATACTTATTATCGTTTTCTTAATTTTTTTTAAAAAAGCCTCAGTTAAAAAAGAGAAAAAAATTCCTCCCAGGAAACCTGAAATCGAGGAGGTGAGGCCCGAGGCAAAAGCGAAACCAGCCTACAGGATAGCTATAATTATCGATGATGTCGGTTATCCTTCTAGAAAGATAGAAGAATATAAAAATTTTAAAGGCAAACTCTCTTTTTCTGTTCTTCCTTTTCTTACGGGTTCAGTTAGATATGCGGATATTCTGTATGAACATGGTTTTGAGATAATGATCCACATCCCAATGGAACCGCTTACATATCCCGGCACAGATCCTGGCCCCTGTACACTCCATATAACTGACCCCCAGCAGGAGATTGAAAAAAAAATCCGGATGATTATTCAGAATAACCCCTATGCTATAGGGGCAAACAATCATATGGGATCAAAGGCAACCCAAGACCGGCAAATCATGGACTGGACAATGGACATTTTGAAACAAAATGATCTTTTTTTTATTGATAGTTTAACTACACGTAATTCATGTGCATATGAGCTCGCATTAAGAAACAATCTTAACACAGCAAAAAGGGATATATTTCTTGATAATGAAGACAGTTTTCCATATATCAATGCCCAGTTTGAAAAATTAAAGAAGATAGCAAAATCCAGGGGTACCGCAATCGGAATAGGCCATTTTACCAGGGATAACACGATAAAAGTACTTAACTATCAACTTCCCAGACTGAAAAAAGAAAATTATACACTTATTTTTGCATCTGAAGCTGTTATCAATTGAGTTTGACTTTTAGTTCTTTTATCAATAGTTTTTCAAAAAACTTTCATAGTTTCTCAGCCAGTGAGGTACATTTGAAAATTCTCGGTATAGAAACAACCTGTGATGAAACATCTGCAGCCGTTGTACATGATGGGAAAACAATTCTCAGCAACATAATAGCAACCCAGTATGAGTTTCATAAAGAATATGCAGGTATTGTCCCGGAAATCGCGTCACGGAAACACCATGAAGTGATAAATTATGTTATTGAGAAATCCTTATCAACCTCACACCTCAAATTTCAAGATATTGATGCTGTTGCTGTTTCCTACTATCCCGGTCTAATCGGATGTCTGCTTGTGGGGCTGGTTGTTGCAAAAACAATAAGCTTTACTCTTGGAATACCTCTTATTGGAATAAACCACCTTGAGGCTCACCTGTATTCTGTGCATTTCAACAATGATGTTGAATATCCTGTTATTGGGCTTATCATATCCGGCGGCCATACACTTTTGGTTGTGTCTGAAAAAATCGGTCATTATGAAATTAAAGGGAGCACTCTCGATGATGCAATTGGCGAAGCCTTTGATAAAGTATCCAAACATCTCGGACTCGGTTATCCTGGCGGTCCTGCTATTGAAGAGATTGCAAAAAAAGGGGATGAAGAGGCTTTTCAGTTTCCAAGGGTTATTTTAAATAGAGGAAACAACCGGTACAATTTCAGCTACAGCGG
>Ga0114925_10000570_pt1 | contig 16724 bp, 11 predicted proteins | sample SumtaG_2_FD_87287 | JGI IMG/M metagenome (GOLD analysis project Ga0114925, IMG submission 87287) | Deep subsurface microbial communities from Indian Ocean to uncover new lineages of life (NeLLi) - Sumatra_00607 metaG | ecosystem: Environmental > Aquatic > Marine > Oceanic > Sediment | place... | reverse complement strand
GTAAAGGCTAAAATGTGTTGCCTTAAACCGACCAGTATCAAGCACAACTGGTGTTCCAGCGGCAGTGATCTTTCCACCTGCTGAAATATCTCCAACAAAGAACTCTGGCAATGTATGAGATCGATAACTCTGTGCAAAAGTTCCAGATGAATCAGAATCACCCCCGATTTGAGCGTAGATAAATCCCGTTCCAACATGGAGAAAATATCGCCCGTCCGAGGGTTCATCATAATGAACAAGGTGTGTGATCCTTGATGCAAAAGTAACACCACCTTGATCACTGAGTTGGACTCCAGTCATATTGTCGCCGAACGTATTATAATTGCTTTGTGCACCAGAATTGTAAAAAGTAAGTCCGGTTCCATAGACGCTATATGCCCAACTCGTACGCTCATCATCACTGATGTCATAGGCCATAATGCCGACACGGCGGAAGGGATCAAAAGCCATAAATGGAGCTGATCGCTCAAGAAAGTTCAGGTGACGAACACTTGTCCAACTATCCATGGTGCCGGGCTGCCTGAACTGACCAATACGGATTGTTCCTAGATATGGAAGCTCTGACTGCTCACCCCAGACATCAAGGAAACTTGGCTTACCTGATTGACCAAAATCCATTTCAATACTGAATGCATTTGTTTCTGTAACTTTTCCAATTGCCTGAAGACGAGCTCTTCGGAAACCAACACCGTTGAGCATGTCTCCAAAATAAGCACGTGCGAGAGTATTCTGACTGTAGATTCCGCTATCAAGTTGAAAGAAACCACTGAGTCGCACAATTGGCAAGCTTTCGCCAGCACCCTCAAGAGCATCAAGTCGGGTCATGAGATTACCGACCTGATTGGGGTCCAGTACGGTATCGTTCGGATCAGATGTTCCACCCAATTGTTGACCCGCACCACGTTGAATATTTCCAGGTTGGTCTGGTGCAAGAATCGTCTGGCCGTCGCTTGGTTCCGCCAGACTCTCTGGTTCACTCGTTTCTTGAGGAAGTGGTGCCGGTATTTCCTCGGGCTGAAGTTGAACAGATTCAAATTGCGTTTCGCGAATGACACTTGCCGGGAACTGATCATTCGGTGAGAAAGCACGTGTGTTGGACGACGAGAAAAAGAACAGAAGGATCGCGCACACTGCTCCACAGAGTTTTGCGAAAAGACGTTCTCTCTTTCCCGGTCGTATCACGACTGGGCCCTCCACGAATAGCGCACTAGACATCTCACAAAGGAGCACCGCCTAAGAATGATGTTTATGCTTTCTTTTATCGGCATAAACGTTAAAAACACGCTACTTTGTCAGCCGTAGTCTGATCTTTGTCTGACTAAAAAAGGAGAAACTGGTGATGTTCGGTAGCTTTCCAGTATCAGAACCGATTGGTTAAAAGGAAACAGCTTCCCCAGATCACCCATTTCGACAAGTTGATCTGCGGAAGCTGTTATCAGAACGCTGCCAAGTGAGATTCTGATCGAGGGCTTGCTATCGCACTCGGACAGACCTCGAAACACGACCAAAATTATCAACAAGAATAAGGTCTGTTTGAGAAATTGAACGAACCGCAGGCGTGAGTGTTTGATTCGTTAGACCCACTCGTGATGAGGCTGTTACATGAGTAATCAGTCGACCATTCGATATCATCCATGTACCACTGGAAATTGGAGTAGGTACAAATACTGATTGAAAGTTTTGAAGCATCTGATAGTACCGATACGTCTGAAACGTTCCGTCAACGTTATACGTGATGTCAACAGATCCTTCGGTATCTGTCATGCGCCATGTTCCAACAGCCATTTCACGAACCTCAGCATCGGTCAGTACACGTGATGTCACACCACCACCCGGCACAACGGCCGGAGGAGGTGCTGGCTTCGCACTTTGCCACTGACTCATATCAGGAGGATTATCATGAACTGGCTTTGGTGCTGGTCGTGGAGCACCCTTTGGAGTTGCTGAGTTATTCGGCTCATACTTTTCCATCACAACAAGAGCTCGTGCCGAATCTTTTGGAGCTCCAAATTCGGTAGGAACTTTTGAGATATCTCTTGAAAAACAGACGACAAGTTTGCCCTCATCAAATTTGTAGATACCCTTCCCTGTCTCTGTATCCTTATTCTTGATCGTGATTCTCTTCGGATAAGACGTTGGATCTATTCTGAACTCACGAGTTGTTTTGCCACCACCAACTGGATCTGAGAAAAGAATCGTGTAGTCAACGATTTCCAGATTTCCACCACCTGGAAGCCAGTACTGCATTTGTTCCTCAGGAATTTCCTGCCCGTTTTCGACAAGTTCAACAACCCGCCAACTGCCGCGTACTCGCTCTAATTCCGTATCAACTGCCGAGGGAGTTTGAGCAATTGCCGAAGCGGGGAAAAGCGTGAGGACAAGACATCCGAACATTGCAAGGCTCAGGGCCAAAATGCGTGAAGCGTGCATAGCATCCTTTCAGGGAGGTTTCTTCCTAATACGACGGGAGCCATCGTTTCTTGAAAACAGGTTTGAATCATACGGTGGAAATTGAACTACCTGTCCACTTCCTTCAGTCTCAGATCATGTGAAATTTATGCGTGTTCCGTCAACACGAGCCTGTAGGCCAGAAATTTAAAAACTTCACTGAGAAGCACGATCTGGTTTCGTCTAATTTGCGTGTTTCAGCACTGTCTGGCAATTTTTGGTGCAAAATAGGTCAGAATGGCATCCGCCCCGGATCGCTTTATTGCAAGAACTGCCTCGTGGGCAGCCTGATCACCACCAAGCCAGCCATTAGCAGCTGCTGCTTGAATCATGGCGTATTCACCACTTACCTGATAGGCAAATGTAGGAACACCGAAGGTTTGCTTGACTCGATAGATAATGTCCAAACATGTCATCGCTGGTTTGACCATGACCAAATCTGCACCCTCATCAAGATCAAAGGCAACCTCTCGAAGTGCTTCATCTGTGTTTGCTGGATCCATCTGATACGTCTTTTTGTCAGTAACTCCAAGAGATTTGGCGGTACCGAGCGCAGCATGACTGCCAAGCGCATCACGGAAAGGACCATAGAATGCAGACGCGTATTTTGCTGCATAGGAAAGCACACCAACCTCTTCATGTTGATTTTTATCTAGAACGGTTCTAATGGCCTGGACTCTCCCGTCCATCATGTCGGATGGAGCAACGAGATGACAGCCAGCTTGGGCGAGTACGAGAGCTTGCTGCTGGAGAACAGCTACTGTCTCATCATTTACGATACGGCCATCCTGAAGCAGTCCATCGTGACCATGTGTCGTATATGGATCGAGTGCTACATCACAGATGATACCAACATCATTTCCAGTCTCAGCTCGTACTGCCTGAATTGTGCGGCATATCAGATTGTCTGGGTCAAGAGCATGCTGTCCATCAACTGTCTTATACTGAGGAGCAATCACTGGGAACAAAGCGATTGCGGGTATACCTAAAGACTTTGCATCCGCTGCTGCCTTTACAACACCTTCTATTGGCAAACGATCAACATCAGGCATTGCAGCAATAGCTTCACACTCTGTCTTGTCATGCACAAACAATGGCCAGATCAGATCATTCGGTGACAACGTCGTCTCCGTCACCATGTTCCGAAGCCATTCATATTGACGATTTCTGCGAAGCCGGGTTGTTGGAAAACGTCCAAGGCTTCTTCGTGTTTCTGAAGAACTCATGGTGTCACCGTCGACTATCTTTAATTATTGCTGTACCTGGCATGGCTGGGCCACTCGCCACTGAATGCTCAGGACGTGTCGCTACGGCACAAGACTCACTGGTCTCCCACAGAGAAACCTGTCGAGCAACGACACCAAGATCTGTTAAGACATGCGGGGCGACAACCTCAAGAAGATATCGTGCCATATTTTCTGCCGTAGGATTATCAGGCATGACAAAATACTTTACCGGCTCGACCATCTGAATCGCAGCCAAAGCATTCGCATCTTTTTCGTAGATTAGGAACGCATGATCCCAATGATCATCGAGCCAGCCAAGCATGCGTTTTTTTATAAGTGAAAAATCTACAACTCGGCCAACTTCGTCGACTTCATGACTTCCTTTTGCGGCAACCACCTCAAGATCAACACGGTAATTATGCCCATGAAAAAATGCACATTTACTTTCATGCCGGTAGAGCCTGTGACCAGCGCAGAACTTGAGTTGACGAATGAGTGCTAGTTGTGTTGTTGATACATCAGCCATAGCAAAATTGCCTCGTCATTCACTCGCTGGATTACAACTGTGTCGGATTTGGAGCATCACCGTAGACTTCTTTTGGATCAAATGTTTTCTCAGCTTCGAGAAACTCAAGTTCCGAACTGTTCTCTCGCTGCACACCCACTGGAACTTTCCGATAAAAGCAGGAGCGATAACCAACATGACAACTCGCTCCGCCAGCGACATCAACTCGCAACCAGATACAGTCCTGATCATCATCAATCCTCATCTCAACAACTTTCTGAACAAGCCCACTTGTCGCTCCCTTATGCCAGAGACACTGACGGCTCCGGCTGAAGTAGTGTGCTTCCCCGCTTTCAATCGTTTTCTCCAGTGCCTCTTGGTTCATGACAGCTACCATCAACAATTCACCCGATGCATGATCTGTTGTGACGCACGGTATGAATCCTTTTTCATCGAACTTAGGCGCAAGTTCATTTCCTTCCTCAACTTGTTCAATGGAAGTACGGGGCGCAAAAAGATGATGGACATCTGATGAGGAATGTGAATCTGCCACTGGCTTGTTCCAAAAAGGGACTGGAATGAAAACTGGTATTGTTCTCTGAGTTGTAACTACACTCCTTTATCATACCCGCCAAAATCAAGAGTTCACGCCAACCACTCTGAATAACACCGTATAGCTCAAAATAGCATTCATTCTAGTGCGACAGCATCACTGGAGATGCAGCATGACATTCGATAGTAGGGTTTTTAAGGAAGGTGAGGTCACAGACACCATTGCGGTGTAAGATCGATACTCTGTGATTCAATAACTTATTTGAATGTTGGGAGTACTCACTTCGTGTTTGCTTATCGACTATCCGGCCGTTCTTTTCGACTATCATTGCTTGTGCTTCCCATACTACATGTGCTTCCCGGACTACATGTGCTTTCTGTACTTCCTGTGCTTGCTGTACTCTCTGGATGTCAAAGGCCTGCTCCATCACTTGTTCAGCCACCGACACCTGAAGTTATCGTCACGCGACCAAGTATTCAGAATCTTGCGAATCCTTTGGAGTTCAACGGGAATGCGGCGGCTGTAGAAACAGTTGAGGTCAAAGCTCGTGTTTCCGGATTTATCACAGAAATTCATTTCAGCGATGGTCAACGTATTACAAAGGGCGATCCGTTGTTTTCAATTGATCAGCGGCCATACCTCGTTATTCGCGATCAGGCTCAGGCAGATGTTGCCAAAGCTCTTGCCGAACTCAATGAACTCGAGAGTGAAGTTGCCCGGTATAAGAACCTGCTCCCGAAGGCTGTGGTGACTAGAGAGCAATACGAAATACTAGTTGCGAAGCGAGATGTTGCAAAAGCGATGCTTGATAAATCACGTGCAACTGTGGCGCAGGCTGAACTCGATCTTGAATTCTGTCATATCATCTCACCGCTCACTGGTCGCGTGAGCACTCGTGAGGTAGACATTGGAGACCTTGTGACAGGAACTGGCAGTTCAGCAACACGGCTCACGACAGTTGTCACGACTTCACCTATAGAGGTGTACTTTGACACTGACGAACGTGCACTCCTACTTGCACGTCAACGGGCTATAGCGAAACGCGGAGGTGAAGCCGTTACCTGGAGAGATATTAAAGAACTCAAGATTCCTGTATCGGCACGACTTGTAACGGAAGACCTTTTTGTACACAAAGGAATTCTTGACTTCGTCGACATTGGTGTAAAACCGACAACAGGAACTGTACGATGCCGTGCCCTGCTGCCGAATCCTGAAGAACTCATTACTCCAGGAATGTTTATGCGGGTGCAGATGACAACTGCCGAACCAGAGCAGACGATGGTGGTACCAGAACGAGCAATTGGTATCGATCAGGGTCGGAAATATGTTGCTGTCGTTCGTGAAACGAATCGTATTGAGTATCGAACTGTAAACACCGGACGAAGCGTTCCGGCAACCACCGGAATGCTCCGAGTGATTGAAAATGGTCTCAACGAGAACGATCGCATTGTCATCTCTGGCATGTCACGAGCACGCGAAGGCAGTATCGTGCAGCCAATTGAAGAATCTGAAGTTTCTCCAACACTACTAAAAGTGGTGAAGCCGTGATCAGTCAGTTTTTTATTAACAGGCCGGTCTTTGCAACAGTACTTTCGTTAGTGATTGTTATTGTTGGTGGCATTGCAGCAACGGGGCTTCCCGTAAGCCAATATCCGGACGTCGTGCCACCAACGATTTCTATTCAAACCGTCTACCCCGGTGCGTCTGCCCAAGTCGTTGCAGACACCGTTACAACGCCAATTGAACAGGAAATCAATGGTGTTGAAGAAATGCTATTTATTTCATCAAAGAGCACTGGTGATGGACAAGCTGTTATTGATGTCACATTTAAACTCGGAACTGATATCGATCTTGCACAAGTACTGACACAAAATCGAGTCGCTATTGCGGAGGCAAAACTTCCTGGTGAGGTAAAGCGTCAAGGTGTGATCACCAAAAAAAAATCACCAAGTATTCTTCTTTGTGTCAATCTTTTCTCACCAGACGGCAAATACGACCAACTCTATCTGAGTAATTACGCCTTAATTCAACTGAAAGATGCCATTTCACGACTTGATGGTGTCGGAGATGTGTCTTTCCTTGGAGCGCGTGACTACTCCATGAGAATCTGGCTCGATCCAGATGAACTTGCGACACGCAACATGACCGCTGGCGATGTCATCAACGCATTGCAGGAACAAAACATTCAGGTGCCAGTTGGGCGACTTGGTCAACCACCAGCGACGCCCGGAATAGCTTTTCAGGTACCTCTTAATACGACTGGTCGATTACTAGACCCAGAGCAGTTTGCAAATGTCATTATCAAGACCGGTCATGAAGCCTATTCAACAAAAGGTGCTCCTGCTGTTGGTCGAGAAATTGTTCGCATTCGTGACGTTGGAAGAGTTGAACTTGGTGCAAAAAATGAAGATACGGCGAGTCGTGTTGATGGTGGTGAAGCCATTACGATGGCGGTATATCAACGACCGGGGTCAAATGCCATTGCAACGGCAAAACGAGTACGCGATGAAATGAAGAGACTCGCTGCAGACTTTCCTGCTGGACTACAGTATGGCGTGCTCTATGACACAACTGTTTTTGTTGAGGAAAGTATCGAAGAGGTTATTAAAACACTTTTCGAAGCTGTAATCCTCGTCTTTGTCGTCGTCCTGCTGTTCCTACAAAACTGGCGGGCCACCTTGATTCCAATGATTGCTATACCCGTCTCTTTGATTGGCACATTTGCCGTGATGTCCGGCCTTGGCTTCTCACTGAACAACCTGTCATTATTTGGACTCGTGCTTGCAATCGGGATCGTAGTTGATGATGCGATCGTGGTAGTGGAAAATGTTGAGCGGTTGATTCGTCAAGGGCTTCCTCCACGTGAAGCTGCACGACAGGCAATGCGCGAAGTAAGTGGCGCACTCATAGCAATCGCGTTGGTTCTTGCCGCAGTTTTTATACCAACAGCCTTTATCACTGGAATCAGCGGTGAGTTCTATCGCCAATTTGCTATCACAATTGCCGCCAGTACGGCTTTTTCAGCGGTTAATTCTCTTACACTTTCTCCCGCTCTGGCCGCTATTCTTTTCAGCAGTCAAAAAACACAGGATTCAACAAGGCCAAGACACCAATGGAATGATCCGCTGCCTGTCATTGTTATTGGTCTTCTCCTTGGCTTATTGGCTATCTGGACTGCTGAAGACTTTGTTATTGTCTGGACTGGTTTGGCTGACGGCACCAAGCCAGCTCTTACCATGTGGTTTCTCCGCCTTTGTATATTTGGTGTTGGATTTGTTCTTGGATCTTTTTTGGCACCTCTTTTCAATCTGCTCCTGGCTGGTTTTTTCAAGATCTTTAATCTGTTTTTTGATGTCACAACGGGAGTCTATGGAGCCGTCGTTGGGCTGCTTTTGAAAATCGGTATTGTGATGGTCGGAGTGTACATTGCGTTGATGGGGCTTACCTATTTTGGTTTTAATACTGTTCCCATCGGATTCATTCCAGAACAGGACAAAGGGTATCTTCTCGTAAATGCGACACTCCCCGAGGGCGCGAGTCATGAACGGACAGCAAACGTCATTTCTGATTTAGAGAAGATTGCTGCCAAGACGCCAGGTGTCGCGCATACAATATCTGTCTCTGGCTATTCCTTATTATCCAGTGTTAGCCTGTCGAATGCTGGTGGCATGTTTGTCATTCTTGAACCGTTTGCAAGCCGGGCTGTGCATTCAGAGCAGTCCTCTTTTGCAATTGCAAAAAAATTGCGGAAAGATTTCTACCGAGTCCGTGATGCTCAGTGTGTAGTCTTTAATGCACCACCTATCGATGGCCTTGGAAACACCGGTGGTTTTAAATTACAGATTCGTGACCGTACTGGTCATGGACCGACCGAACTGGAACAAACAACCGCTGGGCTTGCTGACGCGCTTGCTGCGCAATCAGGACTTGTCGGACTCTTTTCAAGTTTCAAAGCCAATCAGCCACAGCTGTTTATCAATATTGATCGCACGAAAGCCAAAGCTGCTGGCGTCTCAATGAAGTCTATTCATCAGACACTCCAAGTTTATCTTGGCAGTATGTACATCAACGACTTCACAGCCTTTGGGAGGAATTGGCAGGTTATGGCTCAGGCCGATGCTCCTTTTCGAATGCTTCCTGAAGACATCCGAAGGCTTGAGGTTCGCAACGCTGACAGTGACATGGTACCCCTCGCAACTCTTCTGACTGTGGAAGAAACAAGTGGTCCAGCGGTTGTCACACACTATAACCTTGCACCATCAGCAGACCTCTCAGGGTCAACACTCTCTGGAACAAGTTCTGGGGACGCTATTGCGTTAGTTGAAACACTTGCACGCCAACCACCAGCCGGCCAAGGACTCCTTCCACGAGGTATTGACTTTGAATGGACTGACTTGTCTCTGCAACAGATACTTGCTGGGAATACAGCCAGCTTTGTCTTTGCCATGGGTACTCTATTTGTTTTTCTGGTACTCGCCGCTCAATACGAGAGCTGGCTTCTTCCACTTGCTGTTATTTTGATTGTTCCAATGTGTCTCTTAGCAGCCATATCCGGGGTCTGGATTGCTGGAAGTGATAACAATATTTTCACTCAAATTGGTCTTCTCGTGCTGGTTGGTTTAGCTGCAAAGAATGCCATATTAATTGTTGAGTTTGCCAAGCAGCGTGAGGCCGACGGACTACCACGCACACAGGCAATCCTTGAAGCAGCAACCCAGCGTTTACGTCCAATTCTGATGACATCTCTTGCTTTTATTCTCGGCGTCGTGCCGCTGCTCATTGGCCGTGGTGCTGGCGCTGAGATGCGTGTGGCCCTTGGGACAGCAGTCTTTTCCGGCATGCTTGGGGTCACTATCTTCGGCATTTTCTTCACCCCTGTTTTTTACTCTATCATCATGTGGTTTGGTCAAAAATCAAAAACATCAGCTGTATCCTAAAATGAACTAATACGTGATGTTCACCACCATAAGATCACCAATACGTGCTACATGGCTCAGTATCAAGGTTGACAAGTCTCTCAACCAATGAAACCGAACTTTTATTAAACTTTCAGATATATCCGACTGACTTGCCTCTTGAGTAGGCGAACGCGTTTAGAATCGTCATAATGAGCCATACTGAGTCATCTCATTGCCAGTAGACGAATCCTTGGCCAATACAACTGGAGAAACACTTCATGCGGTGCACCCTGAGCAAATTTCACCATATCTTCTTCGTTTTACTCAGCTGCTTATTTCTCCAAGCAGTACATGCAACTGATTGGCCTACATTCCGTGGTAGCAGCCGCACGGGTATTGCTCCTGACACCAACTTACTTGAATCATGGCCTGAAGAAGGCCCAAAACTTGTCTGGCGTTCAGCTGGTGCCGGCCGGGGATATGCCAGTCTCGCTATAGTGGGAGATAGAATTTTTACGCTGGGTGACGGACCCTCGACAGCATCTGATGCTGATGAATATCTTTCATGCTTTGATCGTGTCACTGGGAAACCAATCTGGCATACGAAAACAGGTGATGCATGGAATAATGGAAAAGATGACTGGCAGGGTTCTCGTAGCACCCCCACCATTTCTGATGGCATCGTCTATGTCATTACACCACATGGCAAACTCATTGGCTGTGACGCCGAAACCGGAGCATTTGGAAAAGCAGTCGATCTGAAAGCCGCTTTGGGTGGCACAAAAGGTGATAATTGGGGTTACAGCGAATCTGTACTTATTGATGGTGACAAACTTGTTTGTACTCCAGGTGGCAGCCAAACAACTATGGTTGCGCTGAATAAAAATGATGGCAGTATCATCTGGAAATGTACTGTTCCAGATGATCGTGGTGCTGGCCATGCATCAATTGTGATCAGTGAGATTGCCGGCAAAAAAATCTATGTGCAAACGACTGCCTCTGGAGCGTTTGCTGTTGATGCTGAAACAGGGAAACTCCAATGGACATTCCCAATCGAAAAGACAACAGCTGTTATACCGACACCGATTATCAAAGATGATCTTGTCTATTTTGTAGCCGGATATAAAAGAGGAGGAGCGCTCATCCAGCAAATTCCTGGTCCTGGTGGATCAGTGACATCAAAGGAAATTTTTCCTCTTAAAAAAGAGTTGGCCAATAAACACGGCGGAGTTGTGCTCATTGATGATCACCTCTACGGGTGTGCAGATGACCAGCCAATCATTATCTGTGCTGAATTGATGACGGGTGACGTGGTATGGAAAAACCGAAGTGCCGTTGGTGGGCAGAAATCAGCAGCTATTGTTGCTGCCGATGGACACCTCTACGTGCAGTACCAAAATGGTATTCTTGCTCTCGTGAAAGCAGATCCAGCTGCTTTTGAAGAGGTTTCCTACTTTCAAATTCCAGACAGTGGTGACAGCCCCTGCTGGGCACACCCCGTTATTGTTGACGGTATGCTCTACATCCGCGACGGTGACAACATGTTCTGCTACGACATTCGCAAGTAAAGCGATCTACAAGATTCTATAGAAAAACCTGTAGAGTGCCGGAATAAAAATACACATTCCGATCACAACTGCAGTCACCGCCGCTAAGAGTACAGCCGCACTGGCAATGTCCAGTGCATCGCGTAATCGTGGGTGAAACTGAGTATCAACGGCACGTGCCAATGACTCAATCGCTGTATTAAATGTTTCTGCTACCAGCACCATTCCAATGGCGGCAACAAGAAGCACCCATTCAATCGCTGTTACCCTGAATACAGCAGCAGCAGCAACAGCAACACATGCGATGACTAGATGAACCGCAAAACTCGTTTGTGTGCGGAAAGCGCGTCGGAGGCCTCGTAGCGCGTAACCAAACTTATTTTTCCATGAATGAGTACGGGGTCGACCGCGCATAGAACGTTCCAGCAGCAGAACAAATGAATTCTGTCCAAGAAAAAATCAGCCAACGATTACGTATGGATCACCCTTCTTCCAATTGCACGGGCAGAGTTCATCACTTTGAAGAGCATCGAGAACACGAATGACTTCAGCAACATTTCTGCCAACACGCCCTTGATTAACATCGACCCATTGGATCACTCCATGTGGATCTACAATGAATGTGGCCCGTTGGCAGTATCCTTCTGTTTGCTCAAGTATACCGAGTTCGGCACCTAACTTTTGTGCGGCAATAAGTGGGTATGCAAGATCCTTTAGATCTGCATGCGATCGACGCCACATCATATGACACCATTCGTTGTCAGTGCTGCCACCCACAACACTCGTATCACGATCTGAGAATTCTTTAAGTTGTTTATTAAATTCGGCTAACTCGGTCGGGCAAACAAACGTAAAATCCTTTGGATAAAAGAAGAACACCGTCCACTTTCCGGAATAGTCAGCTGATGTGAGCAACTTGATGTCTTCCTTTTCCGTGCCGGTACAGGCTTGGACAGAAAACTGGGGAAACTCGTCGCCAACTGTAAGCATGGTGTTCTCTCCGAATATCTAGGAATCTGTCTATACGTCTTTGCCGAAATGCACTCTTGTGAATGTCACTCTCGAGCCCAACTTGTTATAGGCTCTGAGTGTACGGGCGACGATTGTAGCGATCAATAAGAGGGTCGTTTTCCCCTTTCCAATTCATTTGAGTGGTTCAAGCATGTCCTTCTCATTCGATCATTCGAAAGAACCCACCATTCATTATGACCCTCTTAGCAATCGAAATATTTTTCTCGCACCACGTCGTGCTAACCGCCCAAATAATCTTCTCGACTGCCAGCAAGAAGACTGTCCGTTCTGCATAGAAAACTCACATCTCACTCCAGATCCAGTTGAGCAGTGGCCATCAATCGAATCTCAAGATTGGAAGTCAAGGATTATTCCGAATGCCTATCCTATTGTCGAGAGAAGGCAGCCCACTCAGACGAGTGATAACACAGACGCACACATACCGAAAAAGAAAGCCGTGCATGCCTCTGGCATTCACGAAGTGGTCATTGAGTCACCGAACCACATTGAATCGGTACTCGACATTCCTTTTGATGATTGGATAAGTGTTTGGAAACTCTGCCAGCAGCGAATGAAACAACTCTCGTCCAAGACTGAAATCAAGTGGGCAACTCTCTTCAAAAATGGTGGCATTCAGGCAGGAGCTTCACTAGCACACGTCCACAGCCAACTGATTGCGATTGATCATACGCCTCCCTCAATCGCAACAAAGTGTCATCAGATCATTCGTCAACCAAACCTATTTGAAAATATTTTGTCTGAGGCAGCAAATGAGAACCGTGTTGTTCACGCGTATAAGAGTTTTGTGGCAATCGTTCCATCTGCACCTCGCCAGCCTTTTGAGGTTTGGCTCATTCGAAATGAACCTTCCTGTTTTTTTCACACTGAAACCGATCACCAGATGGAAGAGATTGCACACTTTACGCAGCAATTCGTCCTGGCGCTGAATGAACTGATTCCGAATGCAAGCTACAACTGGTGGCTGCATCAATTTCCATTTATTCCCTCTTTGTTACTCGGCAAAGCAGCGACTCATTGGCATTGGCACCTTGAGGTTCTCCCACGAATTGCTCCCATTGCCGGATTTGAACTAGGCACCGGATATCACATTTCAACCATTCCCCCAGATGAAGCGGCAGGTTTACTTCGTGAAACTGATGCTTGGAAATAGCCGGACAACAGATAGCCAGAACGACCCTCGCAAGAATTCTGACACCGGTAAACTTTCCCAGTCCCTAGAGCCGGTATGACCTTTACGGTGACATAGCGAGGGGACCAATAAAATCTGTCAATCACGTTTGGCGCGGCTTTCAGAAAACATGAAAATCAGAGGGTTGATCCAGCCTCTGGAATGCCTGACGTATGCACCCTGCTGTTCGCTTTATTTTTGTTCTCCATGACCATCAGCCTGTTGGGAACTTTCATGGTGTTGTCGAAGATGCCTATCAAAAAAGCTATCTTCCTTTCCTCGATCTACTCCAGCAGCACCCGGCTATTCGGATTGCTTTACACACAAGTGGGTCACTTGCTGAATGGCTCGAGATAAACCATCCTGAATATTTTGACCGCTTAGCTTCCTTAACTGCAGCAGGACAAATTGAAATTGTTGGTGGTGGATTCTCTGAACCGATACTCGCCATGTTGCCATCGCGGGATCGAGTTGGCCAGATTCGTCAGTACAACCATTGGCTCGAACAGCGTCTTCAGACCAAAGTCTCCGGGATGTGGGTTGCTGAAAGAGTCTGGGATTCAAGTATGACAGCTGACCTCGCAACTGCTGGTGTCGAATGGACTATTCTCGATGACTTCCACTTCAAGGCTGCTGGGCTCGGTGAAGAAGAACTCGATCGTTATTGGATCACGGAGTCCGATGGTCACACCATTCGTGTACTTCCTGGCAGTGAACATCTGCGGTATACCATTCCATTCGCATCTCCAGATGACACCATTGAACACCTCCGCACCCTCGCATTACGCAGGCAGGACGCATTAGCAGTCTTTAGTGATGATGGAGAGAAATTTGGAGTCTGGCCGGACACCCACAAAACCTGTTTTCAGGACGGTTGGTTACAGAAGTTCTTCAATCTCCTCGAAGCAAATCAAGAGTGGATCACGATGTCACTACCGTCTGATGTGATTCGAAATGACCCACCGGGTGGAACAATCTGGTTGCCAGAATGCAGTTATCGGGAGATGACTGAATGGGCTCTTCAGCCCGAACAACAAGTCGCGTGCATCAAAGCACGTCAAAAGGCACAAAGGGATCCGAATCAAGCAGGCATTCTTCCATTTATTCGCGGTGGATCCTGGAAAAACTTTCGGTATCGATATCCTGAAGCCAATGAGATGTACGCGCGAATGATGGTGGTAAGCAATCGGCTCGCCCGCCACTCTGGAAAGTCCATGACTGACAAAACCGCATACCAAGAAGCCGTTGCGTCGCTTTATCGAGGTCAGTGCAACTGTGCGTATTGGCATGGTGCTTTTGGTGGTATCTATCTGCCTCATCTTCGGAATGCAATCTATAAAGAATTAATCACGGCTGAGAATGCACTTGATCATGCCGAAGGTCGTCCAGCTACATGGGTAGACGCGGCGAGCTCTGACTATAACTTTGACAGCAAGACAGAAGTTCGACTTTCCAACGAACATGTTGATCTCTGGCTTGCCCCGTCTGTCGGTGGAATGCTTTATGAGTTTGACCTCAGAAAACAGCGTCACAATCTTCTTGCAACGCTCGACCGTCGTCCAGAAGCCTATCACGATGAGGTACTTGTAGGTCCTGGCAACGCGCGAAGCATTATTGATCCTTCCCAGTTGGCTACATTTAAGCAGGAAGGTCTTGATAAAAAGATTCAATACGACACGAATCGAAGAAAAAGCTGTATTGACCATTTTTTTGATGTTGATGCGTCGGTTGCAGACATCATTTCTGGCACGGCAATGGAACGCGGTGATTTTGCCACAGGCTCATACGAGGCAAGTATCCGTCGCAATCCAGATCGAATGCAGGTACTCTTGTCACGAAAGGGGAATGTTTGGGGAATCCCACTTACTCTTTCAAAAGCCATCACACTCTCAGCCGGATCTGATACCGTTGAAATTGGTTATCGGCTAGAAGACTTGCCCAAAAACTTTTGTCAGCATTTAGCTATAGAATTCAACTTTGCTGGCCTTCCTGCAGGCACCACTGGTCGCTGTTTTCGAAACAAAGAAGGTCTTGATCTAGGGCATCTTGGAACTCCTCTTGATCTTAAAGAAACATCTCATCTTTGTCTCGAAGATGACTGGCTTGATATCCGAGCAACCCTCAACTGCAGTGTGGCAAGCAATGGTGGACATGCCGGATTCTGGACATTTCCAATTGAGTCGGTCAGTCAATCAGAAGGTGGATTTGAACTCATTCATCAGTCGACAGTTGTGATTCCTCACTGGATTGTCACACCAGATTCGAGCGGATGCTGGCAAGTTGGCATGAAGTTGTCGGTTGGTGGCCTTGCTGAATATGTAGACACAATTGGTCAGACAAAAAAAATCAGTGCGGATATCTCATAAAATGCATGCTATGGATGTGTTTTAAAAGGCACATCCAACGGTTCCGCAATCAATTGCCACTCCACGAGGGGTTGAATTGTTGAGGCGTTATAGCCGAGACCACAAACAACCAGATGAGGGAGTCTTCTTTGTAATTCTGCTTGTGCCGTTTGTGCGAGAACATCGGGACTTTCTGGTGTTTTATGCCCACCTGGTGTTTTGTCCCCACCTTGATTGCTTGATTCTGACTGAGAAAGAACAACTACTGAAACGTTGAGACCCACTGATTCAGCTGCCGTCACTGCAGTCAATGTTCGCCCAATAGCACCCAGACGACTACTGTCTACGAGAACTACAGGTATTTGAAAATCTCGAGCAAGATCTACATTGAGTGTCTGGTGACTGAGCGGTGAAAATAACCCTCCAGCTCCCTCGATCAAGACCAATTCTGCAAGCATATGAGGTTTGAGACCCTGACGAAGAAGGTTGTCATCAACCTGCCTTCCCTCAGCAGCAGCAGCCTGTTCCGGTGCAACAGGAAGTTGAAAAGATTGTGGGCAAACCTCATCGTGTGTACCAGCGTTTCCGGAAGCACTCCAGAGGCGATCAATGTCTGATGGGTCAGATTGAGTACCGCTTGCCACCGGCTTGTATGCACGGCAATGAATTCCAAGTGATACGCACTGCTGTAAAATTGTGACGGCAACTGATGTCTTACCAACATCTGTATCGGTGCCGGTAATAAAAAGACCTTTTGTCATGATGCCTCTGCTCCAGCCCTTACATACGTGAATCAAGATTGATGGTTGCCTGCAAGGACCACCCTTTCTAGGATAGGCTTTATTGAGACAAAGTCTCAATAAAGCCTCAAGAGTCTCTCGCCAATCTGTCGAACTCTGAGTCTGATTATGCTCGATGCTACGTTCAGGAACCATTATGCGGTCACTTGCAAGTGTACCTATTGGATTAACGACACAAGTCGTAGACGTTCCTGGTGAAGAT
>Ga0114925_10000567_pt1 | contig 16730 bp, 27 predicted proteins | sample SumtaG_2_FD_87287 | JGI IMG/M metagenome (GOLD analysis project Ga0114925, IMG submission 87287) | Deep subsurface microbial communities from Indian Ocean to uncover new lineages of life (NeLLi) - Sumatra_00607 metaG | ecosystem: Environmental > Aquatic > Marine > Oceanic > Sediment | place... | reverse complement strand
GCTGCATTGGTTCAGACGCACAGCCAACGTAGAACGATCGAGCCATGTCGGCGCAATAGCCACGCCATGAGGCACACACATCAATTTTCACTAAATCACCATCTTTTAACTCTTTTTGATCAGATGGCACACCATGCACCACTTCGTCATTAATAGAGATGCAGCTTGCATGCTTATATCCCATATATCCCTTGGTCCTTGAGAGCAGCCCTTTCTTTTGGATCGACTGTTCAATAGCACGGTCAATAGCAAGGGCAGTAAGGCCTGGCGCAATAAGGGATGCAATCTCATCAAAGATTTCAACGAGCAGCTTTCCTGCCGTTTCCATCTTTTGAAGCGATGCTTTATTTTTTATCTTAATCATAACGCCAATCCGTCTGTTTCTTGCTCAAACTGATGCAACATATTCTTAATTGGTTGATCAGCATCAAGTTTAAATACCCTATATCCTACCCTATTATAAAAATCTAAAAGCGGATGTGCATGCTGGTGATATATTCTCAAACGCTCTCGAATAACCTCCGGCACATCATCTTTACGCCGCCTAACTTCACCACCACACGTATCGCAAATTCCTTCTTTTTCCGGCATCATATTCGCATCCGGATTTGCAGAGTATATGGCCTGACACTGTTTATTCTGACACACAAACCTGCTACTCAGTCTTTTTACGATTGTTTCATCATCAAGCGCCAATTGGACAACCACAACTCGAAATGGAAAGGTTCCATCCAAAATCATTTTATGAAAGAGCTCTGCCTGCCTCACCGTACGCGGATAACCATCCAAAATCACCAAAGCACCATCATCTAGTTGCTCCAGGAACCAGTCGTATACCATTTGGGTGATAAGGCCATCAGGAACCAGCTTACCAGATTTTATGAGAAAATCTATTTTCTCCCCTGTTTGAGTACCTTTTGCTATCTCCTGTCGGCACAGATTTCCGGTTGAAACCTGCTTAAAACCTAGCTTGCTTACACACAACTGAGAAAGAGAACCTTTACCAGACCCTGGTGGGCCAGTAAATATGAGAAGTGTGCGTTTTTTCAACGAGCCCTCCCACCACGCATTCTGCCAGAGGAGAGGAACCCTTCGTATCGATGCTCAATTAGGTATGATTCCACCTGAGCAGCCGTTTCCAAGGCCACTCCTACCATAATTAGCAAACTGGTACCACTAAGAGTACTCAGCGGCAATGGTATAGGAAGTACCGCATATACTAAGTTCGGTGCTATTGCCAAAAAGGCCAGATATATTGCTCCCACCAATCCTAGACGGGTCAGTAAGAAGTTGAAAAAGGCAGCCGTTTTGCGCCCAGGACGAATCCCGGGAATAAAACCACCGCTTTTTTTAATGTTATCTGCCAGCTCTTCTGGGTTGTAGACCAACGCAGTGTAGAAAAATGAGAAGAAGATAATAAGTACAAACTCAATCACATTATACAGAAGACCTGTTGGCGTCATACTATTCTGCAACCATTGGAATACTGGATAGCGAGAAGCCAAAAAAGCGGATAAGAACAGCGGAACGTTCAACACAGAGTTGGAAAAAATAACTGGCATAATACCGGCTGTATTAATTTTGAATGGAATATAGGTACTTTGCCCCGCATACATTCGCTGCCCAACCATACGCCGTGTGTATTGCACCGGTATCTTGCGATCACCCTTCTCAAGAAACACGATACAAGCAGCCATTGCCACCACAATCGCCAAAATGACCAACGCAATCACCGGATCCATAATTTTATCTCTCACCGCTTGCAAGGTCCCAAATACATCATGCGGGAATCGCGCCACAATACCGGCAAAAATAATCATAGAGCTCCCACTGCCAATTCCGTGAAGCGCAATCTGCTCGCCCAACCACATCACCACCATTGAACCAATGGTGAGGGAGAACATAAACATAAGACGGAAACCCCATCCTGGATCAAGCACCAAGCCATACCGCTCAACCATCACGGCAAAGCTGAAACTTTGTACTAAGGAGATAACGAACACCAAATAACGGGTATATTGGTTTATAATCTTACGACCATAATCCCCTTCCTTCATCAACCGCTCAAGTGACGGAACCGACATACTTAAAATCTGCATCATGATAGAAGAGGTAATGTAGGGCATAATCCCTAATGCAAACAGCGTACATTGTTTCAAGTTTCCGCCCGAGAACATATCAAGGTAGGAAAAAAGACCACCCAAGCCTACACGTTGCGTCATGAACAGTTTCAACTGTTGAATATCAATACCGATAACGGGAATATGGTTCCCAATTCGATACACAATCAATACCGCTAACGTAAAGAGCAGCTTACGACGTAAGTCCGCTATATGAAAAATATTAAGGAAATTTCTTAGGAGTATCACTACTTACTCCTTCTCGGTTAAAGCTTTTCCACCAGCATCTTCAATTGCCTTGCGAGCCGTTTCACTAAACAGATTCGCAATCACCGTTACTGGTCTTTCAATTGAACCGTTGCCTAAAATTTTTAATACAAATTTTTGATTCTTCTTCACCTTCACAATACCTTTTTCGAGCAATAACTCTTTGGAAATCGTTTCTCCTTGCAAAACAGTATTATTGAGTTGCTCAAGATTAATTGCTTTTACTACTGCTTTGAAACGAGCATTCGTAAACCCTCGTTTGGGCAAACGGCGATACAACGGCATTTGGCCACCTTCGAATCCAGGGCGTACGCCACCGCCCGAGCGAGCATTCTGACCTTTGTGGCCTCTCCCAGAAGTTCCACCACGGCTTCCACCACGCCCAACGCGTTTCCTTTTCTTTTTGGTTGATTCAAGAGTATCAAGCGTCAACATTATTTCCCCTTCACCATTTCGTCTATCGTCATGCCACGTAATTTTGCAAATTGTTCAGCTGACCGTAATTTTGCCAATGCATTTAAAGTTGCCTTAGCTACGTTTAAACCATTAGCAGTTCCCAATGATTTTGTTAACGCATCTTCAATACCAGCCGCATCAATAACGGCCCGAATAGCGCCACCTGCAATTTTACCAGTACCCTTAGAAGCCGGAATCAATACTACTTTAGCGGCACCATGCTTGCCATGAACCTGATACGGAATCGTAGTTCCGCGCAATGGCACGGTAACCATGTTTTTTCGCGCCTTATTCGTTGCCTTCGTAATAGCGGCCGTTGCTTCCTTGCTTTTACCTAATGCAATACCAACCTGACCAGCTCGATCACCCGATACCACAAATGCTGAGAATGAAAACCGTTTTCCACCCTTGGTTACTTTCGTAACACGACGCACGCTCACCACGTGATCTACAAAACCACTGTCCGCTTCTAATTTTTCTTTCTTTGCCATTATTTACCTTATCTCAATGCCCATGGATCTTAAATTGTAATCCCGCCTTCGCGTAACCCTTCTGCAACTGCTTGCACGCGGCCATGATATTTGTACTGGCCACGATCAAAAAGAACCCGGTCAATACCTTTTTCTTTGGCTTGCTTTGCAAGTTCTTTGCCAACTGCTCGAGCTACTGCTTTCTTATCGCCACTCAGTTCTTTCATCTGAGAAGACGCAACACTTGCTACCGTACTGCCCGTTTGATCATCAATAAGTTGAGTATACATTTGTTTCAAACTGCGAAACACTGTAACACGCGGCAGTGTGCCTTTTTGCAATCTACTACGAACACGCATTGTTCTACGTTTCGCACGAATTCGATCTTTTCTATTGATAGCCACCGTCTTATCCCATGTAAAAAACTATTTACCCTTGCTTGCCTTGCGTATAATACGTTCTGTGGATAATTTAACCCCCGTACCTTTGTATGGCTCCGGCCGACGCAACGCGCAAATTTTACTACATACTAAGCCCAGAACTTCTCTATCTGTTGAAGATAGCGTTAACTTCTGGCCCGTTCGATCTATCGCAATCGCAACACCCTTGGGCAATTCAAAATCAATTTTATGACTGTAGCCGAGAGTAAACACCAATTTATTGCCCGATTGCACCGCCTTATATCCAAGGCCAGTAATCTCAACGAGTTTTTCAAACGCTTTCTTAGAACCAGCAATTGCATTCGCAAGAAGCGCCCGATGGAGTCCCCACTCTCGATTCACATCACGAATTTTTAATGATTGAGCAACCGCTTTATTGGGTACCATCATAAGCTTATCATCCGCTATCTGTACCTCAAGCACCTCAGGCAACACATATACCCCTGATGCCTTTGCTCCCTTATAGTGAACATTCTGGCCTTTCACTTCAACAGCTACACCACTGATATCTATTGCTTTTCTACCTATTTTCGACATATCTTATCTCGTTACCATACTGTACAAATAACTTCGCCGCCAACACCCAGACGTTTTGCTTCTTTATGAGAAACAACACCACGATTTGTCGTCATAATAGAAAGACCCAAACCGCCAATAACCGGCTTAATTTCACCAACACCAACATAAGAACGACGACTCAGTTTACTGATACGTTTCAGATCATGAATCACCGATTCACCGTGCATATACTTTAATCCGAGCTTCAACCATTTTTTCCCCGCTTGATCAACCTCTTCAATAGCACGCAAAAAACCTTCTTTTTGCAAGGTATCTGCAATAGCTTTGTTCATCTTTGAGTAGGGAGTAATCACAAACGGTTTACTTACCCTGATTCCATTACGAATAATTGTTAAAAAGTCACCGATTGAATCCATTGATTTATCCTACCAACTTGCCTTCTTTACTCCAGGTAAGAACCCTTTCAATGCGTTCTTCCTAAAGCAAATACGGCACATATTAAACATGCGTAAATATCCACGAGGTCTGCCACACAATTTGCAACGATTATACGACCGTACTGCAAACTTTGGTGCTTTATTCGACTTTTCTATCAACGATTTCTTAGCCATAAAATCTCAACCTCTCTTATGCCTGACGAAATGGCATATCAAATTTTTTCAACAACTTATATGCATGTTCATCACTCTTTGCAGTAATGCCAATCGTTACATTCATACCATATACCTTATCAGTAACGTCATAATCTACCTCGGGAAATATAATCCACTCTTTAATGCCGAGATTATAATTACCGCGCCCATCAAAACCTGCTGGCACACCTTGAAAGTCTCGTACCGTTGGCAGCGCAATGTTGATCAGCCTATCCAAAAACTCATACATTTTTTGGCCGCGTAACGTCACCTTCGATCCAAGAGGCATTCCCTCTCTAATTTTAAATCCTGCGATTGATTTACGTGCTTTAGTGGTAATCGCTTTCTGCCCAGAAATTCGCCCCAGAATATCACTAATCACCTTAATGATCTTACTGTCGCTAATCATTTCTTTACCAGCACCCACATTCAACACAATCTTGTTTATCCTCGGAACTTCCATAACGTTTTTAAGATCCAATTCTTTTTGCAAAGAAGGCCGAATCTTCGTTACATATTCCTCATAAAGTCGATTTTTTCCCATTGCCATTATAATATCCCGCGCCTATCTTAAAAAATCTCTTCGCATCGATTACAGATACGCATTTTCTTGCCTGTTTCTAATAGCTTACTATTAACACGCGACGGCTTTTTACACGCAGCGCATACCGGCATAACATTTGATGCCGGAATAAAACTTTCTTCTTTTTTAATACCACCCTGCTCTCCCGCACGACGAGGCTTTACGTGGCGTGTAGCAAGAGCTACCCCTTCAACCAAAACCTTTCCCTTCTTCAGGTTCAGCTTGATAACTGCCCCTTTCTTACCTTTGTCCCGTCCCGATACCACCATCACTGTGTCATTCTTCTTAATTCTTGCTACCATAAAAAATCCTATAATACCTCTGGTGCAAGTGAAATAATTTTGGAAAACCCTTTAGCCCGCAACTCACGAGCAATAGGACCAAAAATACGAGACCCCACCGGCTCGCCTTCCTTGCTAACAATAACACCTGCATTGTCACCAAATCGTATGTGACTACCATCTTTGCGACGCACCTCTTTGCGAACACGTACCACAACTACCTTCACTATCTGTTTCTTTTTTACCGCACCACCCGGAATAGCTTTCTTAACCGAACAAATCACCATGTCACCAAGGGACGCCGTTCTTGTTCCGGTACTTCCTGAAACGTGTATAACTTGCAGTTCTTTTGCACCAGAATTATCTGCAACTTCCAAATAGGACTCTTTTTGAACCATTACCGTACCCTAAATTAAGAATGCGATGTAACTATACGAGCAAGCTGCATATATTTCGTTTTCGATAGTGGACGTGTTTCGTAAAATTCAACAACGTCACCCTTCTTTGCCGCTTTTTGCTCATCATGTACTTTATATTTCTTGCTTTTGGTAACAACTTTGTGAAAACGAGGATTCTTAAACGTCCTTTTTGTTTCCACAACAACCGTTTTATCCATTCTGTCCGAAACTACTCGCCCCGTATATAGCTTACGTTTTTTTACGTTATGCTCTTCCATGTTCACCCTTATTTACTATCACGGTTTTCTGATTGTTTTGCTGCATTCGGGTCAACACGCGTGCAATATTTTGCCGCAGCTGCTTAAACTGTGCATGGTTTTTAACATGAGCAGTAGAAACGCTCAAACGCAGGCTAAATAACTCATGGCGTAACGCATCCAGCTTCTCGTTCATCTGCTGCATATCCATCCGTTCTAATGCGCTTTTAAATTCAGTCACCTTCATTGTGTAGTTCCACCATCGCTAGATTTCTTAACAAACTTTGTCTTCATAGGAAGCTTGTATGCAGCTCCTTTCAAAATGGTTCGCGCTTCTTTCTCGCTCACCCCTGAAATTTCACACACAATACGCCCCCGCTTTGTCACCGCTACCCATTCTTCCACACCGCCCTTACCTTTACCCATACGGGTTTCTGCTGGCTTTTTAGTAACGGGCTTATCAGGAAATACACGCAAAAAGAACTTCCCCACCTTCTTTACATGCCGGGAAAGCGCCACACGCATCGATTCAATTTGCCGCGCAGTAACCCAAGCTGGCTCTTCTGCACGTAAACCATATTCACCAAACTCAAGAGTAAGCGCGCCCTTTGAAAGACCTTTTCTACGCCCACGCTGTACTTTACGATACTTTACTTTCTTTGGCATTAACATAATGGTCTCTTTCTCTCGTTATCGCTTTTTAACGTGTTGGTATTCGCCGATATATACCCAAACCTTGATTCCGATAATACCGTAGGTTGTCTTTGCTCGTGCTTCGCCATAATCAATATTCGAACGCAGGGTATGCAGAGGAATAGAACCTAAACGTAGCCATTCCGAACGAGCTATTTCTGCTCCATTCAACCGACCAGAAATCATGATCTTAACCCCGATAGCTCCTGAACGCATCGTTGCTGCAAGCGAACGTTTCATGGCACGCTTATAGCTCACACGACGCTCAAGCTGATCTGCTATATTCTTTGCGATAAGCACCGCATCCAACTCAGGTTTTTTTACCTCCTGAACGGAAACTTCAATATTATTCTTGTGCAATTTTTTCGCAAACATCGCACGCAACTCATCAATTTCTTTACCACCCTTACCAATCACCACACCTGGACGACCAGAGTGAAGAATGATTTTTACGTTATCTCCTGCTTTTTCGATCTCGATTTTCGCGATTTCCGCGTGTTTCAAATGCGTCTCAATCAAATCACGAATTTGTAAATCTTCAAGCACATTCGCACCGTACTTAGCAGCTGGCGCATACCAACGCGCGGCCCAATCACGATACACACCTGTTCTAAATCCTACTGGATTAACCTTTTGTCCCACGCTTGGCCTCTTTCTTATCAACTGATTCTAATACTACCGACATATGACTAAATCGTTTACGCTGCACATTTGCACGCCCCATAGCACCGGGTTTGAAATACCGCTGAATACGTCCCTGATCCACACGTAAATCCTTAATACGCAGCGCATCCATCGCCACATCTTGCAGATCTTTTGCATTCGCTACCGCAGATTCAATCAGTTTTATGACAGGAACTGCTCGTTTTAATGCAGCCGTATTCAACCATTGGATTGCATATCGAGCCGTTTTGCCCCGGATAGCATCCGCAAGAGGACGCAATTTATAGGGAGAATAACTTAAATATCGAACTTTTGCACTAAATTGCATTTTAAAACCCTAGCAAATCTATCATTTATATATAGCAAAAACTGATGTATTACAGTAATTTTACCGTATTTATCACTATGTGACAAATTTTTATTCTTTTGCCTTCATGCCCGATTGGCGCTGACCACTATGCAAGCGAAACGTTCTTGTAGCCGAAAATTCGCCCAACAAGTGACCAACCATATTTTCGGTAACAAATACCGACACAAATTTCTTACCATTATGTACTGCAAACGTAAGGCCCACAAAATCGGGAATAACCATACTTCTTCTCGACCAGGTTTTTATTGCCTCTCGCTTGCCCTTATCCTTTGCAGCCTTCACTTTCTCAAGAAGAGATGTATCTACAAAAGGACCTTTCTTTGCGGATCGAGCCATAATTTACCTTATACTCATTAAAATTATCATTTACTTATTCTTCGTCTTTCGCCGTTTCAAAATTAAATCGTTCTTACGACGCCTTGTTCGTGTACCCTTTGCGCCCTTACCCCACGGAGATCGAGGGTGAGATCCCGATTTTGAACGACCTTCACCACCACCATGTGGATGATCTACTGGATTCATCGCCATACCACGCACCGTTGGACGGAACCCTCGATGACGAGTACGACCAGCCTTACCCCACGAAATATTTTTAAAATCAGCAGTACCCAATACACCAACCGTTGCCCAACTCATTTCTGGTACCATGCGAATTTCGCCCGATGGCATTTTCAGGGTAACGTATTGATCGGCATGACTCATTATTTGAGCTGAAGTTCCTGCGCTACGAGCAAAGGTACCCTTTGAGTGTGGTCTAATGGCAACATTATGCACCATGAACCCAACCGGAATATTTTTTAACGGAAGCGCATTACCAACTTTTGCTTCAGTTTTTTCGCTCGCAATAACCGTATCTCCAACTGCCAGACCGGCCGGCATCAATATATATTTTTTTGCCCCGCTCAAGTACACCACTAATGCAATATTAACATTACGATTTGGATCATATTCTACGGCAGCTATTTTGCCTGGAACATCACGCTCAGTACGACCAAAATCGATGATGCGATATTTACGCGCAGCACCACCACCACGGTGGCGAGTAGTAATCCTACCGTACACATTACGACCACCGCTTCGTTTCAAAGCAGTCGTTAACTTTTTCTCCGGACTCTTCTTTGTAATATCTTTCGTACTAAGATACGACTGATATCGAGAGGATGGAGTTCGCGGCTTTCTGCGTATTACTGACATACTAATACCTCTTTCATCATCTTCATAACAGATTAACTTTCTGTTTTAGTTGGTTGTGCCCCCTCAACTGGTGGCGTGCCTGCTTGATCAAACAAGTTCAAGCTATGCCCCTCAGCAAGCGTAACATATGCTATTTTTTCTTTCTTAATCGACGGAGTTGCATTATACCGTTTTGAAGCAGCACGCAAAGAGGACTTTTTACGAATCAGCGTTCTCACCTCTTTGACTTTTACTTTAAACAACTGCTCTATTGCCGATTTAATAAGCGGCTTGTTTGCTTTCGTATGCACACGTAAAACCAACTGTTTTTCAACTCGATTCAACTTATGCGCCTTATCAGAAATCACCGGCCCCTTAATGATATCGTATTTTGTTAATTTCATAGCCATTTCCTCACTGATTCCTTAAATGCGTCCAAATCTTTTTTGAACAGAATCCAATATTCGCAATTAACCAGGTCATATGCATTTGGTTGATCAAATAACAACACCTGTACATTCGGCACATTGGAAAATGAGGAGTAGTACAACGCATCATTTGGTGAAAGAAACAGCGTCAGCTTCTTATCATGCAAGCCCACTTCTTTCAATAGTTGTACCGCTGCCTTTGTTTGCGGACGATCACCTTTCAATTCCCAATCGAGAACCATTACGGTGCCATTTTCAAGACGCTCGGCAAGCAACTGATGCAATATTCGCTTCTTTGCCGATTTAGGAACCGATAAGACCCGTGTTCGTTTTTGCGGGCCAAAGATTACCCCACCACCACGCCATAACGGAGATCGTGCCGTTCCTGCTCGTGCGCGGCCCGTTCCCTTTTGTTTAAAGGGCTTCTTCGTGGTCAGGGAAACATCAGAACGTCCTTTTACCCCAACAGTACCTTGACGCCAGTTTTGTAGTAACGCCCGTACCCATCGTGCAAACTGCTCACGCGCCACCGGCTTAGATGGAGCAGCAACGCCGAGATCCTTCAGCGTAATTGCCTGGGATCGTGCATTTGATTTTTGATTTTTTTGAGTATCCATATTTTACCTACTAAGCATGCTTACGCACAAACACTAAAGACCCGTCATATCCAGGTACCGAACCCTTCACGAGGATAATCGGTCCTTCTTGGTCTACTTTCATTATATCTAAATTCTTCATAACCCGTTGCTGCACACCCATGTGGCCCGGCATCTTTTTCCCCTTGATCACTTTACCGTTTGCACACATAAAGCCTAAAGATCCAGTTGTCTTTCCCATCGTGTGCCCATGACTTGCAGGCGCCCCTCCAAAGTTCCACCGTTTCACCACACCGGCAAAACCGCGGCCCTTTGTTACACCACAAACGTCCACTGGCTCACCTACCTGAAATCCCGTATAAAAATCTGCGGCTTGCCCAATTTTTATATTTTCTGGCAGTTCTTCAGTGCGAATTTCACGCAATGCGGTGAAATAACGACGCCGGTTTTTCACCAAATTCAATGAAGGAGTTTCCCCTGCGTATCGTTTTTTCAAACATCCGACTTGCACAGCTATATAGCCATCGCGTTCTTTTGTTTTGATGTCGGTAACTATCCAGTTTCCCACATCAATTGCGGTAACGGGAACTGCCACATCTCCATCAAAAACTTGGGTCATGCCGATCTTTCTACCCCATATTCCTGAAACCATTGGACGACCTCTCGTTATTTAATCTCAACATCCACGCCAGAAGACAGATTCAATTTCATCAATGAATCCATCGTTTTATCCGACGGTGCCACAATATCTAAAATACGCTTGTGGGTTGTAATCTCAAACTGTTCTCGAGATTTTTTATCCACATGCGGTGAACGCAATACCGTAAATAATCGTCGTTTATTAGGAAGAGGAACAGGTCCCATAAGCTGGGCCCCTGTTCTTCGTGCGGTCAAAACAATTTGTTTCACCGCACTATCTAACAAACGATGATCGTACGATTTGAGTTTTAGACGAATTCGTTGTTTTTTCATAGTCATCTACTTACTCAATAATCTCGGTTACCACGCCAGATCCAACTGTTCTACCACCTTCACGAATTGCAAAACGCAAATCTTTGCTCATTGCAATCGGTGAAATAAGTTCAACGTCTAGATCAACGTTATCACCAGGCATTACCATCTCACGCCCTGCAGGCAAGGTAACAATACCCGTTACGTCCGTTGTTCTGAAATAGAATTGCGGACGATACCCGTTGAAGAAGGGGCTATGACGACCACCTTCATCTTTGGTCAAAATGTATGCTTTACATTTGAACTTCTTATGCGGCTTTACACTACCTGGTTTAGCAACAACCATACCACGTTCAATATCTTCTTTCTTAACACCGCGAAGCAGTAATCCAACGTTCTCACCAGCTCGACCTTCATTCAGCAGCTTTCTGAACATTTCAACACCGGTAACCACGGTTTTGATTGTTTCACCAAAACCAACCACTTCCACTTCTCCACCAACTTTTACTTGGCCTTGTTCAATTCTACCCGTTGCTACGGTACCACGACCGGAGATAGAAAACACGCCTTCGATTGGCATAAGAAATGGTTTATCAATTTCACGTTTTGGTTCTGGAATGTGTGTATCAATCGCTTCGATCAATTTATCGATTGATTGCACACCATATTCACTGTCCTCGCCCTCTAATGCTTTCAAGGCTGAACCGCGAACAATAGGAATATCATCACCAGGAAAATCATACTTGCTCAACAGTTCTCGAATTTCTTCTTCGACCATGTCAATCATCTCTGGATCATCAACCATGTCACATTTGTTCAAATAGACCACCAATGCTGGAACGTTCACGTTTTTTGCCAAAACGATATGCTCACGTGTTTGAGGCATTGCACCGTCCACCGCTGATACCACCAAAATGGCGCCATCCATTTGAGCAGCACCGGTAATCATGTTTTTTACATAGTCAGCATGACCAGGACAATCAATATGCGCATAGTGACGAGTTGGTGATTCATACTCAACATGAGATGTTGAAATCGTAATGCCACGCTCTCTTTCTTCTGGCGCATTATCAATTTCATCGAACGCTTTTGCATCTGCTTGACCTTTGCTTGCTTGGCGCTTAGTTATTGCAGCTGTCAGCGTTGTTTTACCATGGTCAACGTGACCAATCGTACCCACATTCAAATGGGGCTTTTTTCGTTCAAATACATCTCTTGCCATAGGAACTCCTAATCATATTGTATTATTATCATCTATTATTTTTTTTCTAAAAGGCCATCCTGAATACTCTTTGGAACTTCACGATAACATTCAAACTCCATTGAGTACCCTGCACGCCCCTTAGTCATCGACCGCAAGGTGGAAACGTACCCAAACATTTCACCGAGCGGAACTTCTGCACTAATTTCTTGCACAGCACCCTTTGCCTCCATACCAAGGATCCGGCCACGGCGTGAGTTTAGATCACCCATTACGTCACCCATATGATCTTCAGGCGTTTCAACTACCACCTTCATAATTGGCTCAAGTAACACCGGCGATGCCTGCTTCATGGCAGATTTAAATGCCATAGAGGCAGCAAGCTTAAACGCTATTTCAGATGAGTCAACATCATGGTATGAACCATCATAGAGGGTGACCCGACAATCAACAACGGGATATCCCCCAATGACACCGGAAGTTAACGACTCCTCAATCCCCTTTTCTACACCAGGGATAAACTCTCTAGGAATTGAACCCCCAACAATTTTATCAAGAAACTCAAACCCTTTACCGCGCTCAAGTGGCTCCATCTTAATCCATACATGCCCGTATTGACCACGACCACCGGATTGACGAATAAATTTACCTTCAGCCTCTTTCGGGATCTGAATAGTTTCTTTATAGGCTACGTGTAATTTTCCTTGTGCAACGTCCACCTTATATTCACGACGGAGACGTTCAACAATAATTTCTAAATGAAGTTCACCCATACCAGAAATTTCCGTCTGCCCCGTTTCCTCGTTATAGCTAAAACGGAACGATGGATCTTCCTGCATTAATTTTCTCAACGACAAAGCCATCTTTTCATAATCAGCTTTGTTCTTTGGCTCAACAGATGTAGAAATCACTGGCGTTGGTATATCGATCGATTCAAGCAATACCATGCTTCCTTCTTCACAAAGCGTATCACCCGTATTTGAATCTTTAATACCCACCACAGCTGCAATATCTCCCGCACGAACAAAGGGAATTTCTTCCCGCTTATTTGCATGCATTTTCAACAACCGGCTCACTCGCTCTTTTTCTCCAGTACGGGCATTATACACATAAGAACCCGCCTTTAATTCACCTGAATACACGCGAATAAAGTTCAGCATCCCCACAAAAGGATCTGTCATAATTTTAAATACCAATGCATGAAAGGCAGCTTTGGGATCTGGATGAATAGCTATTTTTTCATCCGCATCAACCAACATTCCTTCAACTGGTGGCACATCTAATGGGGATGGTAGATAATCAATCACCGCATCAAGAACCAGCTGTACCCCTTTATTTTTAAAGGCACTCCCACAAAATACTGGAGCAATTTTAAGGTCGATCACTCCCTTACGCAATGCACTCTTAACCTCATCGATAGAAATTTCTTCTTCATTAAGAAACTTATCGGCAAGCACCTCATTAAAATCACAGGCTGTCTCTACAACGTGATTACGCATTTCCTCAACTTGATCCACATACTCTGCAGGCACATCAGACCACTCAACTTTTTCACCCATATCGCCACCAAACGTAGCCATTTTACGGGTTAACAAATCGATCACTCCGTTAAAGTTTTCTGATAAACCAACTTGCAACTGCATTGGAAGCGCATTCGCATGCAATCTCTTATTAATGTCTTTTACCACCCTAAGATAATCTGCACCAATACGATCAAGCTTATTTACAAAAATAATACGCGGCACCTTATATCGGTTAGCTTGACGCCAAACCGTTTCTGATTGTGGCTGCACCCCTTCAACACCAGAAAACACTGCAACTACCCCATCAAGCACACGTAATGAACGCTCTACTTCGATAGTGAAATCGATATGTCCCGGCGTATCAATAATATTAACCTGGTGATCTTTCCAGAAACAGGTTGTTGCCGCAGAAGTAATCGTGATACCACGCTCTTGCTCCTGCTCCATCCAATCCATAACCGCTTCACCCTCATGCACCTCACCAATCTTATAGGAGATGCCGGTATAAAACAGAATTCGCTCAGTAACGGTTGTTTTACCCGCATCGATGTGAGCAGCAATACCAATATTTCTGTATTTCTCTAATGGATAAGCCATGATCCTTTATACCTACCAAGCGTAATGTGAGAAGGCACGGTTTGCCTCTGCCATTTTTTGAACATCTAATTTTTTCTTCATCGCAGCCCCTCTACCTTCATAAGCATCCATAAGCTCATGAGCCAGACGATCCGCCATTGTTTTATCGGGACGTTTTGCCGCCCCCTCAAGCAACCAACGCATCGCAAGTGATTGCGCACGTTTTTGAGGAACTTCTACCGGAATCTGGTACACACTACCACCCACGCGACGCGAACGAACCTCTACAATCGGCACAACCGCATCGAATGCCTTATTAAACATCTCAAGCGCCTTGCGCTCATCCCCTTTAGCTCTTTTCGTCATCTCATCAATCGCACCATACACTATAGTGCGCGCAGCGTTTTTTTTACCACGCCACATCACCACGTTGATAAATTTTTGAATAAGCGGCGATGAAAAACGGGGATCAACACCAATATCTCTTGTATAATCTTCTCTTTTACGCCTTGGCATAGTTCAAACCCTTAGTCCTTCTTAGCACGCTTTGCACCATACAAAGAGCGCGATTGTTTTCTATTTTCAACACCTGCGGTATCCAACGCACCACGAACAACATGATACTTCACACCAGGCAAATCTTTTACTTTACCACCACGAACGAGAACCACGGAGTGTTCTTGCAGATTATGGCCTTCACCAGGAATATAGGCGGTGATCACCGCACCGGTAGATAATTTGACACGAGCAACTTTTCTCAATGCCGAGTTTGGCTTTCTTGGTGTCATCGTAAACACACGAGTACAAACACCACGAGCCTGCGGTGCGCCTTTAAGCGCGGGACTTTTTGTTTTCGCCTTGATTCGTTTTCTTCCGAAACGACAGAGCTGGTTAATTGTTGGCATAGCGTAAAAACCTATCCTGATTAATAACTAGAAAAACTATTATCGGCCCCCTGTGGGAGATAAGCCACGGGCCCTACTTCCACTAAAATTACTTACAATAAAGTAAGGATAGTATCAGTAAGTGTACCCATTTCCTCCCTTTTTTCAAGAAAAATTATCTAATAGGGCAATCCCATGCCCCTACCTCCTCAAAACCGGCTACTTTAGGGTATTCCCCCAAAAATGCCTGAAATAGCAATAGACTTGCCAATGCATCCATGATAGCCTGCGTTCATCCCTATTTAAGTAAGCATTTACCGAACATTAAGGAAATTCTATGGATCTTATTGCATCACTTTTCTTGATCGCACAACGCCTTCTCTATCTTACGATTGCCCTATTTGGCATCGGTTTTCTTATAGGATTTCATGAACTGGGCCACTTTATCTTTTGCAAGCTCTTTGGCATCCGGACCCCGGAATTTTCGATCGGATTTGGACCGGTACTATTCTCAAGAAAAATAGGAGGCACCAAATTTGTGATTTCAGCAATTCCGCTGGGTGGCTTTGTGGAGATCGCCGGTGCTGCAGAAATGGGCCAAGGAGAACAAAAACATGCCCTGAGCCAAGAATCCGACTCGTTTGCACGCAAGCCCTACTACCAGAAATTCTTGGTCATGATGGGGGGAATATCCTTCAATTTGCTCTTTGCCTATTTCGCTTGCATCCTGCTGGCCTTCACTGGAATACCCAAAACCCGTTATCTTTATCCAACCAATGCCAAAACGACCATTCATAAAATGCAATCTGGCTCGGTGGCCGAGGAGGCTGGACTTCAGGTGGGTGATTCTATCCGATCAATCGACAATATTCCCGTTCACAAAAAACCAATAGATTTTATCAAAACAATACAGTCGCTACCCAATAAAACGGTTCCTATCCAGTTTAAACGGGGTGGTGAACTACATGAAATAGTGGTAACTATTGGAACACGAACCGTCGGAGATATCACCGTGGGCTCTCTGGGCATTACCGATTTAGATATGAAGGATATCCCTGGCCAACCATTTTTTGCCGCAATACGGCGTGGCATCCAAATGACGAATGCATGGATTGTGCTCACCGTACGAGGATTTCTGAGTATCTTTCAACAGCGATCGGTCGAAGGAATGGGAGGCCCCGTGGCTCTCATCTCTATGCTCTCTCAGGACGCAACGTCCCATCTTAAAATCTTCTTGATATTGCTCGTG
>Ga0114925_10000566_pt1 | contig 16752 bp, 15 predicted proteins | sample SumtaG_2_FD_87287 | JGI IMG/M metagenome (GOLD analysis project Ga0114925, IMG submission 87287) | Deep subsurface microbial communities from Indian Ocean to uncover new lineages of life (NeLLi) - Sumatra_00607 metaG | ecosystem: Environmental > Aquatic > Marine > Oceanic > Sediment | place... | reverse complement strand
ATCGCCGTAGGCATAGCACAATCCCATCGTATCAACTACCGTAAGCTTCAGATCTCCGCGCTGGAATCTACCTTCACGTTCTACAAACTCAGCAAACGCTTTTTCTCGTGGGTTTGCCTTTAAGTAGCTGGCACCACTTTGCACAAGAAGCGTCATCGTCTCTGGTTTTGAAACTGGATAGTAGCTGCACGTAATCACATATTGGGCAATCCCCAAATCAATGCGTTGCGAATAGGTTGACTGGAATGCACCGCGAATTTTAGCATTCGCCCAAATGCCCTCTTTTGTTGCACGCTTCAAAATATTTTGTACGTAATACACGCCATCCTCATCTTGCGTATTATACATACGTCGCCCAACGTTATCGGCATTCCCACCGTCCGCAATCACCTTTCCTTTGAGATCGTACACGATAAGATTGAGATCGCCGTAGCGGAAATCGTCACTTCGGCGTTCAGAGAACGAAGTAACCGCACTCGTTTTACCGTGCGTCTTCATAAAACTGTATCCTTTGCGTACGAGCTCAACCGCCTGTGCACGATCAGCCTCGGGATAATAGCCGCAGGCAATAAAGTATTGTTTACCATCAGGCCCTTTTACTTTTTGGGCATATGCCTTTTTCTGTGCCCGTTTGGAAACATATTCAACCCACACCCCTTCGGTGGTATTTTTCAATTTCTTCACCATCTCACGGTTTACATACAAACCCTTTGCATCTTGATAGTTCCATGAATTTGAACCAATCAAGCCAGGACGATCTCCTTGCGCCATAATGTTTCCTTGGAAATCAAGCGCATACAAATATAAATCGCCCGCAACAAATTGCCCACCGGGATAGCTCATTCGGCTAAATGCCCAATCAACGGGTTGTTTTTCTTTCTTAATACGATCAAACGTGGCCACACCACCTTTTACAATGTTGACCACCGCCTCTTCTTTGGAATGGGAGAAATAGCCTGAACCGATCACATATGCTTTTCCCTCTTTTTCCACAAGCTTCACATAGGTAGATTTCGTTGCATTGCGCCATCCGTAGGTAACCCAACCACCACCATTCTTAGCCTTCTTGATGAGCTCTTGCACAATAAAGGTACCCACCCAATCTTTTAAATCGTATAAGTTTTTCCAGATAAGATGTGCATCTTCACCATGTGCCAAGCAAGTACCACTCATATCAAAAAGGAAAATATAGAGATCGCCATACACAAAATTCTTCGTATGGCTGAATCGATTGCACGCAATATCAAGAGGTTGCGTTTTGAGCTCCTGCACAGCGCGATGCACAAGATCAATAGTTTCTTTCCGTTTCTTATCTACATCAAAGGTCATATCTGATGGAGAGATCGCCACTTCTCGAGCAACTTCCCTTTTTGTTTTTTCTGTGTCCCGAAAAATAGCATCGGAATGTTCCCGCTCAACAGATTCAGCCACTTCCGACGCTGCTGAAATTTGCTCATCCCGTACTATTGCCTCGTCCTCCTTGTCTGGCTCTTCAGTCTCCATGTCGGGTTCCGTTGGTTCCATCATCGACTCCTCGGCACCCTCCACCATGTCCTGATCGGCAGGTTCGGCTCCCTCTGAAACATCTACCTCCTCAAGATCGTCAAGCTCATCCACAATGTCGTCTTCTTTGCCGGAAACTTCAACCTCTTTTACCGTGGTTTGCTCATCTGTTGCACTATCCTCCGTGTCTTCTTCTTGCAATACAAACTCATCGGCCGCATCTGGTCCGATATCAAAATCGATCATTTCTATATCTTCGGATTCTTCTGGAACTACAACCTCTTGGGCAATCTCCGGTGATACAATATCGTCACTAAAATCCATTGGCTCTTGTGCATAGATAGTACCAAGCAGTATAAAAAGGCCCAACATGCTAAAACGCTTGAAAGTGTTACTCATAGCGATACATCTCCTTTTGGTAAAAACAATATTTTGCTAATCTCGCCTTCTACCCATAAATCGCAGTAGAAAAAGAAAGAGATTCACAAAATCTAAATATAGGGTAAGTGCGCCTAGAACAGCCACTTTACCAATCATCTCTTGATCACCCAACATATGCTCCCCCATCTGCTTAATTTTTTGCGTATCGTAGGCAGTGAGTAAGGTAAAAATCAACACACCAGCTCCTGAGACCACCAAATCAAACATCGGGTTACGCAAAAATAAATTCACGAGTAATGCAATAATGAGCCCCCACACTGCCATCATCAGCACATTGCCTAGCTTAGTAAGATCAGCACCGGTTACATACCCATAAATAGTCATCACCCCAAACGTGCCAGAGGTGACCACAAAGGTTTGAACAATCGACGCCTTTGTGTAGACCAAGAAAAAAACTGACAATGTAACACCCAATGAAGTGGCAAACACAAAAAACATCGTGAGTGCCATAGGAAGCGTGAGTCGTTGCAGCATCGCCGTCAGAGCAATGACTAGTGCAAATTGCCCAATAAAAATAAGGGCCATCAATAATGGACTGCCAAAAAGCGTTACCTGAATATGGGGAATGGTGGAAATGAAATAGGCGGTAACAGCAGTGAGCGCTAATGCACCCGACATAAGGCCGTACACGCCATACATAAAATTAACTAATCGATCTTGTAATGTTTGCTCTTGAATCATAAAAACTCCTTTAAATTAGCTATTCATATGTGAACATCCATCATACCAACTATTCACTACTATAGAAATACCCACCTTTTTGTTCAACTTTTTTGCACCGGACCAACAAAAATAATATGATACTTCTTAAGCCCCCTAGAGAATTCCCTCGGGCTGATTTGTTGTAACCCGTTTACTAAGGAGTATTCATATGAAGCGGTGCACGTACTCTTTCATTCTCATCTCTTCTCTTTCTTTTGTTTCCCTGCATGCATGGAAATCGGCAGAAACCAAAGGGGAGCAGCCTATTTTCCTCGGCACTCTCACCACACAAGAAGGAAACACCTTCAATGTTACCAACATCACTATTGGCCGCAGTCGATCGGGCCATGATAAAATTGTCCTCTATGAGAAACCTCAAAATCTCATGCCATCGGAAAAAGGAAATGTCATCTCCGTAAATCCATCCGTTGATCTAACGACTGCCATACTCGAACTACAAAAAATACAGAAAATAACCGTCCCAGAATCACAAGTAATATGGAAATGGACAAAGGATGATTCAAAACGATCGGTAAAACTTGCGTATGAATACATTGAAATCCTCGTAACCTGGCGCAGCGGCAGCACCATCAGCTATCTTCTAGAACTTGGCCCGGAAAATACCCGGCGTCCTCTCAAGATCTTCTGTGATGTTATTGATAAGAAAATGGAAGGCGTCAAACAAGAAGGAGTCATCCTCTGCCAAAATATACAAAAAATTGATCTGCGCAAAAAAGGCGCCCCGTTCACATCGATTCAATCACTTGTGCTCGATGAACCATGCTATAGAATACCCAAAGAAAATGGGGATGGCATGAAAGCTGTAGAATAAGAGGAACTAAGAAACAATAAGGAAAACAAATGGCTGTATCTATTACCGAAGAAAATTTTGAAAAAGAAATCCAAAACGAAAGCAAGCCAGTCGTACTTGATATATATGCAAGCTGGTGTGGCCCATGCCAACAAATGATGCCTATTGTGGAAGAGCTCGAGAAAGAACTAGGCAACACGTATAAATTCGCCAAGCTCAACGTTGATGAAGCACGCGATATCTCTATCAAATATGGCGTAATATCAGTGCCCACTTTTCTCTTCATCAAAAATGGTGAAGTCAAAGGAAAAGAAACGGGCTACATGAGCAAAGAAACGTTGAAAGAAAAAATAGAGGCCGCTCTTAAGTAGTGGAGTAGTTCATGCACAAACAATTTACATTCATCGATCTCACGCACACAATCACCACCTCAATCCCTGCCTGGCAGGGGACTGATAGCTTTTCCACCAATATCATCCGTGACTACCATCAAGGACATCGCACACAACAGTTTAATATTGGATCGAATACCGGAACCCATCTTGATGCACCGGCTCATTTTGATCAACACGCACCAATGATTGATGACATTCCCCTCGATAAGCTGATCGTACCTGCCTGTGTTATTGATGTATCATCGAAAGCCTCGGAAGATTATCACATCTCTGCTGATGATATTGCCGCGTTTGAAAAACAACATGGGCAGATTCCCGCCGGATGTTTGGTGATTGGGAACACTGGGTGGCATCGACATTGGATCGAACCAAAGAAGTATCGCAATCTGGATCCACACAATGTGATGCATTTTCCTGGGTTTTCTCTTGAAGCTGCACAGCTTTTACTAGAACGGAACATCGTGGGCATCGCGATCGATACTTTATCACCCGACGGAGCTGATACCACCTTCCCGGTACACAAAATAATTTTAGGAGCAGGAAAGTACATCATTGAGAATATTGCGAATATTGAAAAACTTCCCCCAACCGGCGCGTATGTGTTTGCATTGCCCCTGAAAATTCATGATGCAGTGGAAGCTCCCATGAGAATTATTGGGCTCGTGCCGAAATAAATAAGCAAGGGTTACCTAATGAGCTCAGAAAAAGTTCGCTTCATTTTCAACAAACTCGTACGAGATAGGCAATCTGCCGCGATGCAAGATCCCCGCATTGTGATGAATTCACGAATATTAGAACATACCGAGTTCATCTTGGAGCTCAAAAAGAAGCTCGTTGAAGAGTCCGACGAAGTAGTGGCTGCTTCAGGAGATGAACTGATTGAGGAACTTGCGGATCTGAAAGAGATCATCGATGCTTTGATGAAGGTATGCAACATCAAGGAAGAAACCGTTCAAGTTGCGCGTCAAAAAAAACTTGATGAACGTGGAGGTTTTGACAAACGAATTTTCGTAGCATATGCCGATATACCACGCGATTCAAATGTCTACGAATATTGCATGAAACAACCGGAGAAGTATCCTATCAAGCAAAAATAGTATCTTCAGTGAAGGGCTTCTTTCCACCCAACAAATGTTCTACTTCATTCCCTGTCGCTATAATTCCATGCCCAACCCAAAGGTGACGCCGCACTTCCTCAGCAAGCATCCCCTCACTCTCAGCACTTAAGTCCAATTCACATTCAGAACATTTGACCCCAAAGATGGTACATTCCTGAGCTACCTGCTGACGTAGATCCACTCCTCGTTCCATTTCAACCGTCGCAAAATGCGCTTCTTGATGGTCGCTCACACTCCCCAGCAATAGAGGCAACGGAGGCAACAGACCTGCTCTTTGCCTGTCGTTGGTGCGATCATCCATAGCAAAAGCAGATGAACACACAAAGAGTAATATAAGTAATTTTTTGTACACAATAACCCCCTATAAATTAATTGATAAAACCTATTAAGATCCTTTATTCTAGCAGATTTCAGCCATCTAGACAACCCTACCCCGTCTTTTTATCCTGCACCTCAACACCAAGTGCTTGCAGCTGATCACGGATCGCATCCGCACGGGCCCAATCTTTTTGCGCACGAGCCTGCTCTCGTTCATCAATCAGTTTTTGTATCTCAGGGGTAATCTCAGCTTTCTTCTCTTTAATAGGAACTAAGGATAGGCCAAACACCGTATAAAGAAGCTGCTTGACCGCACTCAGCTGTTTGGGATCCTTTTCAAGCTCATCCAGCGATTCAAACAGCGCACCGAACATACCGGGAGTATTCAAATCGTCTCGAAGAAAACTGATCATGCGATCAATCAATGGCAATGCAGTGAGATCATCAATCGAGTAATCACCAATCGGCACATCAGCCAAGAGCTTGCACAGCCGCTTATAGTTTTTCGCTGCAGCCTCAAGCTCCTGAAATGAAAACTCTAATGGCGAACGATAATGATGCAGAAGGTAGTAAAAGCGCAACACCATCGGATCATACTGCTTGCATAAGTCCTCAAGCAATAACGTGTTCCCCAATGATTTGGACATCTTTTCTTTGTTGATGCTAATCAGCCCGCCATGCACCCAATAGTTTGCAAATGGTTTTTTCGATCGTGATTCTGATTGCGCAATCTCATTTTCATGATGGGGAAACACCAAATCACGCCCACCACCATGAATATCAATCTGATCACCAAGATAGTGTGATGCCAAGGCAGAACATTCTATATGCCAGCCAGGTCTTCCATATCCCCATGGGCTTTTCCAAAACCTTCCCTCCGGTTCAGATTTCCATAATGCAAAATCAAGCAGATCTTTTTTGCGCTCATCAGTTTGCACGCGGGCCCCTGCACGCAGTTCATCCAGTTTTTGTTTAGAAAGTTTGCCATATTCAGGAAATGTATTAATCGCAAAATACACATCGCCATTCGCAACATATGCATGTCCGCTATCAATCAGATCCTTAATAAAATCAATAATGATCGGCATGTTATCAGTAACGCGCGGCTCTTGATGTGGCGGGGTACAGTTTAATGCTTCCATTTCGTTGTGATACTGCTCTATAAATTTGTCGGCAACTTCTTGATAGCGCTGCTGATCCCCCAGCTCCTCTTGCGCTTTTTTTAGTAGCTTGTCGTCAATGTCGGTAATATTACGACAATAGTTCACCTCATATCCCAAAAAGGTTAACCAGCGATACAACAAATCAAATGAAACATAGGAGCGTCCATGACCAATATGCGCCGCATCATACGGAGTGATACCACACGCGTATAAGGTAACAACGCCCGGCTTTATTGGGACAAACTGCTCTTTTTTTCCGGTTATGGTGTTGGTTATTGTAAACATAAAACCCTATCTGTAGAAACCAAACATAATCTCAATTACGCATGATTTAGCTTAACCAAAAAAGCATAATTGCTCTAGTCAATCGTAAAAAAAATAGCTATATTGCAATCATCGCGTACACATTAATTAACCTAATGCTAACAGTTTCAGCATCGGTAAGGGCAGGAGCTTGTAGATGATGACACCGTCAATAAAGAAAAAATGGATTCTCGTTGTGTTGTGCTGTTTGCCGATCTGGGCAAGCATACTCCATGCAGAGGAACCTGAACCGCAACCGGATGCAGAAACAACGGAACAGGCCCAACCAATCCCTCGACGAATAAATGAAATCATCATTATAGGCAATGAGTTCACACCACGCGATGCAATGCTCAACTATATTCCGTATCAGGTGGGCGAGGTTTTTAATCCACAAAAATCAACACAGCTTATTCGCAACCTGTATGATGGTCTCAAGCGATTTAGAAATATCACCCTCAAGGGGGATGCTGTTGGCGATGATATGGTTGATCTCTATGTAATCGTTGAAGAAAAAACACCCCTGAAGGATGTGGTATTTAAAGGAAATAAAAATCTCAAGGCTGCTGAGATTCGCAAAAAAGTTATCATCGATGTACCGGCTGTTGATCCAGAAGAGCTCAAGGTTTTTGCCGAACAGATTAAGAAGCTGTATTACGAAAAAGGATATCAGAACGTCATCATCGACACCGATCTGGTACTGGATGATGATGGAAAGGCCACGGCCATTTTTGATATTAAAGAAGGTGACAAATCACGTATCAGGCGTATCCGCTTTGAAGGCAATGAACATGTGAGCGATAAAGAACTGCGCAACGTGATCTATACTCGCGAAGAATGGATCATGAGCTTCATGGATAAAACAGGAACCTTTCATCCCGATAGGCTTGAAGCTGATAAGCATATGGTAGAACAACATTACCAAAACGCAGGGTATCTGCACGCAAAAATAATTGATGTGCGGATCGAGCCAGAAGATAACAGCAATATTCTCACGCTCGTTTTTGTGATAGAAGAGGGAGATCGATATGTCATTAACGAGGTAAAGGCACCCGGCAATGATATTGTTTCAGAACAGTTTTTGATTGCCAACATTCCTATCCGTCCCGGCCAATATTACTCACGAGAAATGATAGCAAATACGATCAAAATGATTGAGTTCCTCTGGGGTAACTTGGGATACATCTTTGCCTCCATAGAACCTTCAGTGCAAGTTGATGAAGATAAGAAAACAGTATCAATCTCCTTTATTTCCGATATTGGCAAACAGATCAAGCTAAATAAAATCACCATCAAAGGAAACCGCAAAACACGCGATAAAGTGATTCGTCGGCGGATCTCACTACAAGAAGGTGGCATCCTCACGCAAGGACAAATGGATAGGTCTAAATCGGGCATTTCTAGTCTTGGTTATTTTGAACAACAGGATGGCGTAAACTGGAAAATTAAACGACGCAATGAGCAAGAAGCCGATCTTGATCTGTTTGTGAAAGAGGCAAAAACTGGCGCAGCAAACATACAGGCAGGATTTGGCGGGGTGGGCGCCGATTTCAACTCTCCTACAGAAGGTTTTAACGTAAAAGGAACTATTGCCGACACCAATCTCTTTGGCTCGGGTACCAATATAAACTTAGAAGCAAGTTGGTCGAAAGATCAACAAACCGTGGTGTTCCATCTAGCACAACCGTGGCTTTTTGATAGACCAATTTCGGCTGCAATGGATATCTATCACAAGCGCCCTTCCTTCGATCAGTTACGATACGTGATGAGTGCTATCAACTCAAAAGTAACTGGTGGCGGCATAAGCGGTGGTATTATCACCAGCCCTCACTGGAAAATTTTTAGCAATGCACAGGCAGTCTTCACCGTTGGCGTTGATAGCGTGAGCTATTTTAGGGCACCTCAAATTTCACTATCGCGTCATGATCTGCCCAAGGGAGTGACCCTCGCACGCGCGGCACAAGATTATGCAAACATTTTAAATAAAGAGTTTACTCCCGGAGAGTATGTGAACGTTTCGGGTGCACTCGAGCAAGATCATCGTAATCATCCCGTGCACACAAGCCGTGGCCATAAATGGAAGATCGCCTCAAAAATTGCAATCCCATCATTTGATAGAGAAAGCAGCGGCATGATCACCGATACCGATACCCGTAAGATTGGGTTTGCAAAACTGTTCCTTGATTATCTCTGGTACACCCCTCTGATTGGTGAACAGGATCTCGTATTCAAACTCCATCTCTTTTTCGGACTTGCCACGCCGCTCAGCGGCCGCTCCATACCCTTTGGCGAGCTGTTCCACATTGGGGGTGATAATACCGTTCGTGGTTTCTCATACGGGCAAATAGGCCCGAAATTCTTGCCAACCTCCTCCTATATTGGGGATACCATCGGAGCCAAAAAGGCGTTCTTCATCAATGCGGAGCTCTGCTTTCCCATCACGCAGGATATGAGCATGAAGGCAGTGGCCTTCTATGATGGAGGGGCTGGATGGGATAATCCATACGTCTGCGATGCCGCTCCTGGCCTGATCGCCGATAATAGCTTCAACTACCGCCATGCCGTGGGGGTAGGGATCCGAATGCTACGCCCAATGCCAGTTCGCGTGGATTGGGGCTTCAAGCTGGATGCCCGCACGGGAGAGCGTGAAAGCGAAGTCCATTTCGGCATGTCCTACGACTGGTAATTCCATACGCAGGGAACCCGGCGCCCCTATGCGGAGTGCACTATCCTTTCTGGGCATCATTAATTTCTAATTAAAATCAATCTCGCCTTATGCAGGCAGCACAAAGATATTGCTTGCCCATGTATCGCCCTGCCGTGCCCGGCGAAGCTTTATGCGAAGCCTGGGAGCTTGTCGAAGGGTTCTCTATTTCTCGTCTAATCTAGTCATCTTCCTATCAGCTATGGTACTACTGCATAAAAAGGGAGCCATGGCGTGAAAAAAAATCTCTTTCTCTCCTTGTTTATTATCACCAATATTGGATTTCTTTTTCTGCAGATCCGCAAGCAGATGCTTTTTATAAAGGAATCGTTCCGCAAACAAAAGCATGAACGAACACTGGCCAAGCTAGAGCAAAAAAAACAGGAGATTGAACATGCCATGTACCTGGCTCAAAATAAACAAGAAATAAAGCAGTACGCACAGGATGAGCTTCACATGAAGCCGATACGCCTCACACAACTGAAAAAAGTGAGCCCTTGATGATGCGTACTACCATTCGATTCAACTCAGCCCTCATCTTCTTCTCCTTTTGCACGCTCTACCTGATTATTCTTTTTAATCTCTTTCTTATCCAAATATGGAATCGAACCTTTTTTAGCAGCCTCGGCACGCATCAATATCAACTAACCATCACGCAGCTCCCCGTACGCGCTCCGATTTACGATCGTAATGGAATGGCTCAGCCACTCGCGGTGAATAAAGAGTGCGTTTCTGCCTTCATTGTTCCGAATAAACTCGGGAACAAAGAAACGCTCACCCAGTTTTTACAAGAACATTTTCCAAAAGCCTATAAGCAGTTTCTCACCAAACCGAACCGATCGTTTATGTATGTGAAACGGCGTCTCTCGCAAGATGAGATACAGCTCATCAAAGATGCAGCGTGCGAAGATATTCACCTCCTTTCGGAATCAAGCCGGTTCTATCCGTTGCCCTGCGCAGCACCCATAGTCGGATTTACGGATGTTGATAATAAAGGGCTTGCCGGCATTGAACTACAATGCAATCGAGATCTTACTGGAAAGGCCACCACCTGCTACTTAGAAAAAGATGCTCGTTCTGGCTGTTTTTATTTTAAAAAAGAGCTCAAGCACGCAGGGACACAAAGCAAACCAACACAGCTGACCATTGATAACAATTTGCAGTTTTTGGTGGATGAAGAGCTTGCTGCCACCATGAAACAGTATGATGCACAGGAAGGCGCCGCCATCGTTATGGATCCGGTCACCGGAGAAATTCTCAGCCTTGTGTCACGCCCCTATGATGATCCCAATACCGGCTCATTCGATATTGCCAACCTCAAACCGCGCGGCATCACGGAAAGCTACGAACGTGGATCGGTAATGAAGGTATTTGCCGCACTTGCAGCCCTTGAAGAGCAGGTGGTAACACCGCAAGAAATCATCGATTGTAAAAACAGTAAAACCTGCACGATCGATGGCAGAACCATCAACACACTCAAAGCGCACGGACGTATTCCCTTTGCTGATGTAATCGCGTTCTCCAATAATATTGGTATCGCTCAGGTGGCAAAACGGCTTAATGAGAAATTGTACGAGCATTATACGCGTATCGGATTTGGCAGCAAAACCGGCATCTCATTACCAGGAGAACAAGCTGGACTCATAAACCATCCCAGCAATTGGTCGAAACAATCAATCATCTCCCTCTCCTATGGATATGAAATATCCTCCACGTTACTGCAACTCGCTTGTGCCTTCTCTATGATTGCCAATGAGGGGCATCCTATTATTCCTAAACTTATTATCGACGGGAAACCACAGGAGATACGGAAACCATTATATCAACCTAAAACCATCACCACGATCAAAGATATTCTCCGAAAAACCACCAAGTATGGAACCGGCTGGCGCTTTCAGCTCAAGGGATACGATATCATGAGCAAAACCGGCACTGCTAATCTCCTTGAGAATGGCACGTATAATCAGAACAAAAATATATTCACCTGTGCTTCTATTATTGAAAAAGGACCCTATAAGCGTGTTATCGTAAGTTACATTAAAGAAACACACACTCCCAATGCTCACGCCGATACCGTGGCAGTGCCATTGCAGAAAAGGATTGCGGAAAAAATGATCATCCACGAGAGAGTGATATAAGGAGTACCCATGAACAGAATTATTATCCCTGCCGATGTCCCCCAAAATACAGAACAGGATTTCATTGATAACTACCATGCTATTACCAAGAACCATAATCGCCTCTTTCTCTTTTCATGTGATCAAAAGATAGAACATCTTCATGATGCGTTTGATCCTGAAGACGAGGCTATTCACCAAGATGCGATTCATCCAGAACATCTTTTTAAGATCGCTTCACAAGGAGATATCGGCGCAATGGCCACACAGCTAGAACTGATTGCGCGGTATGGTAAACAATACCCAACAATACAGTATATTGCCAAGCTCAACAGCAAAACCAACCTGATCTCTTCTTCACAGAAGGATCCGGTAAGCGCAAAACTATGGGATGTTGCCGATGTTGTCACGTTAAAAAACGAGTCACACCTATTTATCAACGGTATCGGGATCACTATTTATCTAGGAAGTGAATTTGAAGATGAAATGCTCAGTTTTGCATCAAAAGCTATTTTCGAAGCACATCAACAGGGGCTCATTGCTATTCTTTGGATGTACCCTCGTGGCAAAGCAATAAAAGATGAAACAGACGCGCATCTTCTTGCAGGGGCTACTGGAGCCGCAAATGCACTCGGTGCTGATTTTGTAAAAATCAAAGCACCATCGCCAACCGATACGAAATCATCGGCAGAACAACTAAAAGAGATCGTTGCTGCTGCTGGTAACACACAAGTGATCTGCGCAGGAGGTACACAAATACCGGCAGAAGAGTACCTACAAAATCTCTATGAACAGCTCACGATAGGAGGCACTGCAGGAACCGCAACGGGCAGAAACATATTTCAACGCTCATTACCTCATGCAATCGCGCTAACACGAGCTATTTCCGCATTGATATACCACGATGCAGCCCCTCAAAAAGCAATGGGGTTCGTAAAAGAATAAGCATCCTACGCGCCCTCTTGTATTTCTTGGCCAGCTAGCATAAGCTAGAGACGAATTGACCAAAAAAGGAATGTTTGGAATGAAAAAAGTCGCGATTTGTGCCCTACTACTCCTCCCATTTTTTCTGCACAGCTCAAAACAAGAAATCTTCGGACGTTCATTCATGCTCGTCCGTCCGGCATCCTACAATCTCGCCATGGATCAACAGTTGTGGCACAATTTTGTCTACGCAAAAGAAGGGCCAGCATATGGCGGCTTTCAATTCATTCCGTTTTATCAAGATTCACGAAAAAAATCTAAATCGACCCGCTATTTTCTTTTCAATGGAAAGAACGAACTGTTAATCGCCGGCGATGCAAATACCCCCGATGTTTTACCGCGCGATATTAGAGCGGAATGGGTGGGGCTGCCAACCGATTTTCGTGGCAAGCTTTCGGTAAATCCCGCACAAAAACAGATCGGGTTCACCATCATGTATAATCAGGACCTTAAACCAATCACCGATATGGAATTCCTTCAAGATTGGTCTATTGGCATTGAAGTTCCGATCATCGGCGTGGAAAACGATATCAACCTTCAACAATATGATATGAGCAGTACCGGCACCGAGCTGAACACACAAAAAGATATTAGCTCGGCCTTCAATCAAGCGGCATGGCGATATGCAAAAATACCAAACAAATCGCAAACATTAACCCGTCCAGAAAAAGTGAAAATTACGGTGGGGCGTGCAATGATGTCGGAAGATTATTTCCAACTTGCTTCCAACCTCTCGCTCAGCATTCCGATCGCCTCCCATCAAGATCCGGAATTTATGTTCAGTCCGGTCGTGGGCCTGGATCATCATCTCGGCTGGGGTGGTGCCGTGTTTATGCAAACTGTTTTGAATCGTGATGCAAAAGATTTTGCCTTCACCTTTTTCCTCAATCTTGAAGGAACCTTCTTCTTTAGAAATAGCCAATACAGAACCTACGATCTTAAAGGGAAACCGTGGAGCAGATATATGCTCTTTACCCGCAAAGATAGCGCACCGGGGGTGGTGAAACCAGGCGTCAATATACTCACGCTTGATTCCACCGTACGCCCATACGGGTTTGCAGATTTTTCAACAGGATTTCGCATCTACGCAAAAATGTTTGAGATAGAAGTTGGGTACGATCTATGGGGATATGGTGGTGAACGTGTTGAGCTCAGAGAAGAGCTCAACTCAGAATTTAATTTCCGATGCGAGGGGCTGAATGAGTTTGGCATCGCCGGATCGGGAACAATAGTATCACGTGGACAACTCTCACAAGCAACCGCAAGCGAAAGCACTATTGGTGAACGAGCGGCCGACGATAGTGAATTTGTTGGTATCACCGAAAATGATATCGATCTTTGCTCTGCCGCCGCCGGAAGCATCCTGAATCATAAAGCGCACGTTGCCGTTGGCATAGAACATATAGGAGACAAAATGAACGCCTTTGGCGGCGCCGGCGTCTTCGCAGAATACGCACAGAAGAATGGGACCTTGGCATCATGGGGGGTGTGGTTTAAAATAGGCGGCACCTTCTAACAAGCTGCCACCTATTTTCAGCAACGGCTGCATGGTAACTACTTGGAGAGCGCTATCATTTCTAGATATTGTTAATTATTTAATCACAATCTCTCTAGCCTCATGCCGGCAGGGCATAAAGGTATTGCGTGCCCAATACCTTCAATACAAGGGCACAAACATGCTGTTTGATTGCTCTTTCGCTCGCAAGCATGACACACGTCCGCCTTACAGACGGCCTACGGTCATGCGTTCGCTACCGGATTAATTTATAGAAAGTGGTTCATCCGCGCCTAAGGGGCGCCACAAAGCTTTTTATTTCTGCCCCCCGCATAGGAGAGAATTAAAGACTGATTCTCTCCAGTTGATCCAATTCTCGTATACGCCGGGTAAGTTGCTCACGAACAAATAGCTTTTCATCATCACAGCAACCGTGCAATCGATCCTTGCATTGCATGATTGATTGTTTCGTGATCTCCTGCATACGCCGCAATCGTTTGGAAAATTCGCCATCAACGATCGATGTGTTGAGCTGACGTTCAAGCTCGGAAAGCGCAATGGTCAAGCGGACCATTTTATCATAGGAGAAGCGAACAATAGGATCAGATGAGGGAACTCCGCGTTTTTTATATTCCTGTACATCATGGATGTAGCCCATCAGCATTTTTCTATTTAAATCAAAAAGACGCTGTAGATGAAGGCGCGATTGCTCCGAAACTGCACTGGCAACCAAAAACCATTGTTGCTTAATTGCCCGTTTTTTCATTTTTTGTTGATGAAGCCGTTTGGTAAGGATCGCAACGAGTTCACTCTCCTGCCCAAAGCCAAGCCGTTTATATTCGGCAAGCTCTTTGCGCATCTGCACCACCGTATCCCTATCAGAACGAATGCGTGCCCACCGTTTGAAGTAACGGTAAAAAAGCCAACCACACACGGCAAATAGAAGAAATGCGCTGATAAACAATCCGATAGACGTGATCTGTTTCCTGTTCATGAATGCCCCCCTTTGGCGATGATAGGAATGTGAATCAGTTCCTAGCATAGGCAAAATGGGGCAAATGAGTCAACCGCATGGCTATTTCTTTCCCAGACCCTGCTCGTTCACTTCAAGCTCAAACAATGCGTGAGTTTCCTTTTGAGTTTCCCTTACTAAAATTCCCACCTTATCTCGCTGCTTCTTCCTTAAAGATGCACGCATCGCCAGCGTACCGGGGAAGGAATCAAAAGGATCCTTCCAGCTTTCTCTACGAGGCGAGATATCTCTACTATCGCTCCTTCGCAAAAAATTACCTTCCCCCTCTTCATTCTTCATCGCCGCCATACTTCCAACCATAATCAATGAAAATAACACTCCATATCGTTTCATGAGAAACTCCACTTATGAATAGTTGTTAAGTTTTTTACCTCTTTCTTGCACGCCAAAACAACGCGCCTTCCCCATCTGCTCTTGCTAATGGGAGATGTAAGGTAGCAGTTTTTTATACGAATGTAAAAAAAGAGGCCCTGACACGCTCGTCAAGGCCTCCACAATTTTTTAAACAGCTTACGCGTTTGTTTCGCTGGTCGTTTTTTTATTGCGCACTAAACGGCGATATCTCCGTTGTATCCACTGCCCCATGCGATCGAAGACAGTCTTTTCACCTTTGGCATGACGTACCTTAATATGCCTTCGAGCTGCCAACACACCGCCAGCCACCATAGCTGTTCCACCCATAGCGGTTAAATACTGTAGTTTGGAAAGACCAAGCAACTTTCTATCCTTGCCGCTATGACGAAGAGGTTTACGCACCCCACCCCCTGAAGGAGCTGGAGACGGTGGAGAAGATGCTGATAGTACTGGTGAAAATGCGGCTGGGGCTACCGGATAAGTAACATTGAAATAATCTTTACATTGAAATTCTTGTTTGTTTTCAAAATATACCTCAAATGCCCTTAAATCTCCGTTCGTGCAACCATTATGAAAACTCGCAAGTTGAGCTAGCCAATAGCCAACCTCTTCTCCAGTGTTCCCACGAGCTACCACTAATTGCCCAACTGCTGCGATCTGGATGCTATCTGCCTCTTCTAACGCCCATTGTTTCTCTGCAGAATCACCTGCCTCCATGGCACACAACGGCCCCATTGAAATCAACAATGCTATCGCTAATAATTTTTTCATAATCATCCTATATTGTAAGAATTAAAATCCAATAAAACCATACTGTTCGTTTTCAACTCCGGCGAACAAGGCGTTCAGCTTTTTTCTTCCACTCTTTACTCTTGTTCCACATGCGATCAAAGACGGTTGGCTTGCCCTGGGCTCGTCGTGTTCTAACATGACGATGCGTCAATCCACCTATAACAAAGGCTCCGAAAGTTACTCCCGCAACTTTGCCCAATACAGGTGATTGAACCGCCCTCTTCAACCATCCACGACCAACGTCCGCAGGAGCTGTTCCTGCTTTTCCTCCAGGGGAGAGAGAAGCTCCTCTTTCGAACCCCGCTCCAAGGGCATCAATTTCTTTTTCCAAAGCTGCAAGATCCGTTCCCTCGCGTCCTAGACGATTCCATAAATTTGCAACTTCGACGCCGCGCTTCCGTAAATTACCCAGTTTGGCTGCTAACTCAGCCTGCTTTTCTACTCTAGCACAACGAGCTTCTGCATGATCTCCAATCACGCCTCCGGCCTTTTCGTAAGCATCTGCTGCCGCTGCCACTT
>Ga0114925_10000564_pt1 | contig 16760 bp, 18 predicted proteins | sample SumtaG_2_FD_87287 | JGI IMG/M metagenome (GOLD analysis project Ga0114925, IMG submission 87287) | Deep subsurface microbial communities from Indian Ocean to uncover new lineages of life (NeLLi) - Sumatra_00607 metaG | ecosystem: Environmental > Aquatic > Marine > Oceanic > Sediment | place... | reverse complement strand
TCACCATCTATTATGATTTTTGCTGATAGAGAGGTGAGGCAACATAAAAGAGCAGCAAGTACAGACCCAGAAGGTTTTGGCGAACAGTATAAATGGAATATTGCTGTTCACGTGACAACTGGGGTCTTAGATACAAGTTATGAGAATGCGTGTGATATTTGGGAGGAGGTAAAAGTTGTAATTGATGAGAACTATACGTGGGATAGCACAGTCCATGATACAAATTATGATGGTGAAATTGAATATGGCTCCCCTCTTATCGGTGACCGGAGCGGTTTGACGTATGTGATTCTTTGTCATTTAGTTTCTAATATACGATGGGGGAGTGAGTAAAGTGGTAAAAGGAAGTAAGCACTCAGAAAAATCAAGGAAGAGGATTAGTGAAGTAACAAAGGGTAAAAGGCATCCCTTTTATGGAAGAAAGCACACTGAAGAAACAAAACAGAAAATGAGTAGAATGAGAAGAGGCAGAAATAACCCTATGTATGGAAAACACCATTCGGAAGAAACCCGTAAAAGAATGAGTGAATCTCTAAAGAGGGAAAATAATCCTTTTTATGGAAAAAAAACATACAGAAGAAAGTAAGAACAAAATGAGTGAAGCAGCAAAGAAACGAAAACTTTCAAACAAGACTCGAAGACAAATTAGCAGAGCAATGAAAGGACGTGAATTTTCCCAACAACATCGCCAGAAAATGAGTGAAAATAATGCTCGATATTGGAAAGGTAAAACTTTATCTGAAGAACATCGTCAAAAAATAGCAATAGCAGCCGAAAAACGTGCTTCGCGAGATAATGATGATTTCAAGAACATTTCCCCTGATTACTTTACGGATATTGAGGAAATCACTAAGAATTTCTTTGAAGAACATAATATAGGGTATCTGCATAACAAACGAATCGGTTCATATTTTCCTGATTTTATTATTCTTGATAATGTAATAATAGAATGCGATGGTGAATATTGGCACAAAGAAAGAGATAACAAAGATAGGCGAGATGAGTATTTCAGAAATAAAGGGTTTCTTATATTCCATGTTCGTGGAGATGAAATAAAAAGTGATTTTAGAAAAGAATTTGCTGGAGTCTTAACACGAATTAGGAAAGATAAAGTCTTAAATAAGTAAAGGAGGTTTCCATAATGATAGCATGGCAAGGACAGATGGGGGTTGCTAAAGAAAGTTCTTATGGGACTGCTATTACAACACCTACCAGATACATTGCCTGTCAGACTGGTAATATTGAAACAGTCGTAGCAAGAGTAGCAAGTGAGGAAGCACGTGGTACTCGTTGGGAATACCGTGATGAAAAGACAGGGATTGATTATACTTTTACTTGGGAGCAATGGGCGGTTCCAGGTGAAATAGGAGAGGTACTGGAATATGCGTTTGGAGATGTTAGTTCTCAAGTTCTTATTGGGGATGAGAATAGGCATACATTTACCCCTGCGTCGTCTCTTCCGTCATTCACTATGTTTGTTGATAAAGCTGTGACAGCGACACCCACTTATAGAGGGGCGGGAGCAAAGATTAATACTTTGACGCTTGAGAATAGTGCCAGAGATATTTTACGATTAACTGTTGAAGGGTCTTTACAGCAACATCTATGGGCAGCAGTGATAAGTCCAGGTGATAGTGATTATGAGTCTATGAGACCACTTCAATTCAAGGATTTAGCAGTTAGCAAAGGATATGCGGGTGTCTCACCGACTTCTGATACAACAATTGAACGGTTTGCCGTTACAATTACTAACAATATTATAACCGATAAGGTATCTGCAAATGGTACGGAGTATATCGCAGCATTACCCGAAGGTATTCTTCAAGTAACAGGTGCGTTTGATAGAGAATTTGAAGACGCAAATGATTTTAATGCTTATGTTGCAGATAATCAGTTAGATATAATAGCAACATGGACGGGTTCCAGTATGGGAACGAATGATTACAGTCTTCAACTTGATGTACCGAATGCCAGAATAACCACAAATCCGTTACCACAGATAGCTGGGACATCAGAAAGAGGTATTTATACAGTGGAATTTAAAGCATTGTATTATTCCACTGATGCCAGAGTTATTGCAGCAATACTTGATAATGAAGAAGATTATTAGTAAAACTTAGATATTCAAGGAGGCTCCCTACAGAATGTCACTTAAATTAATCACTAAAGAACAAGAACTGGATTGGTGGAAGATTCACTATAATGAAGAAACACAAGAACCCTGGACACCTGAGGATGATGATAGAGTGCTCAGAGACAAAGATGCTCCAGCGATAGGTACAGCGAGTTTTGGGTTAAGACCACTATCCGCAGGGGATATGGCGAAGATAACTAATCAATTATATTCTGTGAATAGGAAAGGACAATCACAGTTTGAATATGGGACAGCAGCTAAAGCGAAGGTATTATCAGCTTGTGTGAAAGTAAAGAATATAGGGGATGTAACTGACCCAGAAGAGGAAGCACCATTCACATCTAAGCTGTATGATATGTTACCGCAGTGGGTAGCTGATAAGCTGTTAGATGAAATTAATGAGCGTAATAATCTAACGTCTGATGAAGACCAGGACTGAGGAAAGGGGTCTATGAGTTATTAGGTGAGCATCATGATGAAGAAACCAATCCAGTAGACCCCTGGATAATAGACACATTCAATTTATATATTAGATGTCGTAGACTACGGGATTTAGTATTACCGCAAGCAGGAGGTGTGTTTGACCAAGATGAACTCCTCCTACAAAAGATTGAGGCTGTACATGAAGTTGTTTTACGGCATGAGAAGGAACTTCATGATGAGATGGTAAATCGTATGGAACAGAGAGGTCGGGCACGGACTGCTATGCAGGATGTTTCACCCCGTACACGGTTCTAAAATAATTATGAAAAGAGAAGTTGCAATCTTTATAAATGCACGAGATAAAGCATCAAAGGGCTTTGATAAGGTGCGGAGGTCAGGTAGCAAGATGACCTCTGGACTTCAAAAAGCAGGAGCGGGTTTAACCAAGCAATTTTCAGGTTTTGGCTCAATTGGTACTGCGTCTATAATGAAAATTGTTGGTGCTCTCGGTATATTACTCCTTGCAATTAAAACTGCCCAAGTAGCATTTAAGAGTTTCATTCAACAAGGGGTAATGGCTAATGCTCGGATGGAAACTTTGAAGATGACACTTGCGACAACCCTCAAGAGTATGACTAAAGCGACTGAGGCGTTAGCTTGGGCGCAAGAGTTTGCTGCAAAGACACCCTTCCAAATCCCTGAAGTAGTAGAGGCTACTGTAAGATTAGAAACCTATGGTATCAAAGCCAAGGAAACCCTTAGACTGATTGGGGATATGGCATCTACTATGGGGAAACCTTTGATGCAAGCAATAGAAGCAATAGCGGATGCCCAGACAGGAGAGTTAGAACGCCTGAAAGAGTTCGGTATCACCAAGAGGCAGTTAATAGAAGCAGGTGCGAAGGTGAATGCACGCGGGCAGATACAAGATATGAAGTCTGTCAATGATGCCTTGATAGCCATTATGGAAGACCGTTTTGCGGGTGGTATGGAAAGAATGTCCACTACATTTCAGGGTATAGTATCAAACTTAAAGGATGCATGGGGAACGCTCCAGCGTCAGCTCGCTGCTCCCACCTTTGAAGTGATTAAAGATGCTTTGAAGGATGTGCTTGGGTGGGTAAATAAGTTAAGGACTGAGGGGAAATTGGATGAGTGGGTAAATAGAGTGGGACAGTCAATTGCGAAACTTGTGAGGATTATTATTCACCTTCCAGAGATATTCTCTCTTGTTATACAGAGCTTTGTTGCGTTTGTTAAGAAATTAGGAGATTGGGAATTCGCTTCACGTGCTCTCGTTGAATTTGGAAAGTTTATTGTTGTCGCTATCGGTGGAGCGATGCAAGGTGCTGTAAAAATTGTTCTGTCTGTTGGGAAAATCATTTGGAAACCTCTGGAGATAGCCTTCTTTGGGGTGATGACAGGCATAGTAAATCTTAGCGATGCAATGATAACTGAAGTGTGGCATGGAATTAAGTGGCTTACAGTGAGAGTCATAGATGCCTTTAATTGGTGGATAGTACAATTTAACAAGTTTAGAGACCAAATAAATACTGGATTGAGAGCGATGCAACTTTCAATGGCGATAACAAGTGGTAGCGCAAAAGGAGTTGTAGATGCTCTTAAAGGTGTAAAGATTGAGCTACCTGAAATTCCTATAATTACTATCGAGCCTGATATTAGCCAAGATTTTAATAAGATGTATGATCGAATGGAAGGACGGAGTAGTGATTTTGGTCAATTCTGGGAACAGGGCTGGCGTGAGACAGGAGAAGTAGCGCAAAAAGAAGCACAAAATATTGCTACCGTGTTCAAAGATTATATGACTACTATGGGGTATACTGCTAAACAGACGATTATTCCTATCATGAAAGAAGCTATTCCCTCTGAACTACTTGCAAGATTTAATGAACTCGGAGCAATTATAAACAAGAAAGTAACACCATCAATTACAGACATGGGATTTCAAGCAAAAGAGGCTACAACAAAGATATTAGAGGGTGCGGATTTAGATATTAAGAGTGTAAAGAAACGAGCAAAAGCATATGAAGATTTAAGACAGAAGCAGATTGATATTATTGGTAATTTATCACGGAAATGGTTAGACACGGTACTTAGTGATACACAAATGTTTGAACTCACATTGCAAAAGGAAGTAAGCGATTACGAAAAAGCAGGGTTCGCAAAAGCACAGATAGATACTTACGTTGCTAAAAGACGAGAAGAGTTCTTTGGGGCACGATTAGAACAGACGGAAGAAATGAATGCACGTATTGCAGAATTAACAGGACAATCTATTGCATACGAACTTGAACAATTAGAAATAAAAGCAGCAAAATATGCTGAGTTGGGTGCGAACCAATTTGAAATAGATAACTGGCTTGCATTAGAGCGAGCAAGGGTGAACTTAGAAGCAGATGAAACCATAAGAAAAAGTGGAGTAGATACATGGCAAACTATTACAAAGTACACCCGTAAATCAATCGGAGTAGCAAGGCAATTGTTTAAGATGCTATCTGGTACATCAAATAAAACATGGCAGTCAATGATAGCGGATGTTATTGAATGGGGAGGACAGTTAATAAGCAAGTATCTTATGACCAAGGGTATGGAAATGATGCGTCGTGCTGAAGGAATGAAGACGCATCAGAAGTCTATGCAGCACCATGCTGAAGAACTTGCTACGATGGCAAGTAAATTTCTCCTCGCACAAGATTATGTTCGGGCTGGTATTGCTGGTGTAGCAGCTGCGGTAGCCGCAGGGAGAGCAGCAACACTGTCAAAGGAAATTAAAGAAACAGATAAGGCTGGGAAGAAATACGTTGCCTTAGGATTAGCAGTTGAAGCAGGAACAATGATTGCCTCCGAAGCGATGGAAGGTTGGGGTCAACGAGCAGAGGACTCACGTCAAAGACAAGAGAGCGCATTGCAGGATACACAGAGAGCGGAAGAAATAACAGCACAGAAGAGGTCAGATATTGAACAGCAACTACAATCTGATATAACCACGTATAGAGAGGGCGCCCAAGCTCAGAGTGCAATCATGTTTAAAACACAACAACAGGAATATAGAGATTTGGGAGTTGACCCTGCATTATTAGGACAGTGGGAAGATGTTCAACGACGGCAGACAGCAGGTGTTGAACCACAGCAACCTTATACAATCTCAGCTCCTCTTCCCGTTCAAGTTATTAATGCACCTGGAATAGAAACGGATGTTAGTCCTGCACCAGCTATTATAGGAACTCCATCTCCTGATACTTTTATCGCCAGCAGGGAAGGTATGTCTTTCCAACAAACAAATTATTTTGAAGGATTGATAAACTTCGATAACCCGGAGGCGCTACGTGAACTTGCTCGTAAATTATTACCTTATACAGAAGAACTGGAGGAAAATTGGCAAGCATAAATTAAGGATTGTCTAATAATGAAAGATAAAAAGAATTCATTTTATGGTAAGAAACATTCTAAAGAATCAAGACGAAGAATGAGTGAAAGTCATAAAGGGAAAAGGCACTCAGAAGAAACGAAGAAAAAGATAAGTAAAAATCATGTTGGAATGAAAGGAAAAGAACATTCAGAAGAAGCAAAAGAAAAAATGAGTCGAAGTCATGAAGGAAAGATACTTTCGGAAGAACATAAGAAAAATATAAGTGAAAGCTGCAGAGGAACGAATCATCCAATGTATGGTAAGAAGCACTCTGAAAGAACAAAATTGAAAATAGCAATTACAATAGCGAAAGTTTTTGAAGAGAATCATAATAATTTTAGACATACATCTAAAAATTATTTTACAGGTATTGAATTAATAGTAAAGAATTTCTTAGAAAAACATTCAATTAAATATAAGCATAATATGCGAGTGGGTTATTATTTTCCTGATTTTATTATTCTTGATAATGTAATACTTGAATGCGATGGTGAATATTGGCATTCTGAAAATAATAAAGATTATTCGGAGGAACGTGAAAAGAAACGGGATAAGTATTTAGAGAAAAAAGGATATTTAGTTTTCCACTTAACGGAAGAAAATATAAGGAAGAGACTTAAATCTTTAATGGCAACAATCTTGAGAAAGGTGCGTAAGAGAAATGGCACTATCTAAGATAACACGGGTAGACGGTACGGGGAGTTACACATTTGAAGAATATCCTTCTATTCCAGGCGGGAGGTCAGACTTATCCCTACCTTTGGATTTTGAAGCATATCGTATAGAACATAAGAGAAATAACGTTATTATTGAGAGAACAAATATTGAAACAAAGTATTGGTGGAATCTTTTCTTTAGAAATATTTCCCAAGCAATGATTGAGAGTTTACAGGTGTTAGCAATGGAAGGTAAATTATACTTCTATCCTGATAGCTCATCTCCAACTTATTACGTGGTGTACTGGATAAGTAAGTTCAGAGCGAAATATGTTAGGGGAGGGAAGTATAATTTAAGTGTAACACTACTTCAACGATAACTAATTTTTGAGAGGTATTAGATAATGTCAACTGTAGTTAATGTCTACAAAACAAATTCTTACTTAAATGCGTACTCTAAGGATACCACCCAGACTGACCCTGTATCTGAGTATCCCCCCATTTCATTTGATGGCGATACGGGTCAAGTACGTGACGTTCAACTTTTTGGGCGAAATGATGGAACTACTGATATTAAGGATTTATTGATTACTTCTGTAGATACTGCTGGTTCAAGTCAGACGAGTTGGATGAAGTTAGCAACCAGTCAAGCAGGACTTGATGCTGCTACTCCTGCTGCTGCATTATCAATAGGAAATGTTTTAGTAGGTGAAACATTTACATTTTGGGAGAGAATGACTGTTCCAGCAAGTCAGATACCAGAAAATAAATTAGATTTAGCACTAAGAATTACAGGACAAGGTTATCCAACAGGTGTTTTATAGGAGATGATAAAAATGAGAGAAGTAATGCGTTCAAATTATCCAAACCCTTTCTGATGAGGAGGTGAAACATAATGGCAGCAGCAGTACAAACCCAATATTACAACGGCGCGGGTCCCGCTGATGCACAAGCTACTAACTTACGTTTCAAGTTAGCAGATGATAACACGCAGGATACTAACAATCCCTGCGTGAAACCTGCGGCAGGCACTAACTACAGTGCATGGAAAGCGATTTGCCTGTATTGCGCAGGTACAGCGCCAGACAACGACATTGATAATATTAAAATCTACACGGATGGAACTTTAGGATGGACAGGATGTACAGTCGAAGTCGGTGATGAAGATGTTGCTCTTGCTTCGTACGACCAAGCAACAGGTTCTGGCGATTCATGGGATATAATGACTGACCATACCAGTATTACTGGTACATCGAGTTTATTCGCATATACTTCAGGTTCAACACGTGCAGTAGCTGAAGAAGCAGCATGGTCAACTCCTGGAACGAATGAGCCAATTACGAAACAGATTATATTGCAGTTAAATGTTGGTTCAACGGCAGTCGGTGGTAATCAAGCCGCTGAAACAATTACCTGGATGTATGATGAGACCTGATAACGTTACAATGATATTAACGTTTGTTAGGTCTTGTCAAGAGATGATTTTATGAAAGACTTACTCAATGCAAAAAGGATGATGGAGTTCTTAATACTTGAAGATTATAGTATAGATATAGAAGGACTTCAGAGAATAAATCGTCTATTCAAGCGGAAGATTCCCCGATTCGTTGAGTATAATCCTATTAAATACTCTTTTGCTACATTGGTTGTTAGATGTGCTGCTTGTGATAATAAGACTACAATTATTTTCAATGAGTTTAAGCATAATAAGAGCCAGAGAGTATTCTGCAATAACTCCTGTCGGGCAGAAGGAATAAAGGGAAAGAACCACCCAAGATATAATCCTGCAACTCGAAGGGTTTATAAGTCCAATAATAATGTTTGGATTAAATATCCTGACCATCCTTTTGCTGACTCACGTGGTGGTATTTATGAACATCGGTTTATTATGGAGAACCACTTATGGAAACATTATCCTAATAGTAAGTTTCTCATAAGTGTTGGGGGGACATAGAGGAAAGTTTCTTAGTCCCAAAGTTGATGTTCACCACCATAACAATAACGGCTTAGATAATAGATTGGAGAACTTAGTTCCTTTGAAACATGGTGACCATACAAAGGTTACTCAACCCTTCTATTATCAAAATGGGAAAACTCCCAATGATTATTAAAACTAAATAAAAAGGAGACAATGCAATGTCTCAAAAACCTACCAATAAGCTGTATGCTGGTGATGACTTATCACGGGTTCAAGGTCAACCATTAAGGATAATCAATCCTCAAGAAGACCCGCTAACTTGGTCGGCAGTATACGGTGATGAAACAGTCCTTTGGGAATGCAATCCGGGAGGGCATATCCTCCATACATATCGCGATATTAATCGTGATGCCCTCAAGTATTTCCGCATTTATCAAACTTCACAGGTTCTCAATTATTGGAAGCAACGCCAGATTAATGATGTTATCAGTATACCTATTCCCAAAGTGATATTAGCAATAGAACTGGATAAGGGAAAGCGTCTTATTTGGAGACAACGCCGTCAACTTATTATTCGTGGTGCAAAAAAGTTACCCCCCATCTATCTTGCAGGGTGGCAAATGACTTTTAACGTAATAACAGAAGATGGTAGCAAAGTAGAGAAGAGTATAAAAGCTATTAATTATCTGTATCCTGACGGCACAATCGTCTTAGCTGATAGGAAGACAGATATAGAGCTAAGAGAGTATGAGACACCTACTTTAATAGATATTGGTGACGCGTCAGCGTCTGTGCATATTATCGAGCCTACAACCCCCAAAGTGTAACCAGACCCATCCAGACGCCCGTGGTTACGTTTTTAGTAACTTTAGGTATAAATACATACAACACCCTATTCTGACGCAACCTGACGCATCTGGACGGCTCTGGTGAACCATTTTAGAGATATAACACGACGAAGCACGTTTTTTACTTAAGGAGATGAAAAAGATGGGTATTCCTTTACGTCAAGATTATGAGGCGTTAATTAGATTTGATTGTAATTATTCGGATGAAGAACTTGAAGAATTAGAGATAAAGAAAAAGGAAGAGACAATTCCTAATCTTATTTCTGTGAAAGGTCAGCTTGAGATAACGGAAGAGGAGAGAGAACAAGCGCAAACACAAGCAAGTGAGGAAGTAGAAGACGCTTTAAAAACGGCAGGAGAAACATTAGAGAGTCTGGGGGAAAAGGGTGTTACCCCAATGGAAATTACAATGATGAAGAATAAACGTAGTCAGACTATCCTTGAACCATTAGTCTCACAGCGTGGTAAGACAATTATTGATGCGATGACTCCTGATGAGATAGAACAAGAAAGGGATGCTGCTGTCGCAGGGGCAATAGCAGGGATTTATGTGGCAGGAGACATTGTTAGTATCCGTCTCAAAGCACCTGTCCACATGCCCTTTGAAAATGGAGGACGTCCATGGGGGCGTAGAGAAGTCGTTGACTTTGCGATTGCCACTTTCAAAAATCTCACAGAAGAGGAAGCAAACGCTCTGATTGAACCCCTTTCTATTCATTATGAGGAAGAGATTGAAGACCCTGAAATGGAAGAGGAAATAGGAGAGAAAGATATTCACAGAGAAGATGTTACAATTGCTCGTAGAAGACATCGTATGGATATTGGGAGGGCACTACGGGAGAGACCTTTAACAACAGAACAAATGGAACGATTTTATAGACGGCGTAAAGGTGTTGAAGGATATGATGATGTAGAACAACCTTTCCAGAATAATCAATGTCATTTACGATTAGTTGAGGATATATCAGAAAGACCAGAAATGAATAATCGTAAAGAGATTCTTAAACAAAAGATGGGACGAGATAATCCCAAGAGTATGATTATTCCTCAAGCAAGGATTAATGTAAAAGGTCTCGGAGGAAAAGAAGAAGGTTAGTGATAAAATCTTAGATTTTTCTTATTAGCATTAGGACTGCTCCCCCTAAAGTATTATGGCTACTGAAATCATACATAGTGTAGGTACTGCTGGTGCTCCTACAAGAGATTATTCTTCTTTATCTGCATGGGAGTCAGCACAGCAAAGAGATTTGGTATCAGCAGATGAGATTGCAATCGCAGAATGTTACAATGACGGATTGATGACAAACAGCCCAACGATAAGCGGTTGGGTAACGGATACCACACGTTATATCAAAATTTATACTCCTGATGCTGAAAGGCATGATGGAACTGGTACTGTAGGTTTCAAACTGTTTGGAAAAATAGAAATCAGAAACCCTAATGTGTGGACACAAGGGCTAATCATTGCCCGCTCATCTGCTGATACGATTATAGTTGATATAAATGTAGGAACTGGATGGTTAAAATTTGAGAAAAATATTGTTGTGGGTCGGAGGATGGATATTGAAGACTCTCCATCTGGAGTAACAATCTACATTTGGAACTCTACTTATATTGCAAGAGCATCTACTGTCTTAGGGATACAAGTAAGAGCAGATTGCGACTCTCCCGTTTTTATCTATAATGTCTCAATTTATGTTGCAGGTGCAGGTGATTGGGGTATACAAATAGACCCCTCTACGGATGTAACTTGTAAGAATGTTGCAGTATTATCTTCAGCCTTCACTAAAGACTTTGAATATACAGCGGATTTTAATGCAAATAGTGACTATAATGCTTCCAGCCAAGATGATGTTAATATATGGCGGGCTCCTGGAGCTAATTCTTTATTTGATTTAGTAGCAGCAAATGAATACATCTCGATAGGCGGTCAGGATTTACATACTCCCATTGGAAGTAATCTTTATGGAGCAGGGATAGATTTATCAGCAGACCCAAACCTTGCTTTTTCTGATGATATAGATAGTGATGTGAGAACGGAATGGAGTATTGGAGCAGATGATGGAACGATAGTTTCTAAGACCGATACATTTACTCTTGATGCAATAATTGTTAGTAGGAATATTGATACATTTACTATTGATGCCGTTATTAGGTCAGAAAAGACTGATACATTCACTTTTGATACGATAATAGTTAGTAGGAATACTGATACATTTACTATTGATGCTATTGTTGTAGAGCAGAATACTGATACATTTACTATTGATGTTACAATTGTTGAGAGTAGTGATAATACATTCACTTTTGATACGATAATAGTTAGTAGGAATACTGATACATTTACTATTGATGCTGAAATAGTAAGTAGAAAAACTATAATTTTTACTCTTGATACAATCTTAGTGGAAGAAATTCTTACTGATTTAGACCATCAGGTGGTTATCTATGAGAACTATATAATGGATGTTGACCACCAAGTTAAGATTAAGTATCCTGTTCCAGCACCTACCTTCCAAGTAAGGAAACCTGGAATTGAAACGTTGAATTACACGCCAAGAGTTATGGGTGTTGGTACAATTAGTCGGAAGCTCGAACATGAGTACGGGGTATCACAATCTTCAACGTGTACGATCTTGGTACATAACTCTGATGGTAAGTTAAGTTATTTATCTACTGATGGAGATTACTATGGAGGGCATAGGTACTTATGGGTTTGGGCAAGAGTTAAATGTGGTTGGGGGAAAGAGTTAGATGAAGATGTTCAGTCTCAATATCAAGGGAAAGTTGAAGAACTAATACTTATGGAGGCACGAAGTTGTACGCTCAAGCTAACGGATGTTCTTAGAGAGTTGCTTGATGATAAAATAGCCAGTGCAATAACTTTCAATAGTGCATTAGTTGCTTCTACTAATCTACAGTCACTCAATCCAATCCATATAGCAGAATATTTGATTACGGATGTTTTGGGGCTTACTGTTTTCAACATAGATACGGAAATAAACGAAGACCCTTGTGATGAAGACTCATTTGATGAAGCATATCTGAATTGTGCAGATGTCGTTGTGAATACTACAGTGTGGGAAGCAAATTCATCTGTGATTGAGATGATTCAGGGTGCTTTAAAGTTAGTTGGCGGTTGGCTTTATACTGGAAGAGATGGGAAATTTTATGCTAAGGTTTATTCTCCTTTCGATATTCCTGATAGTCCAAAGGAATTTATTGGGGATGAGACTGATGACAATAGGAATATTATGAGAATGAAGTTAAACCCAAGCAGAAGGACTATCATAAATTCCGTATTGTGGACTTATGGACAGTCTAATACTAAGTACGGACCCATCAACGATGGGAGTACACCTTCATCGTATGCAAGATACGGTCGACAACAATTATCTTTAGTAACGAAATGGGAAATAGAAACATCCATTTTAGATACTATAGCTGAACGTATTATGGCTCGTTACCATGAACCAGTCAATAGAATAACCTTCCAATCTTCAAATCTTTCAGAGGGTACTGGATTAAACCTTGAATTAGGTGAAGTCTTTAAGGTAAGTGATACCGCTGTAGGAATAACAGATAAGTATTTCTTATGTTATGAGAAACAGGAGAATCTCCTGGACAGGTGGACACAGATTGTTGCAGAAGATATTGAAGGGTTAGATGGAAAGTTTATGATGGCATCATCTGAGATAGATGAAGGTGATGGTAAAGGGATTACTGCAGATAACTTTGACCTTTGGGTTGATGGATATGGTTTTGCAGGACAAGCAGACTCTACTGACCCACATTATGATGGTGAGCCTTATCCAGGATTTGATGAAGATGGGAACCAGAATGGAGTAATAAATCCTGATTACGGTACACAAGACTATCATAATAACGGAATAGAAGAAAACTTTGTTGCATGGTAATTTTGTTATGAAGCAGGAGGTGAGTTATAATGGTTGTTAAACTTCTAATAGCTTTACTTGTTATCTTTAGTTTATCCATTACATTTCTTGTTTATTGCTGCCTTGTTGTCGGTAGTCGGTCAGATGACAATATAGAGAAAGAGGGTGAAGACCACATGGATACAAGGACGGAAGGTATATCTATGTGAGTTATCTATCCTTATAAAGGTACTCTATCACGGCAACCTATCATCAGACCCACCCAGACGCCCGTGGTTGCATTTTAGACAACTTCGTGTATGATTACACTAAATACCTCATTCTGATGCAATCTGACGCCTCTGGGTGGGTCTGAAGGCAAGTTCTGGCGTTGTAAGTATGGCAGATTAGGGGGTAAACAGTAAATTATGCGTGAATGGACAGAATTAGAATGTCTAATAATGAATATGTTAGACTATCGGTTTTGGTGCTGTGAGTGCTATTATCAGGCACCATATGGACTTGTTATCATGGCTGGGTGTTCTAAACATGATTAAGAAGGAGGTACAATATTAATGCTAAATAACTTAGAAGAGTTCTATCTGCATTGGTGGAATGAAGAAAAGCAATGCTTTAGCGAAGAGCAAACAGAAGTTAAATCGAATTTTGGTGGTATAATACTTCCAGGTGAGTTTTTGATAAACGCTTATCCAGGTGGTTATAAATACTGGCTTCGACGTAAAATAGCAGATGCACCTGAATGGGTATTAGAGTACTACAGGAAAAAGTCTTAAATAACATTTTGGTCAGGAGGTAATACATAAATGGATAAAACGAAAGTATTTCTTGGAGGTACGTATAATGAATCTATCTGGAGAAGTATATTGATAGATATGTTAGAAATAGATTATTTCAATCCAGTTGTTGATGATTGGAACGAAGCAGCACAACGGCAAGAATCATATGAACGAAAGCATTGTGATTTTGTACTTTATTTTATTACTCCTAAAATGACTGGAGTCTATACTATTGCTGAAGCTGTAGATGATAGCAACAAGAGACCGTTAAGAACTATCTTTGGTTATATTCCATGTGATGAAGGAAAAACATTCACAGAGGGACAGTTATGTTCGATACGAGCTGTAGCAAAGCTAATAGAGAATAATGGTGCATATATTTTTCGTGATTTAGAACAGTGTGCTATCTTTCTAAATGGAATGTGAACCTTTAGGAGATATAGAAATCTAAGATTTCCAAGGGAGGTAAATTATGCCTACATGGGAAAATTTAAATCCTGCTACAGCAACATTCACAGTTACAAGTATGTTAATGCCTTATAAGGGTGCTTGGACTAAACAATTCTCACAGAAAATAGTGAAGAATACAGGATTTAATTGGAATTGGAATCGTCCGGTGTGTATAAACAGAAGTAATTTCATTAGTTCAGGAGATATAAAAAGATATGACTCAGGGAGAGATTATCGGAATAAACATATTTTTGCTATTTTTACCAATATTGCATCAGGGGTTGATGACCCAGGAGTAATTGCTACGAATGGTTGGTGGTGGGACCCGAGTTTATCTCCTGGCGGTTCTCCTACAGACATCCATAGGTTTCAGTTATGGGGTTTGAAATTGACAACTTCATGGTATGATTTATACAAAGGTACAGGTTATCCCCCATTCTCTATTAGAGCGAATACAAGTGGAACAGGATTTGAAATTCGGGCAGATGCTTCAACGAATTATCTATGGGGTTTTATTTTCCGTATAGAAGATAATATGGTTGATGAAGGAATACCAGTTGTGTAAAAGGAGGTAAACTTAGATTTTCAATAGGAGGCTCCCAAATGAAAAATATTTTAGTTGTTGGCGACTCGATGATAGATGTTTACACTTCTGGAGATGCAACGAAGTTATCTCCAGAAGCTCCCGTACCAGATTTCTGCAAGAGTGGGGTATCTATTCGGAAACTTGGTGGTGCAGCTAATACTACTACGATATTAGCTAATCTTAACACGGATGCGGAAGTAGGATTGGTTACTGGTATGAGGCTGATGGAAGAGTCAGAACAGGAAAGTTTTGAAGTTATCATGCGTAGTTGTAAAGAACTGAATAAACAGTTCAAGTTTTATCCTGTCCATATACCCGTCACAACAATCAAAGAAAGATTGATTGATGAAGCATCACATCAACAGGTACTACGCATTAGTATAGAGTGCTCTTCACCAAAGATAGATAATAAATTATTTGAAACGCAACTAAGTAAGATAAGTAATCCAGGACTTATCCTTATTTCTGATTATGATAAGGGAATTCTAAACGGGAGAAGGATAGATATTATTACTGGTATGTTTTATGATGTACCAATCATAGTTGACCCTAAAGTAAAAAATTTCTGGCAGTATGGAGGAGCTACAGTAATTACTCCGAATCATAAAGAGGTGGCTGATGCTCTTGGAATACATCCGAAGTATATTCTTCAAGAACCAGTTCGATACGCGGAGCAATTAATGGGTATGCTACCTGTAAGTACCGTTGTTATAACACTTGGAAAGATTGGTGCCGCAGTCTCATCAGAGAACGTATCTGAACTTGTAAGAACACAGGAAAAACAAGTTTTTGATGTTACTGGTTCAGGAGATATATTCTGTGCTATCCTTTCATGGCTCTGGATAAATTCGGATAGAAGTCTAATAGAGAAAGTACAGATAGCAAATTATGTAGCTGGTGTTGGAGTAACATATCTGGGGAATTACATTGCCGTCCCAGAAGATATTAAGAAAGGAGAGGAAAATCTTGGCTGAAGAAAAAGAACAGAAATCTGATAAGCAAAGAAATCTAAGTGAAGTAGTATGGCAAATAATTGAAAAGAGGATACCTGAAATAGCTTCAGCGGTGAAGGATATCCATACTGATGTGGATGAAGTTGCTGAGAAGAAGCTACAAGATGGTATTAGTACGATGAGACGTGATTATGAGATATTGTTTGGATACTTTGCTTCCTGGATGCTACCACAGTCGAAAGAGGTTAGACAAACATTTGTTATGAATGCTATCCAAGAAGCATTTAGTTCAGCTATTTTGACACTTATTTGTAATCTCTTCGGTGAAGAGAAAGTTAGTAGTCAATTTCTGACCGTGTTTGAAACTCGTCTGAATGAGATAGTATCACGCTATGAGGGAATAACAAAAATGACTGCGACTCAAAGCGGGCTTCTTCATACACCTAAGTAAGTGTTCAACTTCTTAGTTCTAAATATGGGATTTTATAGGTGTGAGTCTCATATTTAGAACTAAACCCTGTTCCTTAGCTCGCGCGCACGCGTGATATTATCATATCCTACCTTCTTCATCTTCTTCTTATTCTCTTCTTCTTATTCTCTTCTTCTTATTCTATTCTTCTTATTCTATTCTTCTTATTCTCTTCTTCTTATTCTCTTCTTCTTATTCTATTCTTCTTATTCTATTCTTCT
>Ga0114925_10000563_pt1 | contig 16763 bp, 15 predicted proteins | sample SumtaG_2_FD_87287 | JGI IMG/M metagenome (GOLD analysis project Ga0114925, IMG submission 87287) | Deep subsurface microbial communities from Indian Ocean to uncover new lineages of life (NeLLi) - Sumatra_00607 metaG | ecosystem: Environmental > Aquatic > Marine > Oceanic > Sediment | place... | reverse complement strand
GTAACATCTTTTTGCTCTGGCAAAATATCAACAATAGGATATTCCGTAGTTTCATTAATTTCTGTTGTCTGTGCACCATCCATGAAACAGACGTTTCTTGCATATTCTATGCAGGCCAACTGCATTCCGTAACACAAACCTAGATACGGAATATTGTGTTCTCGCGCATACCGAATAATTTCTATTTTTCCTTCAATTCCACTTGAACCAAAGCCACCGGGAACAATAATACCTGCAAAATCACCCAGTTGCTGTAATTTCTTTTTATCACGTTCAAGATCTTGTGCGTTAATCCAGGTAAACTGTATTCCAACATCAAGTTCTGCTCCTGCATGAATAAGGGCCTCGCGAACACTAACATAACTGTCTGCAATTTGATAATCGCCACTTTCAAAATATTTTCCGCAAATTGCAACATTAATGCTGCTTGATGGTTTTTTTATTCGTGCAACACGTGTGGCCCAAACAGAAAGGTCTGCATCCTTTTTGGGACGCAATTTCAAACGATCAACAAGTTTTTTACCAATCTGTTGTTCATGCAAATACAAAGGAACATCGTATACCGTTTTTAAATTTGGCGCCGAAATAATATTTTCTGTTGTTATATGCGCCATCTCATCAATTTTTTTCTTGCGATGTTCGTCTAACTCTCGCTCCGCCCTACAAATAATAAAATCTGGAAATATGCCTTCATGACTTAAAAGATTGATTGCTCGACGTGTCGGGCGCGTCTTCATTTCACCAAGATGTTCTGGTATCGGCAAATATGTCACCAAAATATGCGCAACGTCATAATGAGATAACTGTCGCTCTAATTTTTTTGATGCAAATAAAAATGGAACATTTTCATTATCTCCAACGCTACCACCAATTTCAACAATAGTAATATCGTAACCAGTTGAAGCTTTTTTAATTCTATCTATTATTTCATCTGGAATGTGCGGAATAAACTGAACAGTCTTTCCAAGATAGCCACCAGCACGTTCACGATCGATTACCGCTTTATAAACCTGCCCACTGGTCATGTTATTTTTCTTTGGAATATTGCAATCTAAAAAACGTTCATACGTTCCCAGATCTTGATCTATTTCGCCCCCATCATCAGTCACCCAAACCTCACCATGTTCTGTTGGCCGCAATGTTCCTGCATCATAATTTAAATATGGATCTGCCTTTATCAACGTCACCTTATAACCGTATTCTGCAAGAATTCTTCCTAGTGATGCGGTAATAATTCCTTTTCCAACACCAGAAATAACGCCTCCAGATACAAAAATAAATTTAGTCATGCTTAACCTCTTAAAAAACTATCCCCCAGTTTTCCTGAGGGACAAAAAACTATATCAAACTATTGTGTTGTTCATAGCAACAGGCTTGCCACCATTGCGGAAAGAAGATTTGCAAGCGCACCACCAAGAACAGCGGTTAAGCCAAACTCAGCAAGCCATGCACGTTTATTTGCAACAAGAACACCAATACCCCCAAGTTGAATTCCAATACATGAAAAATTGGAAAATCCACACAACGCATAGGTAATTATTGAAGTTGTTCGAGGTGAAAGTCCAGCTTTTACAAGATCTCCATACGCAACAAGCTCATTAACTGCAACTTTAGTTCCCAGTAACTCTCCTGCTTTGAGTGCTTCAACTCCTGTGAATCCTAACAAGTATCCAAACGGTGCAAACAAATATGAAAAAATGACATTGATACTTAACATAGGAAGTTTCCAATTCATACCAATCCATGCAAAAAAATTATTGAAAAGCGTTGAACTATACCCAAGACCTGCATTAATTAAAGCAAGTAATGCCAAAAAGGAAATCAACATTGCTCCAACATTCAACGCAAGTTGAAGCCCATCCGATGTCCCTGCGAAAATTGCATCAAACATATTTGATGTTTTTCGTTCCATAGAAACTGATGCATCATCCGTCTTTGATTTTTTTGTTTCCGGCAAAAGAATTTTTGCAACCAAAATTGAAGCCGGTATTCCCATTACACTTGCCGCAAGAAGGTGCGTAATCGGAACGCCCATTGCAGCAAATACAACCAAAATTGCGCCACTAATTGTTGCCATACCGCTAACCATCACCAACAAAAATTCTGATTTGGTCATATCTTTTAAATATTCTCTAATAAGCAAAGGAGCTTCGGTTTGTCCTAAAAAGCTATTTGATATTGCGCACAGCGTTTCTGCACCAGTTGTTCCAAGAACCGGACGAAGTAAAAAACTGACCGCTGAAACAATTCGTTGGACAATGCCAAAATGAAAAAGGAGCGCCATAAACGCTCCGAAAAAAATGATTGAAGGTAATACCTTAATTGCAAAAAGAAATTGCCAAGGACCAGTTGGATCTGCAAGCTTTCCAAACACAAAAGACGTACCTGCATCTGCAGCCTGATATAGTTGACTCACCCCATATGCAATTGACTGCACAACCATCTGACCAAACTTAACCTTCAGCATTATAAAACCAAAAAGAAAGTGAAGACCAAGAGCACTGAAAACCAACTTATAATCTATTTTTTTTCTATTCCTTGAAAAAAACCACGCAATCAAAAGGATGAATGCTATTCCAACAAGATTGAGATATCTATTGTGCTCAACAAGATGGCTTACAAGGAACATAAAAACTCCTTAACTATTTATTGTTTGAATAATGGCAAAGAATAGACAACACTGCCGGACAGTATAACGTAAAACAGCTATAACCTTGAGTAAAAAGATAAACTGTTGTAAAACTTTTCAGAGAACAATCGTAATCATTTATTGAGAAAAAATTGAAAAGGAGAACACGTTGCAGAAGCTCTTTATTTTTGTAGTTACCATTCCTTTTTTAGCAATAGCAAGTAACAAAGAAACTAGCAATCAGCCCTTTTTAGAATCGATTCAGAACTTTCTTTTTTGTAATAATCTACCCAAAGAGCTGAAACAAAGTGTACAACAATTGTACAAAATAGAACTTTATCTTTTAAAAAAAGAAACAAGAAGAAACAAAACTTTTTTTATTGAATCAATTACTAGGATATCTGAAAAAGCAGTTTTGATGTCTCAATCTATAAAAAAACAACATCAAGAATTTCTTGTTAATTTTCAAAATGATTTCCCTGAAGATGAAATCTTTAAAGAAAGCAGATATAAAATAAAAGAAAAAAAAACAAAACGTATCCATGAACACAAAAAGCCACTTCTAAAACAAATGAAATCTAAAATAGTGGAAATCTACAGAGACGATCATGACAATGAGTGGGATGTATCGATTCACGAAAGCCACAGCAATCAAAATACTTACAACGCGAAACGATCTAAAATAGACTGGCTTTGACGTGATTCACGAGCCTTATCACGAAGCATTTGAATAATTTCATCCATGTATCCTTCAACAACCACGTCTAATTTTTTGAGAGTCAAATTAACTTGATGATCGGTCACACGATTTTGTGGATAGTTGTAGGTACGCACTTTTTCAGAACGAAGGCCAGAACCAACCTGGCTTTTACGCATTTTGCTCATCTGCATTTGCTGCTTTTCGATTTGTGCAACAAGAAGTCGAGATTGCAGTTGCTTCATTGCTTTTGATTTATTTTTATGTTGCGAACGCTCATCCTGACAAGACACAACAACACCAGTTGGGAGATGGGTGATGCGAACCGCTGAATCTGTTGTATTCACATGCTGCCCCCCTGCACCGCTTGCACGAAACACATCAATTCGAAGATCTGCCGGATTAATTGTTACGTCAACCTCTTTTGCCTCCGGCAATACTGCAACTGTTGCCGTTGAAGTATGAATTCTTCCTGATGTTTCTGTTGCCGGAACACGTTGTACACGATGCACACCAGATTCATGTTTCAGGTGCCCGTATACATCTTTTCCTTTAATATGCAGGACAACTTCACGGAATCCACCAAGATCTGTAGAGCTTGAACTGTCAACCTCTGCTTTCCACCCTTTAATTAAAGCATAATTTGTATACATTTTGAGCAGATCTGATGCAAACAACGCAGCTTCTTGCCCACCAGTTCCCGCACGAACTTCTAGAAAAACTGAACGATTGTCATGTTCATCTGGCGGAAACATCATATTGTTTAACTGATTTTTTTGTTCTTGTAATGCTTTTTGAAGAGAAAGAATTTCTTCTTGATACAGCTGAGCCATCTGTTTATCTGTATCTGTAGCAAGTAATTCTTTATTTGAATCAATCTCAGATTGAATCGCTTCAATCTCTTTGTGCTTTTCCAAAAGTGTGGAAAGCTGAGACAATTTTTTTTGCAAATCCTGACGTTTTTTATTTTCAAGATTTGGATCACTCAGAAGCTGCATAAACTCATCATAACGTTTTTGCAATTCTTCCCATTGATTAAACATTGCTCAGCACACCCTGCTTAAATATTATTTTTTAGACTTTTTACCTTTTTTGAATTTGCCAAATTTTGCTTGGAATTTCTCAATTCTTCCAGCAGTATCAACAAACTTCTGATCTCCAGTATAAAATGGATGACACTTGGAGCACAATGTTGTTTTTATGGATTTTGAGGTTGAACGTGTTTGAAGCATCGCGCCACAAGTACATGTCGCTGTTACGTCAAACAGTTCTGGATGAATATCTTTTTTCACAATGAATCCTTGTTAAACTCGTTCGATTATATCCGAATAATGTACCTAAAGTATCGTAAAAAATAGGTTTTTTGTAAAGAATAGAGTTAAAAATCACCTTCTGGTCTTTTTGGCACTGAAGGCTTATTAAAAAGAAATCCTGTTACCTTTTTACCAATTCCTATCTTGGTCACCCAAACAAGGCCCTTTGCAGTCCTCATAACTGCATATGCTCTTAATGTATCAGAGCAACTTTTTGCAGCATACGGCAATAGTGGTGGATAAACTATAACAGCGGATCCCATAAGTAACGATGTCACAAGCAATGCCGGTATTCCTAGAGCAACCATTTTTTTATATCTTGTACTCAATTCTTCTGAATCCTCTGGATATGAGAGATTATAATCTGAAGGCATTCCTTTTAAAAAATTCTCAAATCGCTGTTTAGATCGAACAATTCTATGGTGACTTTCAAGAACGGAAACAAATTTATCAATCGGATATATAATAAGATATTTTTTGTATTTTTTCACAATATTTCGAAAAAATGGCAACATGTAATAGGCTCCGCCGCAACCAGTGGCAAGCACTCCCCATGAAGCATACCTTTTTAACGTAGATATTTTAACTGCCGTATCACCTAATTCTAAAGTATTAGCAACACCATCTGCTTGCACTAAAACACTAGAACCCATCGCAAATACAATAAAAAATCTACATATTGCTTTTTTTATACAATTCATACCCACCCCTATATATCACCATCGCAGTCAACGTCACAACCTTCAGGGTCAGACTCAAAACAATCATCATCAAAAGCAACAGCAAAATCTGTTCCATTTTCAACTTCAGGTTCTTCAATGTCACCAATATGAGGTGTAGGATATCGATAGTGACCTGAAAGCCTGTATAGCTCATTAGAAACTTCTTTTACTGAAGGATAATTATGCCTAATCCAGGAACAATTTTTATTAACCCAACGCAGAGATTGCGCAAGTTTAAACCTTGTCCCAAGAACAAAAGAGCTTTGATCAACTTTCGGCCAAACAGATTCAAACCAAAATTTCTTTATAAATGCACGCCTAATAACTCCTCTAGAGCCTGTAAGGCCTCGAGATAGAAACCGAGCCGGATTGGCTGATATCTCAGTGCTCACAATGCTAAGCACTAGTAATAAAAAGCTTTTTTTATTTTTTTCCCACCATTTTCTCATAACGCTCCCAATTTGTTTTTCTTTAAAGACTATTCTTTCAGTTTATCTACTAAAAAGACACCGTCAAAAGGGGAAGGGGAACATGTGCTACGAGCAGCTATTGAGCGCTTTATCGGGCAGATATCATCTCAAGTTCAGTAGATACGGCATTTTTAACCGCAGAAAGAATCTGATCAATCTTTTTCTTGCTTCCCTCAAAGATGATACCCTCATTGGGAGAAAGGATGATTTTAACGTTATGACCTTCAATATTGACGATCCTACGCCCCTCACTAATACTAATTCGAGTATTTTTAAAAGCTGGAAGCGCTTCAACGCGTCCAACAATGATATTGAACATTTGAGTTGACCCAATAACTCTAAATAAACCGATATTGAGGATATATTCCCCTGGCCGCTTTCCTTTTTTTAGCTGCGCATCGATAGCCGAAAACCCAAGAGAAAGGAATATCGGTGCCAGAACAGCCGAAAGCACAATCACCACAACCGCCATCACGTACATATCATGTGTCAAAACATTGGTGCCATGCAAAATGGTCGCAACAACAAGTCCAACCTCACCACGAGCAGCCATCGATGAACCAAAAAGGTATCCTTCAAGCAACGTCCATTTATTTTTTTTCCGTCTTCCAGAAAAATTACTCAAAAAGGTCGACATAAAGCAGGCAATATATTTTGAAAAAATAGCAAAAAAGAGTAGTACAAATACTACACCCCACTGTGCAAGACTTAAAATTGTAATATCAAGTTGCAAACCAATCGAAACAAGAAAAAGAGGAAGTAGCACTGAGTTAACAAATGGTGTTATCACCTTTTCTGCTTGATGTCGCTTGTCTCCCATTCTATGAAATAGACCTGCAAAATAGGCTCCCGTTATTCCCGAGAGCCCACCAATCAGTTCCGCAAAAGAAAAATATAAAAACATAGTACCATTTGCCACCGGCGCGATAAGGTGTGAAAGCCTGGATCGCTTTAACTGCCGAAGAACAGGAGGTATAATAAAGTATCCCACTACAAATAGAACCGCGAACGAAACAATCATATACACGATTGCTTGTATAATTCCGCCTGCATGATGCCCTACTTTAATCCCCTCGACATAACCAAACGTTCCACCCTGCAAACAAATCAGAAAAAGCGACAATATAATAACTGCAATAATATCATCAATAACTGCCGCCCCGAGCGTTGCTTTAGAAACTCTTAAATGCATTTTATTCTGTGAAAAAAACATCGCGATTGGAATCGAGACACTGGTCGCTGAAAAAACAAGCCCTAACCCAAGTGCCTGTACTAAAGTATAGTCCCCATAAAATCCATAGAACATGCCACTGGCAACTAACGCTACTGGAACAAGAGCACCAAAAAGTCCCGCTGAAACTGCCGTAGTACCAACGCTTAAAATATCTTTAATGTCAGTTTCGTGCCCTGCAATCCATAACAAATAGGGAACAGTAAAAACCCCTGAAAGCAATAAAATAAACACAACAAACATATCTGAAGAGGCAAGTGCATAAGTTTTTTGGGTTATGTACTCAGTTACAAAAAACGGCTCAGCAAAAAAACGGGAATTTTGTATATCATAGAACGATGGCCCTAAAAAAATTCCGGCTATGATCTGTCCGGCAATAACAGGAAGCTTGAGCGTAAGTTTGAGTAATTTTCCAAAAAACGTGGTCCAAAGTAGCAAAAGTGCCAAAAAAAGTGCACATTTTGCAATAAAGTGAGGGCTGAGTCCCCCTGAGGATAAAACCCCCTTTGGAATAGCAAGACGAAAAGCGCCTAAAGCCTTACTTCGAGCGAAAATTGGTATGGGGATCGTTATAAAAGCGATAAACGAACAGACTTTTCCCAATTTCCATGCTCTAAACATATGTACCCTAACACTCTATTAAAATACCATTTTTAGTTTATTCTACGCCCCAAAAAGATAAAAACAAGACAAATACAGAAAAAGTGGGCAAAAAAGCCTTCCCACAAGCATTTCACCCTGCAAAAACATGGGCAACACAACCGGCCAAATAATTCAATGTGAATAGTATTGCTTTTTATGCCCTCAATCTAGGATACTTATAGTAGCGCAAATTATGCTATTTGATAATTAAACCTAATAGGAACACTATATGAAAAAGATTTTTGTTTTCATTGCGTTGCTTACAACGACCACGAGCCTATATCCGGCTTCCATGAAAATACAAAGCCCACGAGAGGCTTTAATACGATTTGCATACCAATCAAAGGCCCGATCACTTTTTATGGGCGAAAAAATTGAAGCAAAAATTAACAAGATGCAAAAAAATCCTATTCTTACAAAATTCACACAAGAAGAGGGTACAAAAAGAACTCACCGCGCTATAAAGAACTACTACAAAGCCGCATGGAACTCCTATGACTTGCAGAAAAAATTTGAACTACTTGACGCTCGAGTCAAAAAAACTATGAAAAATATGTTCAAAAAACTATACGGCATACCGATGGAAGAGGCTAGATTAATAGCACGCAAAAAAGGTTTTGAACATACAAAATCAATCATCAAACAGGCTTTAAAGGTTCTGAGCTTTGAAGGAATCATTAATATCTTTATATCCTTCCCATTCATAATGTTTACCCAATATTTGCCTGCAACCATGGTTGTGTTGCCAGTTCTAATTGCTGGAACCGCTGCAGCATCACTTCGACTCAAAGCACTTGAAATAAAATATTCTAAATTGAAAACGATTTTCAAAACAATCAAAAATACAATACATACAGACTGGAGAGAATGGAATCTAAATGACAAAACTCAAAACAGATGGCTTAGAACCGTCATAATGCAAGAACTCCCTACGACAAAAACGAAACTACAATTTGATATAGGCAAACCTAGAAGACTCAGACCTCCCAGAAAAAGAGGTCCAGGAACATTAAGACCAATATTGTTGGAAAAAAGAATATCGTAAAATAAAAAAAGGAGAATTCTATGAAAAAGATATTTTTACCAATTGCCACAGCAGCGTTGCTGCTTTCAGGCGCACCTACAAAAGCTGTAGACCAAAACTTGAAACGTCAAATCAATGAAATCGAAAAACAAGCTATACAAGTTCTTGAAAGATTCGGCATCAAGATTGGCCCCCAACTCAAAAGATTGGGAAGACAAATAGCAGAAAAAAATCCTAAATTTATTGACGCTATCGGTAAAACAAACGCCCAAAATATACTTGCCGTACAAAAAGGTTTACAGAATCTTCATACGCATGCACAAAAAGTATTTACCTTAGCATCAGGAATCATCCCAAACTGGCTCAAAACACCGCAACAAAAACAACTTGAAGCGCTTGCTCGTAAAAAACTGCAGAATGCCCAAAAGTTTATAAACACTCTCAAAAGATTACACCCTGCTCTTGACCCGAGAAAAAACCCTTACTTGAAATAAAATAAACGGGGGCTCATCAGAGCCCCCGTTATTTGTATAAAAAAAGGTAAACCGTATGAAAAAAAAGATATTGACCATTGCCCTAAGTGCAGGAATGATATTTGCAGCACCCCTTTCAATGGCCGAAAAAAAAATGTCGCAAAAAAAGGAAGTTGTTCCGCAAAAACCTGTTACCGGCCTTATTACACAGGTACAGCAACTCATGCCTTTTATACGAGGAATTCATGAGTTTGGGAAAATTTTCTTAGACCTTTTTGGCCTTAAAAAAATGGGTCAAGCTCTTGATGAGTTAATTGATGCTTCTATTGCTTTTACAAAAGAAACAGAACGAGAAGAAGGTCCTCGATATGAGGAACTTGAAAAACAGTTTGCAAAAATGCAAGCTGCAACAGAACCACTATTAGAAGATCTACAAAAAGTTCTGAAAATAACTCTTCGACCTTTGCAATGGTTCTCTCCAATGGTTACAGGTCCACTCAAAATAGCAGGAAGAAAAACAGTAAAACAAACGGTATACAAGGTTGATCCTGAAACCCAAGAAAAAGTAGCAACAGTTGTTGAAATTCCTATCGACAAAGTTGTGGCCGAACTTCCTGAAATAATTACCAACAAAATATTTAAACTGATTCAAATGTACAACAACGCGATTGGCAACATCATGAAAGCAATGCAAAAAACACGTGAAAAAATAAAACTTGGCGTTGAAGAAGGAAAAGAGATCATTGAAAAAAGTGAAAAGTTTCTTGAAGAACTAAAAGAAGAAACACCTACAAAAATTGAATCTCTTTTTGAAGAAACAACGGAAAAAGTAAAAGAAAAAGCAAAAAAAAGAAAGTTAGAGCAAGAACCGCTAGAACTTCTTTCTCTTCCAACAGAACCAGAAGAATAATAAATTAATCGTAACTCCATACTCCATAAAAAAACGGTCGCCCTAAATTAAAGGGCGGCCGTTTTTTTATGCAAAAACAAAGGGGTATTGCTTTGACTTGTCCATTATTACTAGAATAAAAAGAAAAAAAGGAGAAGCAATTATGAGAAAAAAATATCTTGTTGGTCTTGTCGTTATAGCTACAGCATTTCACACTCAACTGATCAGTCCGCCGATCAACTTATCTATCGCAAAAGACAACGTTGAACGCTATTACGAATCAGGAGAATATGATAAAGATTTAAATAAAATAATTGCAAAAGCAAAAAAACGATTCAAAAAAATACCTGTCAAAAAAAATTCGCTTGTAATTTTTGATGTCGATGACACAGCACTTTCAGATTACGCTGACTCAAAATCAATCGATTTTGGATACATACCAAAATTATCCACCAAATGGGTGCTACGCGCTGATGCTCCAGGAATTTCACAAACAAAAGAACTTTATGACCTGATTGTAAAACTAAGATTTAAAATAATATTTTTGACTGGACGTAAATATTACGAACATGAAGCAACCATTAAAAACTTAAAACGGCAAGGCTTTACAACCTTTGATCGACTTATTGTCAGACAACCCGATGAACTGAAATTAAAAGCCCAAGAATACAAAACAAATCGTCGCAAACAATTGACTGAAGAAGGATACAATATTGTCGGAAACATTGGAGATCAAGAAAGCGATTTACAAGGACCTCATAGCGGATATCGCGTTAAACTTCCGAACTACCGATATTTAATTCCTTAGGAAAAATATGAGATTGCGAAATCATATTTCTTTGAATGTATTGCTTCTTGGTCTTGTCAGTCTTATTAATGATTTAAGCAGTGAAATGATCCTTCCAATCCTTCCTCTTTTTATTGCATCCCTCGGAGGATCTGGTGTTGCTATTGGACTAATTGGTGGGGCCAGAGACAGTATCACAAGCTTATTGAAAGTTTTTTCAGGATACCTTTCAGATAGAACGGATAAAAAGAAAAAACTTATTTTTTCTGGTTATCTGCTTTCATCTGTATTTAAAATACTTCTCGCTTTTTCAAAAACATGGCACCATGCACTTATTTTTATAGGGTTTGAACGCATAGGAAAAGGTCTGCGTGATGCACCACGTGACACCATCATTGCACAATCAATGCCACACAGAAAAGGACGCGCTTTTGGAATACACAGAGCATTTGATACAACTGGAGCAATTATAGGATCTATAGTTTCTCTTGTGCTTTTTTGGGGATTCGGTTTTAGTTTTAGAACCATAATTTTGTTATCAGCTACTATCGCTTTTAGTTCTCTCATCCCCATTAAATGGGTAACCGAAAAAAAACAACAAAAAAAACATTTAATTTCCTTCAAAAAAACTCTTTTCAATCTCCCAAATAAATTGAAGCTATTTCTCATAATCACCGCCCTCTTTTCACTTGCAAATTTTAGCTACATGTTCTTTATTCTCAGAGCACAAAAACTTTTTGGAAACGGACCCAAAACAGCTATTCCAATTTTGTTGTACATTTTGTTCAACATTTTTTACGCGGGACTTGCAATTCCATTTGGCAACCTCGCAGACAAAATCGGAAGAAAAAAAGTTTTGTCCGTGGGATATTTCCTATTTATTGTAACAACGATTGGATTTGCATATGCACAATCGCTCATTGCATATATTGTTCTTTTTGCATTGTATGGAACAGTAAAAAGTATTGTTGATGCTAACCAGCGAGCGCTGACGTCTGAACTTTCTGGAGAAAATGCACATGGAACAAGTTTGGGAGCATACCATACCGTAAATGGACTTTTTGCGCTACCTGCAAGTATTATTGCTGGAGCTCTCTGGCAAATATCTCCAGAATCTACATTTTTGTATGGCGCTGCGATGAGTGGAATAACAGCAGTGCTATTTACGTTCACAAGAAAATGGTACGGGGAATAAAAAAAAGCAAAAATTGGGGTGGGAGGATTCGAACCTCCGCATACCAGTACCAAAAACTGGTGCCTTACCACTTGGCCACACCCCAGAAAGATTTTTATTTCTCTAATTGAAATCTACTACTGCGAAGATTCGTTTGATTCAAGCGAAGATCCGTTTGATTCAAGCGCTGCAACTTTATTGTACTCTTCGATGATTGCGTCTTCCATCATCTGACGAGTTTCAGAATTGAGCGGATGAACAATATCTCTAAACGTTCCGTCTTTTCTGCGACGTGACGGCATAGAAACAAATAATCCTTTATCGCCTTCAATAACTTTCAAATCTCTTATGATGAAACAGCTGTCAAACACAACCGTTGCATACGCCTTCAACCTACTACCCATTTCCTTTGCAGGAAAAACTTTTACTTCTGTAATCTCCATGTCAGCAATCCTTTTTGAGACACCTTTTTTTACTATCCCTCTTTTTCATCCAGAGATAAACAAATGCCCTTACATTCTAGTAATACGCCCTATTTTTGTCAAACAATTACAAAAACTTTACCGCTCTCAACTTTGCAGATCGAGATGACGGATTTCGTTCTGTCTCCTCTTTTTGTGCAACAATAACATTCGGTGTTAATATTTGGACCTTGCCATCTTTGGCACGGCCTGAAAAAAACTGTTTTACAAGTCGATCTTCCAGCGAATGAAAGCTAATAACAACCAATCGCCCTTGTGGTTTTAACAGTTGCATTGAAGCATTTAAAAACGAGGTAATATTTTCAAGCTCCTTATTGACACATATGCGAAGAGCCTGAAAAACACGCGTCGCCGGATGAATTTTTCTACTTTTATCATACGGAACAACTCGCTCAATCATTTTTGCAAACTGTTCAGTAGTTTTGAATCGTTTTTTTGTTCGATCAATCACAATTGCTCGCGCAATCTGTTTTGCGTACCGCTCGTTACCATATCGCCAAAAAATTTCTCGTAGCTCCTCTTCTGATGCTTCATGTAGAATCTGTTCTGCCGTTACTTTCTGATGAGCTGAAGACATTCGCATATCAAGTGGAGTATCTCGATAAACCGAAAAACCTGGCCGCTGCACAATCTGCATTTGTGACGTGCCAAAATCCGCCAAAATTCCATCCAATTTTTTTACGCCATGTTTTTTTAAAAGTTTATAGACAAGGGAAAAGTTTCCCCAAATAAACGTAATGCGCCCCGGAAATTCTTCTAAAAACTCCGGGCCATACGTATCTATAGATTTTGAATCCCAATCCATTGCAACTACGTGACAATCCGGCTCCGCTTGTAATATCGCACGAGTATGCCCACCAGAACCAAAGGTCGCGTCTAAATACACACCACCTGGTTTAAGATCAAGATGGTGCAAGACCTCCTGCACCAAGACTGATTTATGAATAACGTTTTTTGTATCTTCAACCATTTGAAAAATGCTTTACTAAATTTCCAAGCTTCACACCATTTGAAGCCTTTACAAGAACCAGGTTATCATCTGTAAGCCTATTGTTCAATGTATCAATCGCATCTTCCCATGACGGAACAATTTCAACGGAAAAACCCACCGGAACAGTTTTTTTTGTCCACTTGACCAGATCGCCAACTAAAATAACAGAATTAAGAGACGGAACTTTTCTCAAAAACCTACCGAGCTGTCGATGCCAAAATGGACTATTTGGTCCAAGTTCAAGCATATCACCCAATACTGCAATTTTGTGTGCTCCTGTTTCAATCTTTTCAAATGCAAGCAACGCAGCCTTCATACTTTCAGGGTTTGCATTGTAACAATCATTAATAATAACACCCTTTTTGTGTTTTAATTCCCGACGCTCAAATCGACTTTCAACAACTTCTGCTGATTGAATTCCTTCAATTATAGAGCTGGAATTAACTCCTAAAAATTGTGTGATTGCTACCGCTGATAACGCGTTGAATACGGCTCCTTTATGCACGTGTTTTAATACAATAGAATGTTTTTCTTTGTAGATTTTCAAAACAAAAGAAATAGAATCCGATTCTACTTTTATTTTTCTTGCCTGAATTTGATTAGTTGTTTTAGAACCAAACTTGATAACCGGGTGCGGATAACCAACCTGTGCTAAAATCGGTTGATCACCATTAATAATTCCGATGCTATCTTCACTAAACTGTTTAAAAACATCACGCTTTTCAAGCGCAATGTCTGTAACAGAACCAAGCCCTTCCATATGGCAGTGCCCTATGTTGGTGATCAGTGCCGTTGTTGGTTTCAGCATTTCAGAAAGCTTTTCCATCTCACCTCGACGGCTAATGCCAACTTCAAAAACAGCAACATCATGGTCAGGTCGCATTTTCATCATGTTAAGCGCAAGCCCAAGGTTTGTATTTTGATTTGCTTCTGAAATTAATGCGTTACTCCCATTGCATGATAAAATGTTGGCAACAATATGTTTTGTTGATGTTTTTCCAACAGAACCGGTAATCGCAACAACAGGATAGTCAAACTGCGCTCGCCATGTTTGTGCACAAGAAACAAAACCATCCAAAACGTTTTCAAATAAAACAATAAGTTTGGAACTTAAATATTTTTGGTCAAGGTTGTCCAAAAGATTTTTTTTATCTTTTTGTAAAAACAAACCCGCCGCACCTTTTTCCAGCGCCTCATGCAAAAACTGATGACCATCACCTTGCGTGCCCTGAAGTGCTACAAAAATATCCCCTTGCTTCAATGTTCGTGTGTCAATACAAAATGTCGGATGTTCTGGAAATGTATCGCAAACAATTGTGACATCAGAAGCCGCTCCCCTTAAAAAATGTTCATCAAAATGCATTGAAATTCTCCGTCTTTTTTTTCTTATTTTTTTGTTGTGAAAATTGTATTTTGTTTATCTAATGACCTTTCTCATCTTGCTCCCCTCAGATGGCATCACCACTCCCCGCGACTCCAACATATCTATAATACGAGCAGACCTGTTATATCCTATCCTAAATTTACGTTGAAGCAAAGAAATAGAAACTTCATCAACAGTTGATAGAAATTCTAGAACATCCTGATACAATGCATCATCGGCTTCAGAAAGGTTGGATTCCTTTGTTGTAAACTCGGAAGAAAGGTCTAAATACTCAACATTCCGCTCAGCTCTAATGTGATGTGCCAGGTCATCAATTTCCTGATTAGAAACATACGCTCCATGCAAACGATGCAATGCAGAACTCCTCGAATCTAAAAATAACATGTCACCAGAACCCAACAGTTTTTCTGCTCCGCAATAATCTAAAATCGTTCGCGAATCAACCTTTGATGTTACGCGAAATGAGATTCTGCTTGGAAAGTTTACTTTGATAAGACCGGTTATCACATCGACTGATGGACGCTGTGTTGCAACAATCATATGAATTCCTGCTGCACGCGCCATTTGCGCAATACGTGCAATAAGATCCTCAATATCTCTGCCCGTTGTCATCATCAAATCAGAAAGTTCATCGATTACAATAACAATAAATGGCAGGGCCTCCTTTTTTTTGAGTGAGCTGTTGTAATCAGAAATATTTCGTGCCCCTACATCCGCCATCTTTTGATATCTCTCTTCCATCTGATCAACAACCCAACGCAGAATTGGAGCAACGCGCCGTGGGTCTGTCACAATTGGAAACAGTAAATGAGGAATATCTGCATATGACGCAAACTCAAGACGTTTTGGGTCAATTAAAACTAGTTTCAACTCATCTGGCGTTAGTTTGCACAACATGCTGATTAAAAATGTGTTTAGTGCAACTGATTTTCCTGAACCGGTTGAACCTGCAATTAAAAGGTGTGGCATTTTTGCAAGATCAACCATTACTTCATTCCCAACCGTATCTTTACCAAGTACTAACGGAATTTTCCCTTTGAATGTTTCAAATGTTTTTGAACGAATCAAAGAAGAAAGAAAAACATCGTTTCTTTTTTTGTTTGCAACTTCTAGTCCAACAACAGACTTGCCTGGAATTGGCGCAATAATTCTGATGCTAAGCGCCTGCAATGCAAGAGCTAGGTCATCTTCAAGAGAAACAATTTTGCTAATTTTAGAATCAATGTCTGGTTGATACTCAAACAAGGTAACAACAGGACCACGTTTTATTGAAATCACTTTCCCTTGTACCCCAAACCGCTCCAATTTTTCTTCCAGCGTTCGTGCGCGTTGTTCAAGCTCTGTCATCATTTTTTCTTGTTCACCGTCATGACCTGCGGCTTTGAACATATCTTTACCAGGAAGGCGATAGGATTGTTTTCCCGAATTCAAAGAGGATAAATGTATATTTTTTTCAGAAGACACTTTTTTACTCTGAGTTACATCTGTTGTTTCAACAGAATGAGAAACTTCTTGTCGACCTGTCCGCGAAAGATCATCTGACGAAGGCGAAAGGGGCTGCGGAATCGTTTCATCATTTTTAGAATTAGAATAGGAGGACCAAAAACTATCCTCTTGCACGTTCTGTTCAACCTCATCAACTAACTGTTGTTCAAAACTGATAACAGACTCTCCTGAATCTTGTACATCCTTGCCGCTAAACAGTTTTTTTAAAAACAAAAATGCATAAACAAACGGTAGTGAAACAACATAGGCAACTTTTTTTGTCACCTTGTACGTTGGTCGTAAAAACTTTTCCCAACTTGTTACAAATCTCAACAATGCAATAACCGCCCGCACAAAATACACGAACGTT
>Ga0114925_10000562_pt1 | contig 16764 bp, 13 predicted proteins | sample SumtaG_2_FD_87287 | JGI IMG/M metagenome (GOLD analysis project Ga0114925, IMG submission 87287) | Deep subsurface microbial communities from Indian Ocean to uncover new lineages of life (NeLLi) - Sumatra_00607 metaG | ecosystem: Environmental > Aquatic > Marine > Oceanic > Sediment | place... | reverse complement strand
TGGAGGCACTCAGGCTTTCAGTATTGATTCGTCAATAAGACTGTTCGGCGGAAGTCGGCAGGAGCGGGAGAATCTCCCCCGGTACATAGCACGACCTCCCATCGTTCTAAAAAAGACGCGCTTTGAAAGCTTCCACGGAAAAGTACTCTTCCACACAGACTATAACGAGTATTTCAGAGAAGATCTAACAAAATACTCGCCGTTATTACCGACCCTGAGGAGGTGAAAAAGATTCTCCTTCCCGATCTTGAAAGGCTTCATCACCGCGTTTCAGTGATCTTCCTGGTTTCTTGGTCTCTCCTTGACCATTATCCTCTGGTCGGATTATAAAAATTTCTATCAATCAATTTAAGGCAGTAATAGCCTCACCAACGATTTCATCCATGAGTTCTTTTACGGAAACAACTTTATTCACTCTGGAAACATTGATTCCGGCAAATACAACCGCCTCATCTATATTGCCGTTTACAGCGTTGAATAACGCCTTTGCTATGCAATAAGGAACACTCGCCGGGTCACAGGTTTTAAGGCATCGGTAACTGCACCGGACAGCTGTTTTTTTCCCCCGCATCATTTGCTCGATAAATTTAGTCTTTATCGATCTGCCAGGCATACCAACCGGACTTTTTATAATTACAACATCTTTATCTTCAGCTTTTAGGTATAAATCTTTGAATTTTTGCGATACAGAGCACTCGTGAGTAGCAACAAACCGTGTGGCTATTTGTACACCGCTTGCGCCTAATTGAAAAAATCTGGCTACATCATTACCATCAAATATGCCTCCGGCAGCGATAAGTGGAATTGGGTTGTTACATTTTTCCTCATATTCATGTACAAGCTTCAAAACCTCAATAACAAGTGTTTCAAGAACACCCTTTCTATTTGCAGTTAGTTCTTCAATACTAAACCCTAAATGTCCCCCGGCCATAGGTCCCTCAACAACAACCGCATCAGGCAAACGATTATATCGTTTTTTCCAGGCTTTAAATATTAAAGCTGCTGCCCTTGCAGAGGAAACAATCGGAATTATTTTAACGGAGGACCCTTCGACATATTCAGGAAGTTTTAGGGGCAGTCCCGCGCCGGAAACAATAAAATCAGCTTTTTCTTTGCAAACTACCCGAGCTAAATCCTCATAGTTACTTACAGCTACAAGAATATTTGCCCCAATAACCCCTTGGCTTAATTTTTTTGCTTTTCGGATTTCTGCCTGTAGCCCTTCACGGGAGGCTCTAACAAAATTAGTTTCATTTTCTTCTGAAGTATAGCCAAGTCCGACACTTGCTATTGTGCCTGCTCCACCATGATTCGCAACTGCTGCTGCTAAAGTAGCTGTTGAAACAGCAACCCCCATACCTCCTTGAATAATCGGCAATTTTATCTTTAAATCACCAATAATAAGAGGGTCTAACTCACTTATCATCTATTCCTATCTTTCTTTTGTCGTATCTGGCGATTAAGTTAAAAAAAATATTTCGCCCTTTTTCGTATAGCAGTTAACGAGTTTAGCCTTTATTGTCTATTGGCTCATTATAAACACTAGCAAGTTATATTGCAAGTTAAGGTAGTATGTATCTGGGGTGGATGATGGGATTCGAACGCCACGACCCCAAAATCCACGATCTTGTGCTCTAACCAACCGAGCTACATCCACCACAAAAGCTGTTCTAAGTCCTTAGCATTAAACTGTAGGATAAAATATTAAACTCGTTTAAAACCCTACGAGCGGCTGGCCGCAGAGTTGATCGAAGAGCCGGAGTAGCCAGACTTTGCCGACAGCTATGAGGAAATGTATGCTCCCACAAACGGTCGCTTCCGCCTGGAGCGGATCACAGCAGTAGTCGGAAACTTCATGCCATGGGGCGATTACTACCGGTAATTTTTCATCAGCCCACCTTTCAACGGGGATCGCGCTCCGTGCAAGATACCGCGCGAGGGTTCGAGCCGTGAGCCACGACCCGCGGACCCTAAAGTCCACCGGGACTTGACCACAGGCCCCGGAATGACTAAATTTTAACTGACGTGGGGTGGTTCCACCTAGGATAATGGTTTGCCGGCGGCATCCGTCGCCGACTCATCCATTGTCGGGAGCCTGAGATTACACCCGTTGAACCTGATCTGGGTAATGCCAGCGCAGGGATCCTTCGGCGGTCCATCCACACTCGTCATATTACTCTATGGCTGTTCGTCTTTCCAAGACCGAGCGGTAACGGCAGTGGTCAATCATGCTGCCGGTAGAGACGAGGAGGTGTTCCATGAACAAAACTCAAATCCATTATGTCGCAGCGGTGGGCATGTTGCTGCTGTTGTTGTTTGCTACCGGGGAGGCGATCGCCGCTCCTGCGGTCGAAGAAGAGGCGGAGCTGGTCATCTACGCCTACGATTCCTTCGTGGCTGAGTGGGGCCCGGCGCCCAAAGTCATTCCAAAATTCGAAGAGAAGTATGGTGTCAAGGTCAAGGTCACTTCGGTGGGTGATGCCGGGCAGGTTCTGAATCGGGCAATCCTGGAGAAGGACAGTCCCCAAGCGGATATCGTATTGGGAATCGACAACAACATGCTGTCCCGCGCCCTGGAGGAGGGCGTGCTCGAGCCCTACCGCTCGCCGAATCTTAAGAATATCCCAGAGCAGCTGATCTTCGACGCCACTCATTCGGTGACGCCGTTCGACTACGGGTACTTCGCCTTTGTTTACGATTCCGAAGTCCTCGAGGATCCGCCGGAATCCCTCGAGGAGCTCACCGATTCCCGTTTCCGCAAGAAGATCATTGTCCAGGATCCCCGCACGTCCAGCCCCGGCCTGGGATTTCTGCTCTGGACGATCGCCGTGTACGGAGATGGATATCTGGACTACTGGAGCCGACTCCAGCCCAACCTGCTCACCATCACCGACGGCTGGGACACGGCCTACGGCATGTTCACCAGCGGGGAGGCGCCCATGGTATTGAGCTACACGACCAGTCCCGCCTATCACGTCGAGTATGAGCAGACCGAGAGGTACCGGGCTTTGCTGTTTGAGAAGGGAAACTACCTGCAAATCGAGGGGATGGGCATCCTCAAAGGGGCTCCCCATCCGCAGGCGGCCAAGACGTTCATCGACTTCATCCTGTCCGAGGATTTTCAAGGGGAAATCCCTCTGACCAACTGGATGTATCCGGTGGATCCGGAGGTCGATATGCCGGAGTCCTTCCGTTACGCTCCCAAACCGGAGCGCTCCCTGCAGCTCCCGGCCGAGGAAATCCGCACAAATCGGGAGCGCTGGATCAACGCGTGGGTAAAACTGGTCAGCCGCTAGAGGCAGCATGGACCGGAGGCCGACGGGCAGCTACGGGCTCTGGCTTGCTGTTTCCCCTGCTGCTGCTCGCCGGTCCGGCGTTTTTCCTGCTCCTGTTCTTCTACTATCCCCTCGGCAGCGTCCTGGTTGGTGGACTCACGGATCAAAGCGGTCGTATCAGCCTGGCGGTCATTTCTGCTCTGCTTCGGGACCCCTACTATCTCAAGATCATCGGCTTTACGGTGTGGCAGGCGATTCTCTCCACCCTGCTCTCAGTGCTCCTGGGCCTGCCCGGAGCGTATCTGCTGGCCCGCTACGATTTTCGGGGCAAGCGTCTGATTCAGGCCTTGACCACGATACCCTTCGTTCTGCCCTCGATCATCGTGGTGCTCGGCTTTGTCCGCTTCTTCGGGAACAACGGGGTGCTCAACCGTCTCCTGATGGCCCTGTTCGGGCTTGAAGAGCCGGCCCTCAAGGTCTTGTATTCCCTTAAGGCGATCCTCCTGGCCCACTCCTTTTACAACTTTCCCATCGTGGTTCGTATCGTTTCCTCGCTGTGGCGACGGATTCATCCCAGCACCGAGGAGGCGGCCCGCAGTTTGGGAGCTCACGGGTTTCGTCTGTTTTGGCGGGTGACACTACCCCAGATCCTTCCCGGCATCCTCTCCGCCGCCGCTCTGGTCTTCATATTCTGTCTGCTCAGCTTTGCCATCGTGCTGGTGCTCGGCGGCGGACCCCGCTACTCTACCCTCGAGGTGGAGGTGTATCGGTTAGCCAAGGTAAGCCTGGATCTCAAGACCGGCAGCGCACTGGCACTGGTCGGTGCTGTCATCTCCCTCGTGTTTCTATACGCCTATATCAAGCTGCAACAGCAGAGCAGCTTCGCCGAGCAGATGCTTGAGGACTACGAAAGGCCGCGCCTGGCCTCGCTGCTTCGCTCTCCCTGGGGAATGTTCTATCTCCTGTATCTCCTGCTCATGGCGGTGGTCATTCTGGCGCCGATGGTCACGGTGGTTGCTTATTCCTTCCAGGTGCGCAGCGGCTGGGGGCAGCAGGCGGTCAGCCTCGAGTGGTACAGGCGTATTTTTTCCGGCGGTGCGTACCTGCGGGCCGGGCTGAACAGCCTGTTTTTCGGTACCATGACCGTACTCCTGGCTCTGCCCCTGGGAACGCTGCTGGCCTATGTCGGATCCCGCAGCCGCTTCGCCGGCAGCCAGCTTTTGGAAGCCCTGATGATGCTGCCCATCGGGATCTCTTCGATCATATTGGGTTTGGGCTACCTCAAGGCCTATCAGAGTTTTCCCTGGAACATCGTGGGCAGCTGGTACGCCATCGTCTTTGCCCACACGGTCATCGCCTATCCCTTCGTCATCCGTGTCGCCTCGGCCACCTTTCGAAAGATGAAGCCTTCCCTGCCCGAGGCGGCTCGCAGCCTGGGGGCGGGTCCCTGGCAGCTGTTCTGGCATCTCGAGCTTCCCCTGGCGCGTTCCGCCCTGATCACGGGAGCGGCCTTTGCCTTTGGCATTTCCGTCGGCGAAGTCAACGCCACCCTGATGCTGTACAACGAGAAGCTGGTTACCATCCCGGTGATGATCTATCGCCTGATCGGTTCGTATAACTTCATTGGAGCCTGCGCCATGGGTTCGGTGCTGATGCTCTTTTGTTTCCTGGTTTTTCTGATCATCGATCGCGCCGGTGGGGAGGTCTGATCGTGGGCTTGCGCATACAAAGCATCCAAAAGGTCTATCCCGAGTTCCGCCTGCAGCTGGATTTCGAGGTGCGGCAGGGCGAGTTTCTTGCCTTGCTGGGTCCCTCCGGCTGCGGTAAGACCACCACCCTGCGGCTGATCGCCGGCTTCATCGATCCGGACTCTGGCTCCCTGCACATGAACGGTCGCAGGATCGACACCCTTCCCGCCCACAGACGACGCATCGGTATTGTTTTTCAGGACTACTCCCTCTTCCCTCATCTGAACGTGCGGGACAACATCGGATTCGGCCTGCGCATGCAGGGCTGGGGCTCCAAAGATGCGAAGGAAAGGATCGAGGAACTGCTCAGATTAGTGTCTCTGAAAGAGTATGGGAAGAGGAAGGTGACCAGGCTGTCCGGGGGGGAGCAGCAACGGGTAGCCCTGGCTAGAGCCCTGGCACCCCGGCCGCAGCTGCTCCTGCTCGATGAACCCTTAAGCGCCCTGGATGCCAAGCTGCGGAAGAACCTGCGTAAGGAGATCCTGCGCGTCCAGAGAGAGCTGTCCATTACAACGCTGTACGTCACCCACGATCAGGAGGAGGCTCTGGTGCTCGGAGACCGCATCGCGGTGATGCGGGACGGTCATATCGAGCAGATCGACACACCGAAAAGGATCTACAATCGACCGCGAAATCTGTTCGTCGCTACTTTCCTCGGCCAGGCCAACATCATCCGAGGCCGGCTGGCGAAACGGGAAGGGGAGCTGGCTGTTGTGCAGACTCCGGTCGGCACCCTGAGGGTATCTCCATCGCAGGCTGAGGAGTTCGGCGCAAGCGATGAGGTGATCGTTTTTTTCAGGCCGGAGCACTGCCAGATGGGTGGTACCAAGACCAACCGCATCAACGGGCGGGTGGTACAGAAGGAATATCTCGGTAGTCACCAGCTCATCGAAGTAGAATCCAACGGCGCACGCTTCACTCTCGATCTGGCGGATCGGGTGACTCTGGTCACTGGCGATACAATCAGCTTCTCGGTGTCTCCCCACCACTGCTGCCTGTTCCTGCAGTGAACAGCAGAAATGTACCTATTGTGCGTGCTCGGAATCGGATTAGCCCTTGATCGCTCCCATGGCCAGGCCGCGGATAAAATGCTTTTGCATGAACAGGAAGATGAGCAGCGTTGGAATTGTCGCGACCAGGTACGCAGCAGCCTGGGATCCCCAAGCCAGCCCGTACTGTCCCCTCAGTTGCATGATGGCCATCTGAATGGTCATTCTTCGCTCTGTTTGGATCAGGATCAGGGGCCAGAGGAAATCGTTCCAAATCCAGGTGAATTGAAGAATGATCAAGGCGGTGAGCGCCGGCCTGGCCAGCGGAATCATGATGCTGAACAAGATCCTCCAGTCGTGACATCCGTCTATCATGGCGGCGCTGCGGAGCTCGTTTGGGATAGCGCGGAAGAAATTCGTCATAATCATCGTACAGATGGGCAATCCGAAGGCTACGTGAACAATAATCAAGGATAGCAGGTTGTCGAGCAGCCTGATCGCCGTGAAGAATTTGTACAACGGTATAAGCACTATCTGCGGAGGGAAGAACATTCCCGAAACAATCAGGATGAAGAGAAGCATCTCCAGGGGAAAGTGCATTTTCCCAAAGGCATAACCGGTCAGGCAACCCAGACCTATAGACAGCAGGGTGGCGACCCCCGTAACAATGATCGTGTTTAGAAAGAAATACTGGATCTTGCCTTCGTTCCAGATGCGGACAAAATTATCTACTCTTGGCGGATTTGGAAAAACCCAGAATCCCTCTTTTATAATGTCTCTGTTCAAACGGAACGACGTTGTGAACACGCCGTATATCGGAATGAGAAATATGAAGCAGGCCAGGACGATAAAGATATAGACAGATATCTTCCAGGCCAGGCTTGTGTCCGATATCTGTCTGCTTGGTGCTCGCACATTCATTCGCTTGCCCTGAGGGTCTGGCGCAGGTAAAAAGCGATAATCAACAATATGAGGATGAACAGAACCACGGCCACCGCACTCCCGTAGCCCATGCGGTAGTTCCAAAAAGACTCGCGGAACATAAAGGTGGTCAATACTTCCGATTTTCGATATGGACCCCCTTTTGTCATGATATACACGATATCGAAACTCTTTAGTGAGTTGATTATGGTCAGCGATATCACTACAACGGTAGCGTTCTGCAACTGTGGCAGGATGACTTTCCTGTACAGCTGCCATGTGTTGCAGCCGTCGATCTTCGCGGCTTCAATAAGGTCGATTCTGACAGTTTTCAACCCGGCTAGAAACAGCACCATGCACAGCCCGGTATGCTGCCAGGAGGCGGCGGCGATGATGGCCAGGAGGGCAGTTCTCGGCTTTGCCAGCCAGGCTATTTTCCAGTTCTCCACTCCTAGAACGCGAAGAAACAGATTCAACACCCCCAATCGGGGCTCATAGACGAATGTCCAAATCATACCCACAATCACGAAGGAAAAAATCATCGGGAAGTAGATGATGGATTTGAAAATCGTGGCTCCCACTATGTCTTTGTCCAACACGATCGCGAGAAGCAGGCCCAAGCCTGTTGGGAGCACGAGATAGATCAGCGTCCAAACAACGTTGTGCCAAAGGGACATGGAAAACGCCGGATCTGTGAAGGCCCGGGCGAAGTTTGCCAGTCCGATAAAGTCATAGGACGGCGAGACTCCGTTCCAGTTGGTCAGGCTGAAGAAGATCGAGCGGAAAAAGGGTACGATGATGATTGCTGTATAGATAATCAGGGGCAGGGCAAGAAACTGCCAGGCATTGCTCCGCTTCATAACAGATACACCTGTATGTCGGCCGAATAGTATCTCTCGATGATAACCGGCCCCCGGGAGGGGACCGGTTTATGCTCGTTAGGCTGAAAAGCTTTTATTCGAGTTCGGCAAAAGCCTTCTGGACTGCAGCCTCGGTTTCCCGCAGGATTTTCATGTAATCCGCCGGATTTTCCAGGAACTCGGAGAAGGCATTCAGCCCGACATCCGCCGCTGGCGGCGGCGTGGCCAGGTCGTAGTTGAAGGCCCAGTTGGGGATCTTGGCCAGCAGAGCCTTGACCTTCAGCTGCAGGGAATTATAGGTAGAATCGGATACGTTTTTATTGGGTGCCAACGCTCCCGACCCTTTGTTGAAGGCTGTCTGTGGCCCCACGTCGGCGAGCTGAGCCAGGACTTGTTTGGCCGCTTCCGGGTTTCTAGCCTCAGCCGGCAGCACAACACCGTCTATAGGTCCGACGGCAACATCGGGTACCGAAGCATCCACCACCGGGAAGGGGAAGAAGTCGTAGTCTTCGTCCGCCTTCCAGCCGAGAGATTCATCGAGCCCCATGAACCAGGTGCCCATCAGGGTCATCGCGGCTTCACCGGTACCCACCATAGCGGAGGCTTCCGCCCAGTCGTAGGCGTTGGGATTTTCATTGAAGTAGCCCCTGTCAACACAGGTCTTCCACAGCTCCCAAGCTTTGACAACCTCTGGATCGGTGTAAGAAGCTTCTCCCGCCATGAGCTTGGCTCGATATTCCGGACCCGCGGTGCGCAGCAGAGGATAATCCAGCCAGAATTGGGCGGGCCAGCGTTCTCTCGAACCCAGGGCGATCGGGGCAACTCCGGCTTGTTTGATCTTCTCACAGACCTCCAAGAACTCATCCCAGGTATTCGGTGGCGTCACACCAACATCGGCGAACACATCCTTGTTGTAGAAAAAGGGCACGAAGTGCTGGGTCAGGGGCATGAAGTACTTCTTGCCGTTGTAGGTACAGCCCTGCTGTACGGCTGGGGGAAACAGCTCGTTGAGGTTGTTCGCTTCGAACACATCGTCGATAGGAGCCAACCGATCGGCGTCCACTACAAATTGCACCCGTGCGCCGGCCCAATAGGAGAACAGGTCGGGCGGGTTTCCACCGGCCAGCATGACTCGGATGCTGGTCTTGAATGCCTCGTGATCGACCGGCGTGGAGGCCAATATGTACTTGGACTGTTCGGCGTTGAAGCTGTTGGTCATATCATCCACACCTCCGGACAGGGTGCCGGAAAAATAGTGGAAGAAGGTGACCTTGATTGGCTCTTCCGCCGCGGCTGCTTCCTCCTTCTTCTCACATGCGGACAACACGGCCAGCAAGCCGATGATCAGCATGAGACTAAGGACTTTCTTGTTCATTCTACACCTCCTACTTTAACGTTAATGTATCTCTAAATCTTATAAGATGCTGCTTCTGTTGTCAAGGTCTTTTTGTAGGTTGAACGGAACCGCTGCGCGGCTCTGTTCAAAGAGACATGGCACCCTGATCTCCGTGTCTGAGAAAGTTACCGGCTCGGGATCCTCTTCCTCAGATCTGTCAACTCTTCACTTAACGGATAGGTTCCCCACTGGTCCGCGGCTCGATACATCGCTACGAGGTTTTCCGGTGAAACGTCATCCTGTATACAATGGGCGGCACATACGATGTAGCCGCCTCCGGGAGCATAAATTGCCATCCTTCTTTTCACTTCTTCTTCCACATCTTCCGGGCTCCCGTTGGGCAGGACATTCTGGATATCTATTCCCCCATGAAAACTCAAGTTTTCCCCGTACCTGTCCTTTAAGAACGTGCTGTCCATACCGGCTGCCCTGGGCTGCAAGGAATTGAGGATATCGACGCCGGCATCCAACAACAGATCTCCCGCCTTTGTCACGGAACCACAGGAATGATGAAATATCTTGGCATCAGTTTTTGACTTTATGAAGTCAATCTCTTCTTTGTAGTATGGGAATATCATTTCCCTGTAAAGCTCGGGTGATATCAGCAAATTGTTCTGGCCGCCTAGATCGTCCGCCATTTCCACTATCTGAATGTAGGGGCCCACAACACTTAAATAAGCGTCCATCAGCTCGATATAGTACTTGTTCAACTTGTCAAGCAATGTATGGGCCATTTTTTTGTTGAGCATGAGATCAACCGGGAATTGATCAAACCCGCGCATCCAGTTGCAGGATTCAAATATACCCCCAACCGCTCCGGCAGCGACAATTGCGTAGTCCGTTTCATGATACAAGTATTCGACTCTCTCTTTGAGCCCTTCGGTTCTTGCCGGGTCGTAGGCGTCGAAAAACCGATACTTCCTGATGTCGGCTGGATCTTGTGCTCTTCTCAAAGGATGGTCGACCTGTTCGCCGTACATCCCGGAAAATCGCCTGGTAAAGCCCATCTCATCGATCCAGGTACCATCTTCCCGGATAGTTTTTTGGTATTCTCCGCTTCCACTTAAAAACACTCTTCTAAGGTCGATATCAAAGTACTCGAGTACTCGTTCATCAAACTCTTCAACCGTGAAGTAGTCCTGATTGACGGTATCGTATCCGCACTCGTCTAGATCCAAATATTTCTTCAATGACCTGTAGGCACCTTCCATCATCGATGTAACTCTGCCGCCCAGATCTCTCGGGACTCGATCAGGCTCGGTATGGTTCAATGATGTGACGACTCTTTCTCTATGACGGTACTCTCTCACTTTGACTCACCTCCATCAGTATAAAAATGATGGTTGGTTTTCTGATTGGCTCGCGATGATCGATTACAGGCCGATGCGGTGATGCTCTGCCTGGACCTGTTCGCACCAGTTGCCGACATTCCAGTCGCCAAAAGCCCCCATACCGCCAAGCTCGTGATCCCCCGAGTAGACCGGCACGTGAATGAGGCTCAGGCCCTTGTATTCGTAGGCCTCTTGCAGGGCCTTGCCGAACTCTTCGGGGCTGAACCCTGCGAACAGTCCCTTCACTCCTTGGACAGCCTGGGCCAGGGCCACGTAGTCGGTTTGCACTTGATCGGTTGTCTTATACTCCTGTCCGTACTGAGCCATCTGAAGTCCGGTGATGGCCCCCATGCTCCGGTTGTCGAATAGGAGGATGCAGCCCTTCACACCGTGTTGGACACCATCGAAGAGAACCTGGGGATTCATGGTAAAGCTGCCGTCGCCGCTGAAGGCAAAGGTGTATACGGGGTGCTCGGCCAAGCCCGCGGCCAACAGCCCCGATGCCGCGAATCCCATGTAGGAAGCACCGGTCTCGTTGTAGGTGAGACCGGGCTCCTCGTCCTCAACGATCTGGAATCCGTTGGCTTGAACATCTCCAGCGTCGAAGTAGCGGGCCGCCTTTTTTTTGCTGGCGAAATCGTAGGCGATCTTGATGGCCGCTGGCTGGGTCAGGACCTCCCGCTTCCAGTTTTCGTCGTACAGCAGAGGGCTGGTGTAGCGTCTGCTCTTGAACGCTTCCCACTGCTTCTTGTTTTCGATATTCGCTGCCAGCCACGGTGAAACCGAGCCCGACCGCTTGAACCCCGCGCTCTTGAGCATCGAAATCCAGGTCTGCAGATTTGTTTTTGCATCTCCCAAGATGTACAGGCTGCGATTGTACTGGTTGACGTAGTATGGATCGATGTTGAAATTGATGATGCCCTCGGCCCGCTTCCAGGCTGTTCCGGAGCAATCCCACTGGCACACCCCTCTAGCTCCTATAACGATTACCAGATCCGCTTCATTCATGGCGAAGTTACCGCAGAGCGATCCTTTTGAGCCGCCCACGCTCATGTAGCGACTCTCAGAGTAGGGTACAGCCCCGACTGTCTTGGCTCCCGAAACAATGACAGAATCGGTGAGCCCGGCAAGCGCTGCAATCTCGGGTCCGCAGTGAACGGCACCGCCCCCGTACTTGATGGTGATCCTCTCCGCCTCCTTGACCAGCTGGGTAGCTCTGTTAAAAACAGCGGCATCGTCACAGGCAACATTTGGGAAATGGGGTTTGTCCGGGAACTCAAGAAGATTGCACTCCGGGATGACCGCTGGCTGGGTGTTCATCGGTGCCAGGAAATAGTAGGGCCCGGCAAATCCGGGGTTGAATACCGTGGCGGCGCCTCGCCTTAAGGCGGTAAACACGACCTCCGGGGTGTGCAGAGTCATGCCCTGCCCCATGGTCTTCACCAGGGTGAGGAAGGAATGCTGTTCGGGCTTGGGAATCTGCTGCATATTGGGTCCTTCCTCGTGGGTGGTCTCATCTCCGAAAATATAGTAAACCCCGATTCCATTCGAAGCGGCGGCCAGAGAACCGGCCAGGGCGTGAAGCGCTCCGGGGCCGATGGAGGTCACCACGGCGGCAGTCTCGCCGTAGTGCCAGCGCAGCGCGGTGGCACAGTGGGATCCCTCAACCTCGTTGCGTACATTGTAGGTGGTGACCACCCCCGCCTTCTCGTACAGAGCGAGCACCTGTCCGATATCGGTTGACCCATGCCCGAAAACGGCGATGTACTTGCGCACTCCCTGGTTGATCAGACCCAAGACGAGGGCCTCCGAGAGGGTGACGGGCTGGAACTGCCCCAGCTGGCCGGCTTCCACGGCCGATCGGATCGCCCCGTGTTCGGCGATCTGCTCCGCCCTTCGTTTCATAGCGCTGTATTCAGCTCCCATGGGGTTTCCTCCTCTGCTGCGGCCATGTTCAAGTTTCTCGTTCCACTAGCTCCGGTTCGTATACTGTATTGGTGGTGTTTTTTTTCTCTTTATTTCGAATTAGATCCATCAGGCAGGTGGCACTTTCATATCCCAGACGGTACTTAGGTACACGGATCGTGGAAATTGACGGGGTATAGTGGCGGGCGGCTTCGATGTCATCATGGCCCAGGACTGAAACATCATCGGGCACCTTCACACCCAGATCGTGCAGAGCACGGAGCACTCCCAAGGCCATCTGATCGTTGTATACGAAGAGAAAATCGATCCGAGGGTTTACCCGGAACCAGTCGACGGCGGCGCTGTAGGCATCCTCGGCCGTTGCGTCGCACATCCTGATTTCTTTCTCTCCTATGCCCAAACCGACTTGCTGCAGAGCCCGCAGGTAACCTTCCTGTCTGGTTTGGTTGCAGGAGACAGGCAGACCGAAGCCGAGATAGGCCGGATGCTTTCTACCTTTGCTGATAGCGTATTGCCCCGCCAGGGTCCCGCTGGAGAACGAATCGGTAATGAAGTAGCTTTCCGTGTTGAGAGATCCCTTTCGCACGATGGTGATATGGGGAACCCGCAGTCTGTCGTAGTCGAATTCACTGATCAGATCGCGGGAAGGCACCAGCAGTATGCCCGAGACTCTATAGGCAGTCAGCAGCTTGAGGATCTCAGTCTCTTTGTCGAGGTTTTCGTTGCTGGCCAGGGTGATGATCGTATAGCCGTGCGTGGAGACCACGTCGTTGATCCCCTGGAGGATACGGGCGAAGAAAGAGTTGTCAATGTAGGTGATAATTACGCCGACGGCCTTGCTGGTTCGAGAGCGCAGACTGACCGCGGCTGCATCGGGAACATAACCCATCTCCTCGGCAATTTTTTTAATCTTCCGAATCGTAGCCAGGCCGATGTCACTCTTGCCCTTCAGAGCCCTGCTTACCGTATTGATAGAAACGCTGGCCCTGGTCGCTATATCTTTCAAACGTACGTATTCCATATGATGACCTTTCCTTGACATTAACGTTAATGTCGCTGTTTGTCAAGTAAGGAGATGCTTGACCGGTCCTCGAATCCTTCCTATTATCGTATTCGGTGCACCCTTGACAACTCCGACATGATTGCCTACCATCAAAAACCATTAACGTTAATGTTAAGGAACTCCGCCGCCGCTATGGATGAGGAGCTGGAATGAACCCTGTACGTGTGGCAATTGTCGGTTGTGGACGTATATCTGATCTTCATGAGCTGGGGTATCGAAACCGTGACGATGCTCGCATTACCGCTGTATACGATATAGACAAGAAACGAGCCCTCTCACAGGCGAAAGCCTGGGCAGTGGACAAGGTCTATTCCAGCTACGAAGAGGTTCTATCCGATCGGGAGATCGATCTGATCGAGCTTCTTGTTCCCCATCACGTTCACGCGGACATGACCGTGAAGGCCTGTCGGGCCGGCAAGCACGTGTCGGTCCAAAAGCCCATCGCCTTGAACGTGGCCGAAACGGATAGCATGATCGAAGCCGCCTACAGGGCCGGCGTCGTGCTCAGGATTTATGAGAATTTCGTTTTCTATCCTCCCTATGTGCGTGCCAAGGAAATGATAGAGGCGGGAGAGATCGGCGAGCCGCAGATGATACGGCTGCACGTCAACAGCGGTACGAACGAGACGGGCTGGCAGGTTCCCGAGAGTTCCTGGGCCTGGCGGTTTAACGAAAAGGTCAGCGGAGGCGGCGAGCTGGTATTCGACCACGGCTACCATCTGTTTTCATTGGCCCGCTATCTGATGGGTGAGGTCAAGCGGGTTTGTGCCTGGATCGATCGATCTCCCGACGCCTCCGGCTTTACCATCGACGCTCCGGCAACCATCATGTTTCAGTTCAAGAGTCCCCGCCGCTACGGTGTCTTGGATATTGCCCACACCCCAAAGATGCGTATCGACTCCCTGTACTACACAGATGACGATCGTATAGAGGTGATCGGAGAGAAAGGTATCCTGTTTGTGAACCGCTGTACGGCCAAGACCGTCGACTTGCCGGCAGTGATGATGTTCCGGGACGGCATAACCACCACCATCCCAGTGGAGCGGGTGGAGTGGCACGAAAGCTTCATCGATTGCACCCGTCACCTGATACACGTTTTACGCAGCGGCGGGCAGCCTTTGCTCGACGGACCCACCGCTCGAAAGGTATTGCAGTTCAGCCTGGCGGCTCACATCTCGGCTGTGAAAGGCGGGGAGGTGTGCCCGGACGAAGTTACCTGATCGTGATCGTTGGCCTGGATCTCGGGCTTTCTGTTCAGTATATGCCGTAGCGAAGAGCGCTCTGAAACATCGACAGGATGTTTTCAGGGGGAGTGCCAGGCTGGACTTCGTGGACCTGACCGAAGACATATCCACCGCCGGCGGCCATCTCGTCCATACGCCTGCGAACCTCCGTCTCCACCTCCCGTATCGTACTGAAAGGTAGCACCTTCTGAGTGTCGCAGCCGCCCCAGAAAATCAAGCTATCCCCGAATTCCGCTTTCAGACGCGTTGCGTCCATCACAGACACCTGGATCGGATTCAGTATGTCCACTCCGATTTCGATGAAATCGGGTATGAACTCCGTTACATCGCCGCAGGAGTGGAAGAACAATTTCGCCGGGGTGCGCTGCTTGATGAAACGTATCAGAGCGGCATGGCGCGGCTTGATCATCTCACGATAGATGGAAGGATCGAATAAAGGGCCTCTCTGGCCGGAAATGTCGTCGCCCATCGTCACTACCTCGAGGTAGGGCCCCACTTCTTTCAGGTAGCGATCGTACAAACGGCACTTGACCTCAACGAGGCGATCCAGCAGGTACTCACAAAAAGTTCGGTCGGTGATCAGGTCTACCATGAAGTTGTCCAGACCGCGAAGAAACCAGGCCATTTCAAAGATACCGAGCATAGCGAAATCTCCGACCACGGCGTACTCGGTTTCTGTCGCCAATCGCCGCGCTTCCTCCGCCATTGCACTGGTTGATGAGATCTGTTCCGGTTCGGGGAAGTGGTAATCTTCGAGTCTCTGCAGGTCAGTATCCGTAAGGGGAGAATGAACGAGGTCATAGTAAAAACCATCCGGAGGCATGCGTCGTAGGATCCCCCATTCATCTGTGTAAGAGCTACCCTGCTCATCTCGAGTCGGTTGAGGTTCACCGCTTTCCGGCGGTCCCGGCCGAACAGCTCGGAAATCAACCTCGAACATCTGCAGGATTGTTTCGTCGATGATGGCTGTTTGGCCAGCCAGGTTTTCCAACTTGATCGGCAAGGTCAATCCTAAATGCTCTAGCAGCTTCTGATAGGCCTGAACCGTGATTGTTGAAACGTAAGTGGAGCCCAGATCGATGGGAACCCGGTCGGGTTCCTCGAAGTTAAATGCTTTCCTGACTCTTTCTCGCGAAGTCATGACACCTACATTGGGGTTTCTACAGCAGTTCGGGGTTGGAATTCAACCTATCCTCTTCGAGAAGGCTTGCTTCAATCCCTCGTCTTGGATGGAAGCAACGTCCACTAGATCGATAAAACCCGGACACTCCAGTGCGGGCATTATCACAGTATCGGGTAAAGTTGCGATGATTTCGGTGAAACTCCTGATGCACGAGAGAAGAGATCTCCTCCAGGGCCTGTCGAGCAGCCTGCTGGGGCTCTTTGCGGTGAGGTGGGTAGCCGCAACCCTGTTCAACGCTGAATATGCGATCGAAAATGAAACGCAAGCTTATGTCGGCAGCCCAGCCGTACCCCTGGTTGAGGGCCAGGGAGATACAGTTGTCCCCATTTATCTGAGTAAACAGCCAGGCATCAAGGGCGGTAAGAATGTGGCCGCAAAACACTCCGGGATACCGCATGCTGTAGAGAATCTCCGGTTTTTCCCCGTTTTTCTTCATACCCACATTGAACAGTTCGTGGTCGCGTCCCTCCAATGCTGACATGATGTCGGAGTTTCTGTCGGCCGCGCTGGTTTCATTGCTCTCGTTCTCTCTTTCTGTTTCGATATAACTTTCGTACAAAAACAAACATATCAACTCCAGTCACTACCCCACGGCTTCATGGTTGACAGGTATCGACCGGCAACCAGCCACTAGATCTTGACCTTTCCCGCGGTAAGGGAGCTCCACAGGGTGTCTATCAGCCCCATACCGGGCTTGTAGGGTCTGCCGGAGAGGTACAGCTGCTCCACTGCCAGTTCGCGAAGGTTTTTCCGATCCAGGGCGAGAGGATTTTTGTTTAGAATGACCATGTCGGCGATTTTCCCCTGCTCCAGAGTACCCCGTTCCTG
>Ga0114925_10000561_pt1 | contig 16766 bp, 14 predicted proteins | sample SumtaG_2_FD_87287 | JGI IMG/M metagenome (GOLD analysis project Ga0114925, IMG submission 87287) | Deep subsurface microbial communities from Indian Ocean to uncover new lineages of life (NeLLi) - Sumatra_00607 metaG | ecosystem: Environmental > Aquatic > Marine > Oceanic > Sediment | place... | reverse complement strand
AACACAAACAAGAAACACCTCCGATGAACAAAAAATGGTATTTCAAGAAGCAGATTTCTTTCTAGAAGAACTTACAGATGAATACTCAATTCTTGGTATTCTTTATATCCATAGCACCTATAACAAACTGGTAAGAGAATTACAAAATTTTACAAGAACGAATATATTAATATTGAAACTAAAAGAAAAGGCGCTACAAGCAATACAAAAACTACAACAAACACAAAAAGAAATGCTTGAAAGTGCAAATAACATAGTTGATGCTGAGGACAGAAAAAGAATGGAAGACATCTACCTCATGTCATTTCCATACATGGATAGCAAAATAGAGTTTTCAAGAAATCAAATAATGAAGCCACTTATGTTTAAACCGCTCAAGTCGCTCTTTTTGAGAATCTTAGCTACACAGATAAAACAAACAATAGAAAAAACTAAAAAAATATTAGAAATTAACCAAGACAAAAAAACACTCAAAAAATATGAAGAAATAACTGATTTTTATATCAAAAAAATTGAGAAGGAACTCAAAGGCGCACTACACTATAACCTGATAAAAAAAAATAGCACAGACCATAAAAAAACTCTCGAAGCAATAAAGTCTCTCAAAAATCTTCTTCAAAGAATTTTAGAAGAAAAAAGAATCTTAGAAAAAAGAAAAAAACAAAAAGAAAGACGGAAACAAAAAAAAATAGAACTCCTGAAAAAGAAAAAAAGAAAGGAGTTAAAAAAAGAAAAAATCTTAAAAGAAAAGAAAGAAAAAAAAGAAAAGGAAATACAAGAATACCTTGAACGTTACGATGCAGGGATATAATATTTAACAAGTAACACCACTTTGTTCGATTAGAACACTTATAACACAATAAAATCGCTACAAGAATACTAAATAATCTTACAAAACTTCTTGAACAAATTTTAAAAGAATACAAAGTTCTTAATGAGAAAAAAAAGCAACAAAATGTCATGAAAAATAGAAATGACAGAAATTAGATAAAATCAATAAAAAACATATATGGTGGCAATAATAAGCCCTACTTTGTTCGTTTGGAATGAATATACTCTGCAATCTGTCCAACATTGGAAAAACTATCAGCAGCACTATCTTCAATTTCAACACCAAATCGATCTTGTAATTTTAAAATAATCTCAAACGTATCAAGAGAATCGGCGCCCAAATCCTGGAGCGTCGATTCTCTTGTGATAGTTGTTTGTTCTGCATTTAGTTTTTTAGAAACAAGATCTGTAACCAGTGCAAATGTATCTGCATATTCAAATGAAGCCATATTCACAATCTCCAATAATTCTCCCCGAACATTCTGTGGTGTGTAGAGAGAGATAAAGTCCCAGACCAAACTTACTCTTCTTCGATTTTCTCTTTTCTTGGTATTCCAATAATCTCTTTGACTATCTCAATATCTTCACTAGTGTTAACTGAAATAACTTTTTTTTCCGGATAGCGAGCGCTTAGTGTATCACGCAATTGTGTTCCCGGTCCAATTTGAATCAGCAGATCGTAGTCTTTCAGCCTTTCTACCACATCCGCCCACACAACCGGCTTTGTAATCCAAGAAATAGCACAATCACGTAAATCATCACCAACCTTCATATGATTGAGCGTAACATTGCATAAAAACTCTGTTGATGCATCTTTAAAATCTACTTTTGGAAGATACGTTGTAAAACCATCTTGTACCGGAAGCATAAATGAAGAATGTAAACCAATAGCATCACCGACAAATTCTGTTGTTCCTTCAAGATCAATCAGTTCATTTGCAACAACTTGAACCGTTTTTTTGTCTCCAACCACAACATGCGTATCAGTCGCTTCATACAAGGCAATGTGAACTGGTGTTTTTTTTGAGTTGTGTTTTTTGCAAACTTGTTCTACCGTCTTTTTTGGCAAACCATAGACTCTTATAAATCCGAGATCATATTGTGCAACCAGTTTTTTGTAAAGATCAACATATTTGTTTAATAAATACAAACCATCCGGCAAGCTTAAAGAATTTGCCGCATGCATTGCAGCATATTGACCAACATCATATCCAGCAACTAAATCAACCTGAACGCCCTCTTGTTTGAGTACATCAAAAATTGAAGATGAAACCAAAAACAATGCTGGAAACGCATTTTCTATTTTTGCAAGATCAGAATCTGATGACGCAAAACAAAGTTTAACAAAATTAATATTAAGACAACTTGAAGCCTGTTCAAAATGCTCTTGAATAAGACGTGATTCATCGTACAGCTCTTTTGCCATACCAACAAATTGACTCCCGTAACCGGGAAACAGCGCAGCTATTTTCATTGATCCCCCCTATTGTCCCAATGATAAATTTTTATTTCAAATATGTAACAAACCGTTCAAACCTTTGCAATGACTCCTCTTTCCCCAAAAGTTTTAGTAAATCAAATACTCCAGGACTTGTCGTTCCTCCTGTTAATGCTATCCGAATTGGCTGTGCCAATGCAACGAATTTAATTGCAAGTTCTTCTTTGCAAAGCTTTTTAACACCGTCTTTGAACTCAGAACCATTAAATGAAATATCCTGTAAAAAATAAATGAGATGCTTTAGATGCATTTTTGTTTCCGGCTTTATCCATTCATCAACTGATTCTTGTTCGTACAATTCTGGACCATTATGCAATAACAAAAGTTTATCCATCAACTCAACAACAGTTTTACAACGGCTTTTGTACAAATCAATCGCAGAAACAATCTGAGGATTGTCCCAATTGTTCACTTTTTGATCAAATGCAGAATCAAGACACTCAAGAATATAGTTGTGCAACTTTTGACTATCCATGTCACGCATGTATACACCATTGAGCCACGCAAGCTTGATCGGATCAAAGATAGAACCTTTTTTCCCAACATGATCCAATGAAAAATGTTTTACCAATTCTTCTTTTGTAAAAATTTCCTGGTCACCATGAGACCAACCAAGTCTGACAAGGTAATTAAACAAAGCATCTGGCAAAATTCCCTGTTTTTTATAATCGAGCACAGATGTTGCAGCATCACGTTTGCTTAACTTCTCACCACTTGGCCCCAAAATAAGTGGTAAATGTGCAAACTCAGGAACTGTAAACCCACATGCTTGATACAACATAATCTGTTTTGGGGTATTTGAAATATGATCTTCACCTCTAATAACCTGCGTAATACCCATGTCATTATCATCAATAACAACAACCAGATTATACATCGGGTTGCCATCAGAACGAGAAATAATAAAATCATCAAACTGATCAATATCAAACGAAATAGGACCTCGAATGAGATCCATAAATGTTATTGTTTTTTGTTCACGCGGAACTTTGAATCGAACCACATGTGGTCTATTTTCTTCTACTTTGTTTAACAAGCAATGTCCGTCATACATGCTGTACAGATCACTGTGACCATCCTTTTCTTTTTGTCGTGCAGCAATTTCTTCTGGTGTGCAATAACAACGGTATGCCTTACCTTCTTTTAGAAATGTTTCCACAATTGTTTTATGTCTTTCAATTCTGCTTGCCTGTAAAACAGGTTCTCCATCATGGTCTATGCCACACCACGCAAGTCCTTGCAAAATTGAATCTGCATACTCCTGTTTAGAACGTTCCCGATCAGTATCTTCAACACGTAACAAATAGCTACCACCATGGTGTCGCGCAAATAACCAATTAAAAATTGCAACACGAAGTGAACCAATGTGTAAATGCCCCGTCGGAGACGGAGCAAAACGAACACGAATAGATTTTTTATTCATTATTTTAACCAAGAGACTTTAACGTTTCTTCTGCCAGAACAGCAAACGGAGATTTTGACGCCTCATTCGTTGATTGTTTTTCAATCAGAGCCTGCCATGCTTCACGTGCTTTATCATCATCATTCTTCTGCGCATAATACGAACCAAGATAGAACAACGCAAGGTCACTATTTTTATTTTCTGCATCAAAAGCAAGTGCCTGTAATGCACGAAGACCATCGTCTGAAACAACCTGATTTTTAGAATCAAGCTTCATAAGTGCAACTTTTGTTTTGTAAAAATTAAAAAGCTTATTTTTTTCAGATAGACCTGCAACAGCTTTTTCTGTTAATGCAATCGCTTCGTCATGTTTACCCAACTCTGATAGTGCATGCGCTTGAAATAGCTGGAAAAACGGAGCCAGTTTTGAAGAGCTACTTTGTTCATATCCTAAAGAAAATGCCCCTTCAACGTCTGTCCACGCCGCAGCACGATCTTGTCCTTCACCTGCAGTTCGAGCTTGATCAAATAACTGTATTGCTTCTGAAAATATTTTTTGTGCCGCTTTTTCTCGCCGTGCTATATTCCAACGATATGCAAAATACCCCGCATATGCCAACGATACAGCAAGGATAACCCAAGTTAGATAGTTTAAAAGCCTTGATGAACGGGATTGTTCTTTTTTTGTTTTAATGCTTTCAAAGACATGTGCAAAAACGTTGCTAAATACGGTAAACATATCTTTTATTACAGCCATTCGTTATTTCTCCATGTAATCAATATTGGTAAAACGGTTCTTGTCTTGCACACTTTACCACAACCTTTAAAAACAAAAAAGGTTGCATGTGCAAAAAAAAAGCGCCAAGAACATCTGCTCTCGACGCTCCCATAAAGCCCCCCATCGCCGTAAAACTTTATGAGCTATTTTTTTGTTTCTTTTTCTGGCGCAACCTCTTGAACTTTGTCTGACTCCGCTGCCATTTGTGCTTGGGCTGCCATTGCACCCTTTCTCTTGGCACGAGCTTGACGCTCTTCACCACGCTTTACCGCACGATCCGCTTTGGTAGCTGCCATAATTTTTCTACCCTTGTAAAACCCGCAGTTGCTACATGCTGTATGGCATGCTAGCGGAGCTTTACAATTTTTACATTCTGTAAACGACTTAATCTTGATTCCCTTGTTCGCAAACCGCTTATCCCGCCGAGGTCGGGAACGTTTACGTTTTGGTACTGGCATGACAAACTCCAACCGATTTAAAACAAAAAACCTATATATCTTAACTACTGAACTATCCGATGTTGCCACAAAAAGAGAAACATCTGTTTCTATAGTACAAAAAAACCTAAAAAAAGGCAATCTCGCCTTCCCTAGATACACCTCACTCCCATCGGAACTTACGTCTTCACATAAAGCTACCAGTCTACGCCTTAGACTACGACGAGCAGACTGGTGAACACGACGGAATGATCGGAAAAAACCCTAAAAACGTTTATTCTACTATCTTGTCCATAATCCGGAAAAATCCTGCTTAATATGCCCTTCTAGCTGCAAATCAAATAATTGCTCCTGGACAACCTCAAGAGATTCCCCAACTAATCGAGCAATATCATCGGCAGATTGTGCCGTTTTACAACTTTTCCAAATGGTTTTTTGAATACCCTTAAGTACCGGCCCTTGAACTGTCTGCCGTAGTTTTAACTCAGGCTTATGATAGCCGGGGCAAGTTCTGGACGGTTTTTTTGAACTCTTTTTCATCACTGGCACGGACTTTTTTACCCCCGCATACCCATGAAATTCCTCTAAAATATCATCAACGGAACCAACCAATTTCGCACCTTCTTGAATCAACGCATGACATCCTGCACTAAGAGGGTCGTCAATCGATCCTGGCACAGCAAAAAGCTCTCGTCCTTGTTCAAGCGCAAACTGAGCAGTAATACGTGTACCACTTTTTTTAGCTGCCTGAACAACCAAACATCCTCTGCTAAGCCCTGCAATAATTCTATTACGAATTGGAAAATTACCTGGACGAGCCTCTGTTTGTAAAGAAAATGAACTCACTAAAGCTCCACCTGTTTCAACAATAGATTCAAACAGCTTTTTGTTTGATGCTGGATACGGCCGCAAAAGCCCTGAACCCAAAATCGCAATTGTTTTTCCACCTGCTTGAACTGCCGCTTGATGCGCCATGCTGTCTGCTCCAATTGCACCCCCACTAACAATGGTCCAACCATCACAAACAAGTTCCGGAACAAATTTATATATAATCTCTTCTGCATACCGATGCGCATTACGAGATCCAATAATTGAAATTGATTTTTCTTCTTCAAAAAAATCCGAACCTTTAAAATATAATACAACTGGTGGTGCATAAATTTCTGTAAGCAATTTGGGATATGATTCACACAAACTGGTCACAACAGAAAAACCATATTTTTCTAGCAACGCAACTTCTTTTTCTAGAGCAGATGTATCTTTTAATCCTTGTACTATTTTTTGAGAAACTGAAAGCGATATTCCAAATTTGTGAATCAGATCTGAAACAGTACATGTATACAAATCAGAAAATTGCATCGACTTCGGCAAAGAAGCCAGCAACTTTTTTACAGTTACTGGCCCAATTCCATCAATTAGTGATAGATGTATCAGAGTTTTTTTAGAACTGTGCAAAGCTGTCTGGATCATTGCTGCTATCATCATCTGTTGTTACATCAAAAAAACTATTTTGTTTAAACGCAACATCACTTTTATCTGCAACATCAGACGATCCGGCAGAAACTGACTGTTCTACTTTCTTTTCAGATTGCTCTGGTTGCTCATAAGAAACGGAAATCGCCTCTTCTTTTTGTTCTGGTTCCTGCTCAACAGAAGCAGCCTCAATTTCTTTAACTACTTCAGTAGCCACCTGTATTGTTTCTTCCTCAGCGCTACCTTCTGCCTTCACCTTTGCCTCTACAATAGTGTCAGGCTTTTTTTCTTCTGTCTTTTTGTCAGCTGTTTGGCTGCCAGAATCAGATGTTGTTGGTGGTTCGTTTTTTTCTTCTTCCTCTTCAGTAAAGGCAACCAAAGATGAAAGCGTTTGATTTTTATCAAGTTTGATCAATCGAACCCCTTTTGCTTGACGTCCCATTGTTCTAATCTCTTTTGGTGAAAGACGAATTATTTTTCCGCCCTCATCAATTAAAAGAATATTTGATTTATCAGTTACAATTGCGAGCCCAATAACGCAACCATTTCGTTTAACAGTCGGAATTGTTTTTACCCCAACACCACCACGATGTGCAACCCTGAAATCTCTTACTTTCACCCGTTTTCCATAACCACGTTCTGTTGCAAACAAAATATCACCGAAGTCGTCCCTGATAATTTCCATACCAACAACAAAGTCACCTTCTTTTACACGAACACCAATAACACCGGAAGCTTGACGTCCCATCGAACGAACTTCATTTTCCCTGAATCGAATACCCTGGCCTTTTGATGTTGCAATAATAATCGTACCATCACCAGAACTAAGCGCACAGAATACAAGTTCATCACCATTATCTTCTTTTAGTGTGATTGCTCTAATACCGGTTGCACGAATTTTTGCGAATGCTTTTGCATCAGTTCGCTTAATGAGACCATTTTTGGTAAGCATAACCATGTATTTGCCTTCAAGCTCACGTGCACAAAGTAGCTTTACAACACGCTCACCTTCATTAAGTGGTAAAAGATTTACAATCGCACGCCCTTTTGCTGTTCTAGACGCTTCAGGCACTTCAAAAACTGAAAGTGAATAAACTCGGCCAAAGTTGGTGAAAAACAGAAGCTTATCATGATTTTTTGTAACAAAAATATCAAGTACTACGTCTTCTGACGTATCAAGCGCAGACATACCCATCTTTCCTTTTCCACCTCGATGTTGTACACCATAAGTAGAAAGTAGTACACGCTTTATATACCCCTTGGTCGTTAATGTCACAACAACATCTTCATCCGGAATTAAATCTGCTTCCGTCAAAATATCAATTGGTCCGGAAATTTGTGATTTGCGTTTATCTGCATACGCATCTTTTACTTCTTCTAACTCTCTGACAACCTCACCTTTTAGCACTTCTTCATTTTCAACAATTGAAAGTAACTGTTTTATTTTTTCTTTTATCTCACGCATTTCTGCATGGATTTTATCTCGTTCTAAACCAGTCAAACGTTGCAAACGCATTTCCAAAATCGCTTTTGCCTGTTTATCAGAAAGCTTGAATCGTTTATTCAGTTTTTCAATTGCATCCTGCGGTGATGCAGAAAGTTTAATCATTGAAATAACTTCATCAATATTTTCAAGCGACGTGATAAACCCTTCAAGAATATGCTCCCGTGCACGAGCTTTATTTAGATCAAATGTTGTACGTTTGTACACTACCTGCTTCCTGTGCACAAGAAAGTGTTGAAGGAGCTCTCGCAAGGTAAAAACAAGCGGTACATTATCAAGCAAGCCAAGCATCAAGATAGACACTGACGTTTGTAAATTTGTGTGCTTGTACAGCTGATTGATTACCACTTGTGGAATTTCACTACGTTTAAGTTCAATGACCAAACGCATACCACGTCTGTCAGACTCATCTCTGATGTTTGAAATACCGTCAATCACCTTATTTTTCACCAAGTCTGCAACTTTAATTGCAAGTTCTGATTTGTTCACTTGGTATGGAAGCTCTGTGACAATAATGCGCGCACCTTTTTTTGTTTCTTCAACATCAACAACCCCGCGCAAAATCAGCTTGCCTCGACCAGTTGTATACGCTCTTACAATCCCGGATCGACCACAAATGATACCGCCTGTTGGAAAATCTGGTGCAGGAATTAATGAAAACAGTTCTTCATCGGAAATATCGGAATTCTTTAACAATGTAAGACATGCATCAATCACCTCACCTAAGTTGTGTGGCGGTATCGAAGTTGCCATACCAACAGCAATACCAGCTGTTCCGTTAACAAGCAAATTTGGAAGTTTACTTGGTAAAATAACTGGCTCAACTGTTGATTCATCAAAGTTTGGAACAAAATCAACCGTTTCTTTTTCTAAATCAGCTAAAATTTCTTGACTGATTTTTTGCATTCTAACTTCTGTGTAACGCATTGCCGCTGCATTATCACCATCAACAGAACCCCAGTTTCCTTGTCCATCAAGCAACGGATACCTCTTGGAAAAATCTTGGACCATACCAACCATTGTATTGTAGACCGCTTGGTCACCATGTGGGTGGTATTTACCAAGCACTTCACCAACTACACGGACGGACTTATGATACGATTTGTTGTGGTGGAATCCTAATTGGTGCATTGTGTACAAAACACGCCTATGCACCGGTTTTAATCCGTCACGCACATCTGGAATAGCACGACTGACAATAACCGACATTGCATAATCTAAAAATGAACTTTTCAATTCATTTTCAATTAATATCGGCTTAATCCCAGAGTTTGATGACTTCTTTTTATTCTCCGTAGATTCCATACAACCTGTCCTTCCCAAATCAAACGGTTATTTTATTTCTTTAAAAGAGTGATTCTGTGATTGTTTTAGAATACTCGCAATGAATAAATAAAACAAGAACAGTCCCTTAAACGCAATAGTTTTAGCTTATTTTTTTGTTGACGCAATTAAAACCCAGTGATACGTTAAACTCCGTAAAAAATGATAAAAAACATTCAGGAGAATTACATGAGAAAATCATTCAAAATATCGGCATTTATAGTAGCAAGTCTTTTCTTAATAAAAACAACACACTCTTTTGAAAAACCAGCTATTACAAAATTTAAAAACCCAGACAATGAAAAAAGCATTATTTTTAGAAAACCTTCAAACAACGTAAACGATATTCTTTTTAATTCATTAAATAGAATGGTTATTTATCACAGATGGCAAAATAAAAAAAACGAAATGAAAAAAACTATACAACTAACTCAAACAACTATTCTACCATCTGTTCTAACAACCATGCTACCGTTTATTTATTATGGATATAAAACATACCTCGGTAAAAAACCATCTTTCTTTCAATGCGCAATGGCATCTCTGGGAACAGGAATTTCAACCTATGCGGCTACTTCATTAAAAAACTTTTATAGTCAAAAAAACTCACCCAAAGATCCTTTTTGGGAAAAAGAACAGTCTCCCAAAGATCCTCTTTGGGGAAAAAACCTGTTCGAAAAAGAGCAGTCTCACTTTCTCGAGATAGTTGGAAACAAAGAGGAATGGAACTCTGATAGCTCTAGCTGTTTGTTTAAAAACTTATCCGACAAAATTGAATCCTCGACGCAATCCTTTCAAACAGAAAATGATCTAAAACTTCTAGATCATTACATAATACATATTGAGTCTAAAGAGGTATTTTCAGAAAACAAAACTTTAAAAAAAGCTGTGGAAAACCTCTCTGTTTTTTACAAATTAAATAATGAAAAATATTCAGATTTAGCAAAATAGTTTTATAAAAATCGAGAGGAATAACATGAAAAGCAAACAGATAAAATAGTTATTAGCAATCACAATTGCGACTCTTACGGCAGCACAATCAGAAGCATCATTCAATAAAAAACATTCAGGAGAATTACATGAGAAAATCATTCAAAATATCGGCAATTATAGTAGCAAGTCTTTTCTTAATCAAAACAACACATTCTTCAAATAAATCAGCTTTAAATGTTGAAAAGTTCACAAAAAAATCCCCCAATGCTACTAGTTATCTTTTTAAAAAATCATCAACTGTTTTCAACACAAATATCTTCAACTACCTAAATAACTTGAAAACTTATTACGACAAATTAACAAATCTTGAACCACAAGAAAAAATCACCGAAACAAGCCCCGAACAAAGTTCTTTTGTAAAAACAATTCTCCCAGTAGTTACCACAACTTCTCCATGGCTATACTACGCATATAAAATCTATAAAGGAAAAAATCCTTCTATTTTGAAATACACGACAATTTCAGTCGGAGGAGGAATTTTACTTGGCGGAGCTTTTTGGGCAAAAAAAGCAATACAAAAAAAACTTCAGGATCGTAAAGCAATACAAAAAAAAATACAAAAAAAAAATCAATATAATTCTAAAAAAAACAAGCTAGAAAGCGCTTTCTCATTTGAGTCTGACAACCTTTGCAAGCTAATTGGAACATCTGAAACGTGGAAAAATTCTTCTAATTCCAATTCCGACGAATATGTAATGAAAAATTTGACAATAAAAAATGGGTTGATGGATCTTCAAGAAAACACATCCAAAACAATAACAATAAAAAAAATAAATTATGATTTCGAGCTACTAAATCACTACAATAATCAAATGGCACAATTTCAATTCATGAATAAAAATAATTTGAAAGAAACAAAAAACCAACTTAAAAGTTTTATTACTTTTAATGAAAATAGACTTGAAATGTTTATTAAAAACGCATCAAACGATGAGGAAAAGGAGCTTACATGAAGAAGCTATCCGCAAACATATTTGTCTTTTTTTTAGTCCCACAGATAATACAGGCATCTGAACCTTCGACGTTTAATCATATTAATAAACAATGAACAACGATTGAAAAAATGAATAAAATAACATCAATCATAATTGCTGCTCTTGTCATACTGCAAACAGCAAACGCATCTGAATCTCAATTCGTTCAAATTTATTCTCTTAAAAATACAAAAAAAATCATGGGAGGTCCTTCGATTATAAGAGGAGACGCTAAGGATATAAATCCCAAACTTGCATCTAATTTAGAAACAATAAAACAACTTCAACACAAGAGATCAACTCAAAACTGGACTTCTTTGGCCCTTGTTGGTATTCCACTCGTGTATACAGCGCTTAAACAATATTACTTTAAAGTTAAGCCTACATACAATATCCCATTACTTCTCTGCTTTACTGGCGGTGTTTGCTTGCATGGATATTCACAAAAAAACTGGCATCTCCAAAATGACGTCATTAATGAATTGGATAAAATGATTGGTAACAAAACCTTGTGGAACCTACCACATGATGCTCCAAGCGAAAAAACAAAATCCTGCATTTTAAAAAATTTATTCATAGAAAAAAACGTATCTATAAAAACAAACACTACAAAAAAACAACTTAATGATTCGTGTTTAAATACAAATAAAACATCTAAAGCAAACAACGATATTACCATATTGAAACATTGTCTATCTAGCGTCCAAAGAATAGCTAAACAATGTAACAATCAGACTCTTGATACCACCGTCAACAATTTAGAACAATTCATAAAAACAAATGAAGTCTATTTGAACGACATAAAAGAAACGACATTAAAAGAAGGGAACCTACAAAAATGAACCTAAAACTTTCCATCCTTACCATCACTTTTTGTACCATTTTTACAGCAAGCAACATTTCAAAGGCAAGCAAAAAAGCAGTTACCAACGTTTTTTGTAGAAACAAAGATGGGCTAAAAAAAATGGAAAAAGAACTAGAATCTATTGAGTGGTTACAAAACAAAATAAATACCACAAAAAAATTGAGCTCTTTGTTTGCAAAAACAACAATAATTACACCATGGCTCTACCCTCTTTACGCGGGGGCAAAAACAAAAAAATTTCCATCCTGGAAATCTCTTCTTGTCAGCGGAGCAATTACAGCTACTGGTTGGTGGTGGAACAAAAGTATAAATGCTGACTCCAAGCGAACATTAACCGATAGAATCAATGACCTTGATGAAATGATTGGAAACGAAGAAAGTTGGAATGAAAAAATCATAAACCATCTTTCACTATATCCCAATCAACTGTTACAAAATTTTAAAACTGACAATTCTGCAGTAAACGAACTAAAATCTTATAAAAAAACAGTAAAGGCGGCACAATCTAACTTAAGACCACTTAAAAGCATCGCAAACAAACTAAAAAAAATAAACACTTCAAAAACAATAAGAATCCACATAAAACTGTGTCATTTTATTGAGGAAAATAGCGATTACTTGAACACCGAAACCGATTTAATTGAAAATTTAAAAGAATTAAAAAAATAAAAAAAACGAACCTTACATTAACATTTTTAAGGAGCAGTATGAAAAAAATAGTTGTCGCCTCATTGATGGCACTTTTTACAAATATTCAAACTGTAAACGCATCACTCAAATCAGAAAAATCTGAAATTCTTGAAATCACTCAATCTAATATTGTCAAAAAGTTTGACGATATAGACAACCTTGAAACACGTAGCGATAAAAAATTCAACCTTCTTTTCAGGGACACACGAACAAAAACACATAATAAGCTACATTTTTCCCTATTAAAAATAGAGATGTTACAAAATGCAAAAAAAGATTCGTTGGAACCCTCTGTTGAATCTGTTGGATCAAAGCTTGTAACTCTTGCGCCGTTACTTTACATTCCATATGGACTATACAAAAAAAGACCATTTTCTTTGGCTACCACAGTAGTCGCTTCAGTTGCCGGAGGATGGTGGTGGTGGTTTTGTGCAAACAAATCTCAAAAACAAGCAACGATCCACAACAAAAATCTTACCAATGAAATTCTTCACCTTTCTAAGCTCATTGGCGCTTCAGATGATTGGAAAATTGTCGGCGACAAATCAAAATGGGAAAAATCCGGCCTGCAACCTTCTTCTCTTCAACTCAAAAAAAAATCAAATTCTATTTCAAATGATCTTCTATTGAAATTGACATCTTGTGGCATCTCCTTTCCAGGAAACGCAATAAAATATTTTGAGCACTCAAAAGATGATTTTAAACTAATACAATACTTTCAACCCATGGTCAAAGCTCTTTCAGATCGTCAAAAAGATGGGCAACTTAAAATTCCCCTTGAAAACCTGAATCTGTTTATCAGTTTCTCCAGTCTAGAAATAAATCAGATAGAATTTAAAAAACATAATTGATAATACAAAAACAAAAGAAAAAAAATGAACTACCAAATAAAAAAATTTGCACTTGCAGCTTGTCTGATCTTTGCATCTTCTGCTTCTGCCGCAACAAAAAAGAAAACTTTTGGAAAAAACAATATAGAAGTTTTGGAAATAATGAATCCAATCGCCAGAAAGGCCTCTCAATGGGAATGCTTTGTGTATTCAGTTGAAACATTTATGACATTTGCCGAGCAACTTTGCGATCCCAAAGCGATGGAACGTGTATGTCTAACGTTTATCCACAAAAATAATAACGTAGACTATGAAGAAAAAAAGAACTCGTGACGAAATAAAGCCTCAAAAAACTATGAAACAAGCTTAAATCATTTACAAACGACACTCAGCTCCGTACAATAATTGGTATGGATATAAAAAAAATAGACCTTAAAACCTTTTCTCCTGACAAAATCAGGAATTTTTCTGTCATCGCCCATATCGATCATGGTAAGTCAACATTATCCGATCGATTGCTGGAAATGACCGGCACCCTTTCATCCAGAAAAAAACATGAACAGTTTTGGATAAGCTGCAGGTTGAAAAAGAGCGTGGCATCACCGTTAAGGCACAAACAGCCTCCATGTTTTATGAATATAACGGTGAAACCTATCTTTTGAATTTAATCGATACTCCAGGACACGTTGATTTTAGTTATGAAGTTTCTAGATCGTTGTATGCATGCCAAGGAGCACTTCTTTTAGTTGATGCCGCACAGGGTGTGCAGGCGCAAACAATGGCAAACTTTTATCTTGCATTTGAACAAGATTTAGCAATTATTCCGATAATCAATAAAATCGATATGGCTTCTGCTGATCCTGAACGCGTTGGCCGAGAACTTAATACGCTTTTTGATTTTGAACCAGAAGAAACACTCAAAACATCTGCAAAAACTGGTCTTGGAATGAAATCTGTTCTTGACGAGATTATACAAAAAATCCCTGCCCCAAAACATAATCCAGATAAACCGCTCAAAGCCCTTTTATTCGATTCTTGGTTTGATGAATATCGTGGTGTTGTCTGTTTAATTGCATTGCATGATGGCATCATAAAAAAAGGTGACAGCATAACCCTTTCACAATCAAACAGAAAATATGAAGTTCTTGAAATCGGCCTGATGTATCCAAATGAAACACCTATGAAAGCATTATATCCCGGGCAGGTTGGCTATCTGATTGCGGGTATGAAAACTGTGCAAGAAGCGCGGGTTGGTGATACTATTTTTCACACAAAGAAACCTGTTGAACCTCTTCCAGGGTTTAAACCGGCAAAACCGATGGTATTTGCAGGAATTTATCCGATTGTAAGCACCGATTTTGAACTCTTGCGAGACGCGATTGAAAAGCTAACACTCAATGATGCTTCCGTTACCGTTGAGAAAAAAACATCGGTTGCTCTTGGTCTTGGTTTCAGATGCGGCTTTTTAGGTCTTTTACACATGGATGTATTCAAACAACGGCTAGAGCAAGAGTATGGCTTGAATGTTATCGCAACGGCACCAAGTGTAATGTACAAAATAAAGCTGTCGTCTGGAAAAATAGTTGATATCGAACGTCCAGCAGAATTTCCTGATCCAGGAAAAATTGATACCATCTTCGAACCTATAATCGATGGGACAATCATTGTTCCAAAAAAATATGTTGGTAGTATACTTGCACTTTGTGAAGAAAAACGAGGAGAACAAAAAGATTTAAGTTACCTTGATGAAGCCAGAATTATTCTGAAATACAAACTTCCACTAAATGAAGTTGCAACTGACTTTTATGACCAATTGAAATCACTCAGCTCTGGATATGCAAGTTTTGATTATGAAGAAGCCGGTTATGAACCGGCGGATTTGGTTAAAATGGATATTTTACTCAATGGAAAACCAGTCGATGCACTTTCAATAATCGTCCACAAGGCCAAAGCGTATCACGTTGGAAAAGACCTTACAAAAAAGCTACGTAAACTAATTCCACGTCAACTGTTTGAGGTTGCAATTCAAGCTGCATTAGGTTCAAAAATAGTTGCCCGAGAAACTGTTTCCGCGCTACGTAAAGATGTGACTGCAAAATGTTACGGCGGTGACATCTCAAGAAAACGAAAACTGCTTGAAAAGCAAAAAGCTGGTAAAAAGAAAATGAAACAAGTTGGAAATGTTGAAGTGCCACAAGAGGCATTTTTAAGTATTTTGAAAAAGTAGAAAAACATTGCCATTCCCTGAATTCTGAAACTTTCCCCTTCGACAAGCTCAGGGTGTGCGGAGAGAGGGGCATTTTTAAGTATTTTGAAAAAATAACAAACTGTGTGAAGAGTAGTAGCGCTTAGAGGTAATAATAATGGATCAAATATTTTCTGGAAACATTTTTATTTTTCATGCTTTTGACGTTGGGTATGAAATAGAACTTGATAATATTCGCAACGCACAGGATATTATTGTTCAACCTATTACCATGCCAAAATATTTCAAAAACTATCACACTCCACTTGCCATTGATCTTCCTCATCCACATACAACAACAGAATTTAAAAGCTGCAGAATTCACAACTTTGGCCCAATATCACTGACCTATAAAATTCCATTTTCAAGAACACTCGAAGACATGCGCCTTGAACTACAAGATCTTGAAAATAAATTTCAGGAAGAAAGTGTAATAAATGCTGGCTCAGTATTTAAAAAAATAAAACCACACATTATGAGGCCAAATTTCTTTCATAACCGATCTTCATATGTGGTCATTCAAGTTGATCAAATACCTGACAAAATCTCTATTGATGCTTTTAAAAAAGAGTTCGGAGGCATTGTAGCCTCGATGCTGCGATTTGAAACCGAAACGTTATCTGAATACCAAAAAAATGAAATTTTGGAAGACGCGATCGGTTACTTTCGAAGAGATATGATAGTCATCGACACAGAAGCTGCATTTGTGTACGACGATCAATATGAAGAGATTCTTGATCTGTTTGAATTCGCCAACATCCAACGACTTGAACTCCGATATTTTGATCGGCTGCTTGATAGGCAACTAAACTTAATTTATGAGGAAAAATTGGGCAAATTGCCTTTAATTTCATATCTTCCTTTCATTCGTGTTCCCTGGAGAGGTCCAATCGGTGATTTGGGTAAATTAAGGGCCGATATTT
>Ga0114925_10000560_pt1 | contig 16771 bp, 16 predicted proteins | sample SumtaG_2_FD_87287 | JGI IMG/M metagenome (GOLD analysis project Ga0114925, IMG submission 87287) | Deep subsurface microbial communities from Indian Ocean to uncover new lineages of life (NeLLi) - Sumatra_00607 metaG | ecosystem: Environmental > Aquatic > Marine > Oceanic > Sediment | place... | reverse complement strand
ATATGTGGCATCAATTAAAATTTTTGGAGAAAAACCTTTAAATAATTCACTTTTTTTAATTTGAACCATATTTCTATACTTTTATAATTTAATTTAAAATATTCTTATTTTTCTGACTAAAAACCCCTTCCATTGCAAGGATAGTCATCTTGTAACTAAAATTTCTTCACAAGAATCATTCTAAGGGGGTAGTTATAGCTTTTTTACTTGTCTCTTCATTCCACGATCTATTAATTTTAATGGATTTGGTCCGGCTCTTTTAATTTTCTCTAATGCATCTTCAACACTTTTTACTAATTTCTCCGCTTCTGCTCCACTTAACCAGTATTGGTTTATTCTGTGACTCCCAAAACCTATTCTATCTAAAATTCTATTAGCTAAATCAACATGTGTCTGAGCTTTAAAATTACCATTTTTAAATTGACACTCGTTAGGTCGTCATCCGACAATCATCACACCATCAGCTCCAGATTTTATTGCGAAAAGCAAGTGCTTTACATCAATCCTACCTGAGCATCTTATTTTTATGATTTTTACCATTGGAGTATATTTTAATCGTGAGACACCTGCCAAATCTGCTGCACTATAGCCTCATTTCACACAAGCGAACATTATAATTGAATAATTATTTTCCATTTTAATATAACCTCCATCATGTTTAAGATTCTAATAAAGCGGATATCTCTGAGAATAATTGTTCATCCCGATAGTATCTAATATCTATTGCTTGAGTAGGACAACAAGTTGCACAGATTCCACATCCATCACAATTTATTTCATCTACTATGGCTCTTTCCTCACCAACAATTTTTATTGCTCCTTTAGGACATTCTTTTTCGCATCTTCGGCACAAAATGCAGAAATCATTCTCAACTTCGGCAATTATGAGTTCAATATCAATTTCACCCGGAGCTGTTAATTCTGCAACTTTACTTGCTGCTGCACGTGCTTGAGAAACGGAATATGCAATATCTTTTGGGCCTTGAGCGAATCCTGCGATAAATATCCCTTTTGATTTAGTTTCTTGCGGCATTAACCCAAAATGCGATTCTGTAAGGAAGCCGTACCGGTCCACATCTAAATTTAATACTTTAGCAATTTGTTTAGTACCTTTTGAAGGTAATGCAGCACTTGACAATATCACTAAATCGGCACTTATATTAATAATTTCATCAGTTAGGGATGAATATACTCTTATATTCACATTTTTGGTTTCAAGATCTTCAGATATTTCACCAACCTTCCCTCGTATCATAAGAATACCAGAGTCTTTTGCACGTTGATAATATTCTTCAAAACCCTTCTCATTAGTTCTAATATCTATGTAGCAAATTGTAATATTCGCGTCCGGGAATTCTTCTTTAAGTAATTTTCCATTTTTAAGAGCTAACATACAACAAACACCGCTACAATAGGTTCTTTCCGTTTCTCGACTTCCTACACACTGAATAAAAATAATTTCTTGGGGTTTTTTATTATCCGAAATTCTATGCACGTGACCGTCTAATGGTCCATTAGGTGCTAATATTCGCTCAAGCTGGTTTTGTGTAATCACATTTTCGAATTCACCGTACCCATATTCACCATAAGGTTCATATATGTCCCACCCTGTTGCGATAATAATCGTGCCAACTTTAAAATTTACAACCTTCGGTTCTTGACTAAAATCAATCGCATTCAATTCACATGCATCCACTCATGAAAAACATTCCACACATGAGTTCCGGTCAATATCATATAAAAATGGGACTGCTTGACCGAAAGAAATATCAATAGCCTTTCGTGCGCCAAGATATTCATCAAAATAGTTTGTTGTATAAATTGGACACACTTCAGCACATGCTCCGCATCCATTACAATCGTCGGTCGTAAATCGAGGTTTTTTTTCAACAGTTATGACATAATTTCCAACATAGCCTTCTACTTTTTTCACTTCGGCAAAACTTATAATCTCAATATTTTCATTTCTATTAACTTCTAACATTTTTGGACCGCAAATTCATATCGCACAATCATCAGTTGGAAAGGTTCTATCAAGTTGGGACATACGCCCCCCTATTGTTGTTTTACTTTCGATAAGATATACTTTTATACCTTGATTTGCGAGGTCAAGAGCAGCATTCATACCCGCTATACCTCCTCCCACTACTAAAGTAGCTTTTTCGACTGGAACTGTCTTAATAGGGACAATTTCTAAAAGTTTTGCTCTGGCTAAACCACTTCTTACTAACGTTTTTGCCTTTTTTAAAGCATCATCATTTTTTAGAGTGACCCAACTACAATGTTCTCTGATATTTACCATTTGAAAATAATAGGGACTTAAATCAGTTTTCGCGATTGAGCCCCGATAAACTGGCTCATGGGTTCTAGGAGTTCAAGCGGACGCAACAACGCGATCCAAATTCTTTTCTTTTATATCCTCCATTATTTCTTTTTGCGCAGCGTCGGTTCATAGAAACGAGTTCTTTTTTGATATTACAATATTATCTGGGAGATTTTTTACATATTCCACTAGTTTATCACAATCGACTTTTCCTCTAATATTTATTCCTCATTCGCAACAATAATAACCAATTCTTAGTTCTTCATTTTCTACGTTTCTTTTTGTTTCAATCCTATGAGTTTTATTATTTTTCATGTATTTTTACACATCCACCTCATAATTCTTATACAAAATTGTAAATTTCTTTATTTCTAAAATATAGAAATTTTATTATTTTTTATATAAATTTTAAAAATTTTAAAAATTTTTATTTCTTTCTATTTCGAAATATAACAGAATTTAGAAAAAAGCCGACGGTTTAGGATCACTTTAGCCTAAATCATTAATCTTGAATAAAAAAGTTACTGAAAAATGAAATGTTTATCTTTTTTATGATCATTTTTTGACATTAACTATTTTAAGGAAATTATTATCTTAAAAATTTTAAAAAAAGAAAATCTCTATTTATATCAATCAAGGAGTCTTCCTAGTGTATAAATGTAATTCTTCGTTATGTAATATCGCCAGACTCAATGGTATTATCCAGGCTAAGATTGCGAACAACATTAACCACTCTAAGAATGGTCCTCCGAAGATAATATAAAGAATCCCACTTGTGAATGGTCCAATTACCCCATATATCCCTATTATTTTTGGTATTTTGCAATTATATAAAATGATAAGCCAGCCTAAAAAGAATGCTCCAAAAATAAACCCTCCAAAAGCAAGTCCTGAAGAAATTCCGTGCATAGAATAGTAATCTCTATCTTCTGAAAATATACCTACAAGTATGTAACCAAGATTTCCAATTATACTAAATAAAATAGCGAAACTCCCAATCCTATACCTTAATCGGGTTGTTTTTTTATAATCTTCTGGTTTCTGTGGCATTGGTACCAAAAGTTTCTCTAAATAAAATGTAAATGGGATAGTCAACGCTCCTGCAATAATACAAGCCATATCGTAAAGCCATGGCGCTGGGGTATAAGGGCTCCCTCCTAAATCGCTAATCCAATTAGTCCAAATAAAATATTCTCCTGGACCTTGTTGTGCACCTCCAAAAAAATAAGCAACAATTACACAGATAATTAATAAGCCTATATATCCCGGAATTACGATCAATGTGGATTTTTTCATAAAATCAAAATCGGTGACAGTATCATGGAACCGTTTTCTTACTTTATTTATTTTTTTCCTAAGAATTAAGAGGTTGTTGTAAATTTTATCTTGAAAATTCATAATAAAATATCAATATTGAATTATATAATATTGTTGATTTTTGATTCATTAAATTGGATTTATCAAGATTAATAATAGAGATTTGATCATAGATTGACAAAATTTCTTTTAATATGACGAAATTTAAAAACTTTATTTTTTAATATTATAGAAATGATGAAATCTGTATAGAAACGATCACGAAACAAAATCATTTTGTACTAAGAGGATCATAGAAACCAGAAACTTTATTGATTTCAAATATATTTTTAAGATTAATTGATCTTATTTGATAATAGAGAATAATAATTATAAAGTCTTCACAAAAATGTTAAGGACAGATATTTTACCGGAAGATTTATACCAAAGGCGGAAAGAATTTGGACTAAAAAACGCAGTTAAGATGCTAATTGAGTTAATAGAAACTGATAAAAAGGAGATTCGGAAGAGATCCATTAAATATTTAGGATTAATTGGTAGCAACTCAGGTGAAATTAAAAAAGAATGTTTTAATGCTCTTGAAAACATTTTAATTTCAGATGATAGCGTTGACATAAAGTGTGAAGCTGCAAGAGCATTAGGAAAGACAAGTAATGAAAAAGCTTTAAAACCTTTAAAGTGGATCTTAAAACAAAAATCAATTGATAATGAAATAAGACTCTCAGCTTTAAGAGCGATCTCTAATATCAAGTTTGAGAACGACGAAATTAAATTATTTATCAAGGAATTAGCGAGTAAATATCATCCAATAAGAGAATCAATCAAAAATCATTTAATTCTTTTAGAGCCTGAAAAACTGATAAAAAATCTAATAGAATCGTTATCAGATGAAAAATTTAGTTTACATCATAAAATTGAGATAATTAAGCTAATCGGCTACGAATTAGCGAGTATAAATGTTTCTTTCGATGATATTAGTTATATAACAATTAATTTTCCAGAGATTTTATCCAATTTAATACAAGCTAAAAGCATCTTAGTTGAAATAATAACAGAAAATCTAAGAGAAGATGACCCTAAATTAATGGAGAATGTGGTAACAATATTACAGGTGTTAGGTATTGAAGTCAATTCTGAATTACTCGCAAAGTTAGAGCATGACGATTTTATTGTCAAAAAGAACGCTATAACCTTAATTGGAAAATTAAAAATAAAAGAAGCGGTTCAATCGTTAATTGAAAGTCTTGATGACATGTATAATGAAATTAGTCAAGCTTCTATTGAGGCTTTAGGAGAGATTGGTGATCTTTCTACAATTCCCGCTCTATTAAAAGCTTTAGATATTGAAGATGTCGAATTTGAATATATTGATCTAGATATGAAATGGTTTATATTAGATTCTGTTAAGAAGATATGTTTAAGGAATGAAAAATACTCATTCGATTATTTACTATCTACATTGGAGAGCGATAACGATGTTTTAAAAGAAAGTATTGCTTACATTATGGGAGAGATCGGTAAAGAAGAATATACCCAACCTTTGCTCGGATTATTAGAGGAGCGGAATTTCGATGTAAAGAAAAACGCAATAATCGGACTTGGAAAAATTGGCACTAGAGACGCCCTTGCCCCTTTAATTGCAATATTAGATAATGAGAGAACTTATTGGCTTGTGAAAAAAGTAGCTATCGATGCAGTTTATAATATATATATTAAAAATTGGATGGGTAGAAATTCAAATTTATCTCGAGGAACAAGGCATCTCTCACAAAACACAGAAAAATTGATTGATTACTTAAATAGAAGTGAAAAAGAATGCTTTAAAGTAAGATTAGGTGTAATCAAGTTTTTAGAAAAATTTGGTGGAAAAACAGCGTTAGCAGCGTTAATAAGACGGGTGAACGATTTTCATAGATTAGTGAGAATTTCTGCCTCGAATGCAATTAAAAGAATAGAAGAAAGACTTGAACTCGAAACTCAATAGATTAATTTTTCTGTTTTGATCACTTATTTCGAAATCTTTAATTATAATTACAAACCTAGATTATCTAATTTTGATAAATTTTATTTTTTGTAGACTATTTAATAAAATAGTTCAATGAATATAATTAAAAACTTAGTATTAGGTTTAATGGTTAAAAATGACCGAAAACAATCTGGATAACGACGAAAAATCGAAATACACCTATTCCTTTGACTTTATTGCTGATAAGCTAACGGGAAAAAAGGATTCGTACGGTATGTTAATGAAGGAGATTGTTCGCAGTGGAATTTGTACGGAATGTGGGACTTGTGCGGCGGTTTGCCCCGTTTTAGAGTGGGATCATTTTACAGGCCAGCCAAAATTAATTGGTAAGTGTACTGGTTGTGGCATATGTTATAATCAATGTCCTAGAACTATAACAGATCCTATTCAATTAATTGGTAAATTTAAATCGGGGTATGTCGCAAATACAAATATTCCTGAAGTAATTGGAGGTCAAGATGGAGGGACGGTCACGAGCATTTTAAATTATCTATTTGATGAACATTTAATAGACGCTGCGATCGTTACAATGAAAGACCCTAACAATCCATGGCATCCTGTAGCGCAAATTATTACCTCTACGGATGATGCAATAAAATCTTCTGGTTCTATATATATACATTCACAAACTGTTGAGGCTCTAATGGATGCTATACGTCAAGATTATAGATCTATAGCTTTTGTTGGTACTCCTTGTAATATAGATGCAGTAGATAAAATGATGAATTCCCCAGCAGGAATGCTTCGCTTTTTCATGCGTGCGCATGTGCTTAAGATTGGTTTATTTTGTATGGATTCATTTTCACCAGAAACGCTTTATGCAAAATTTGAAAATGACGGAATAGATTTAGCTAAAGTTATAAAAATGAATATTAATAAAGGGAAATTTCACCTCTACTATGAAAATCAAGATGAACCAGTGAAATCCTACACAATTAGGTCTTTACATAAATATAAATCTTCTAGCTGTGGATTTTGTACTGATCTAACAGCTGAAAATGCCGATATTTCTGTTGGATCTGTAGGTGCTGGAGCAAAGAAAAATACAGTATTTGCAAGAACAGGCATAGGAGCAGAAGTAATAGAAGATGCTGCAAAAAAAGGATACCTTACAATAGATTCCTACAATGCAATTAATTTAGACGCAGTTCTATTTTTAGCTAAGTTGAAAAAGGCAGAAATGTACAATCTCCAAAAAAGAAAAGTCTATATTGTTAGGGACATGGCTGTAGAAGAGGTTAAAAAGATTTCAACGAAGCCAGAAGAGGAAAGTGAAGCAAAGGCTACTCTTGGTTCAAGAAGAGCTTTAAGTGTATCGAAAAAGTTAAACGAAAATAGAAAGACATTAGACCTTACTATAATAAATACTGTCGGGTTTACATTAGATGACATAAAGATTAGAGTAGTATCTGTAGAAGATGTATTTGAAAAGAATCCATGGGTAACAACAATAAGGGAACTATTCCCTTATGAGTCAATAAATATTGCTTATCCTATAGTTGCATTAGAAGGATCTGTATTAGTTGAAGCAGTAACAGATACTTACGGAAAAATATTTTCAAGAACTTTAAAGTTCACACCAGAAAAAAGATAGTATAAAATATTATGCAAAAAAAAGTTAAAAGAAATGAATAATTTTTAAAATCATTAAATAAGAGGAAAGAAAAAATATGAAAATTAGTTTAGTGGGTTTGGGTGGGTGCGGGAAAACAAGTCTATATTCAGTTGCTTTTGCTGCAAAAAGTGCTGAAGAAACAAAGAGTCTATCACCAACTATCTTGTATGAAACGAGAAGACATCCATTCTTAGGGCTACAAGTTGGAATTTTTGACTTTGGAGGTCAACTGCAATATCGAAAAGAGTATATGGAAAATTCAGATATCTTTAGAGGTACTGATATATTAATTCCAATTATAGATTTGCACGACCCCGCCAAATATGATGAGGCTAAAGAATATTTTGTAGGGCTTTTAGATATTTATCGAAAAAATAATGAAAAACCAAGGATTTTTTTGCTTTTACATAAGTACGATTCAGAGGATTATCAAAAAGAGCTATTAGATACTAATGTAAGGAAAGCAAAAGACATGTTTTTAGGTTTATTCACAGATTATGATTTCGAATATCTTTTAACAAGCATATACGAACAAGATAAACTAGCTAAAGTTTTTAGAGACATCTTAATTTCTTCATATGCAGAATTAAAAGCACATGTCGAAAAAGCGGAAAAGAAACTTGAAGAAATAAAAGCTAAAGTCATTATTACCGATATTTCAGGAAATGTTATTTCTCATAATGTTCAAGGAGTAAGTAGCGGATTAACTTTAAGAGGAGATTTAAGGGACTTCATTAATTCATGTAATACTGTTCGAGAGAATGTCTTTATGTCAGATTCAGCCAATTTTAAGGGTCGTAGTGAAGATGGTAAAGAAATTGAATTGCATATATTTAAATATATCATTTCTGTGTTAGTAATGAAATCTGGAGATATAGATGTGGCTTCACAAGATAAACTTAATATTTTATTGACTGACATGAAATTATTTGCTGATTTAATTATTTCTGCTCATATGGATTAAAATAATACTTTGAAAAATTGAATTTTTAGAATGAAGCTTGAATTAAGTGATTTAAACAACGGCTTAGTATTTATAGGAGATAAATTGATTGTTAGTTCCAGATATATATTCGAAGAAGATACTCCAATTTTATGGTCTGGAATAAAAATGATTACAACTCCTCCTTGTAAAAAAAAAGAGCTTCAAATCGAGAAATCTGAAATATTTTCGATGGGTTTTTTTGAAGCTGGTGAATATATTCGAGAAAAACAGATACTTATTAGGAATAATGTTGTTCCAACTATTAAGAAAAGAAATTTGGAATATAAGATACAGTTAATTTTAAGAATGGAGAATCCAATTAATCCAAACGATGATTTAGTTGTTAAAAAGACTCATAACATTGAAATTATGGTAAAGGAATCAATTCTTCAAGCAAAGAAGCCAAATCCAATTTCGTTTTCAATTTCCGGGTTAAATGTTCATCTCACTAAGGATATTTTTAAACCAGGAGAAACAATAAAAGTTAATTTTTCTTCTGAAAATCTTAAAGAAATTGAATTAAGGCTTTTACAAAAGGCAAATCTCGTTTGTTACTGTGAAGCTTATGGGAAAAATTGTACAAACATAGATGAATTACCTCCCGCCATAGCTGGGGATGTAAAAACCACGAATACTAAAGAAGGTTATATGTTATTAAAAGTTCCAGAAATCGCCGAACCCACACACAATTTCCTCTGGGAGCCAAGTGAGAAGGAACATTGGGGCATGAAATATGGTGACTATACTGAATGGTCTCTATTAGTTATTGGTAGAAAAAAGCCTGAATTTGGTAGAGATATGATAAAATTTAACATACCAATAACTATATTATTAAAACCCTCCTACACAGAAGATAAAGTAGAAATTGATCTTTTTTCTCAAGGCGTTACAGGTGGAATGAATATCTTTGAAGGTGCATCTACTAAATTTCAAAAGAGATTCCAATTAATTTCGATAGATTCTGACACTGAAACGAGCTCGGATATAAACAAATATATAATTAAGATGAAAAATATATCAAACGAAGATCTCAGAGGAGTCACGATAAAGCTCACTGGTTTACAAGAAGGCTTATTCGAAACAAGCCCTTTATTAACTGGATTTAATACTTGGGGTAAAAATGAAGAAAAGGAACTGATTTACACAATAAAACAGAAGATATCAGCAATAGTGTCCAATATCGAAGATAACTCTCAGAAGATTATAAGAATTCAAACTCCAATCTCGTTTTAATTAAGATTAAATTTATTAAACAAGTTAAAAAAATTATTTTATTTTAAATCTTATTCATGTTTTATTCTCTTAGCAATAGTAGAACGCAAAAAAGCGGTTTTAATTTTTTCTTTTGAAAAACCTACACTTTCAATAATTTTCATAATTTTAATTCTAGTATTTTTCCCCTTTAAACCCTCTTCTTGCATAAATTCATTAGAGAAATCTTCTTTTTCCTTATCTTGATAGTACAAATCCAATATTTTATCTTTATTTAAACCAACTTTATTAGAATATTTTCTAATTTTATTAAATGAGGGTTTACCTTTCAAACCTAATTCTATCAAAATATCATTTATAAATGTCTCGGTATCATTATTTTCCGACTCTGACATATTTAAGAAAATTATTTTTTAATAATAAACTTAATGAGGTCTTTTTTTTGTAAATATTCGATGAATTAAGCTAATTCTAATTAAAATAAACTTAAAATTGATTAAATTATTTCTTAAACCAAGGAATTATAGTCTGAATTAAGATTTAAAAAACAATACAGAATAAATCACGGTGAGTTTTAACAAAAAGGTGAAAAAATGTCTGAAAGTCAGACCAATGTTAGAATGGGAGTTTATGTATGTCGGTGAGGAGTTAATATTGGTGCCGCCGTTGATTGCGATGCTGTAAGAGATGCGATTGAACATCTTCCTAATGTGGTTATTGCAAGAACAAATGATTTCACTTGTAGTGATCCTGGTCAAAATATTATTAAAAATGATATCTTGGAATTAAGTTTAAATAGAGTTGTAGTTGCTGCGTGTACCCCTAAAATTCACGAACCTACGTATAGAGCAGTTCTAGTTGAAGCGGGATTAAGTCCTTATTACTTTCAAATGGTAAATTTGCGTGAACATTGTTCTTTTGTTCATATGGGTGATAAAGTAAATGCCACTCAGAAGGCTATTCGATTAGTGAAGGGGGGGATTAATCGTGCTAGGGAACTTGAAAATATACCTCGTAAAGAGATCCCTGTTGAGAGGGCTGCTTTAGTTGTAGGGGCCGGAATTGCTGGAATGAATGCGGCGTTAGACTTAGCAAGGCAAGGAATTAGAGTCCATCTTGTTGAAAAAGAGCCGACGATTGGTGGAAAAATGGCTCAATTAGATAGGATTTACCCAACTGACGATTGTGGAATATGAGTTCTAGCCCCAATTATGGTAAATGCTGCTAAACACCCAAATATTACCTTGTATACCTATAGTGACGTCGTTGAATTCAAAGGAAATCCTGGCAATTATAGGGTTAAAATAAGAAAAAATCCACGGTTTATTGATGAACATAAATGTACAGGCTGTGGATTATGCACAACTAAGTGTCCTGTAAAAGTACCTAGTGAATTTGATCGAGGAATTGGTGAACGGAGCGCAATTTACATTCCTTTTCCACAAGCAGTACCAAAGCTAGCAGTTATGGATAAATCAGTTTGTATTGATTGTAAAATGTGTGAGAGAACTTGCCCCGCTGAAGCAATCAACTTCGAGCAAGAGACAGAATACGTTGAATTAACTGTTGGAGCAGTGGTAGTTGCGACTGGATATGATGAATATCCAATATGGGAGCATAATGATTATAATTACGGTATTTACCCTGATGTGATAACGCAAATAGAACTAGAGCGGATGTTAAGTCCTATCGGTCCAACAGGAGGTCATCTTTATAAAATTTCTGATGTAAAAACCCCAAAGACAGTTGTAATGGTTCAATGCGTAGGTTCAAGAGATGTGAAAGCACTTCCTTATTGCTCAGCAGTCTGTTGCAATGTTGCCTTAAAAAATGCACAGTTGTTAAAGCAAGAATATCCTGATATGGATATCATCTTGTTTTACATAGATATCAGAACCACTGATAAAGGAAACGAGGAATATTATCGAAAAATTAGAGAAATTGGCATTCGGATGATAAGAGGAAAAGTTGGAGAAATAATCGAAGATAAAGATTTAAATAAGCTTAATGTAAGAGCATATTCGTCCTTAACAGGAGAGATTGTCACCATTAAAGCAGATTTAGTAGTTTTATCAACAGGAATGATACCTTCTAAAGGTACAGAGTCAATAATTGAAGTTATGGGATTATCTAGAGGCCCAAATGGATTTTTAACGGAAATCCATGGATGTCTCAGCCCTCAAGAAACAAAAGATAACGGTATTTATATTTGTGGATGTGCTACGGGTCCAAAAAACATTCCTTATTCTGTATCATCAGCATTAGCCGCGGCAAGCAAAGCTTCAATATTACTTTCCAGTGATACATTCAGTCAAGAGCTAATTATCGTAGAAGTTGACGAAGAACTATGTATGGGTTGTCATAGATGTGAAAAACTTTGTAGTTATAAAGCCATAAAAGTTAATGAACAAGGAATTGCTGAAGTTGACGATTTAAAATGTAAAGGATGTGGTGTGTGCGTTTCATCATGTCCAGCAAGAGCTATTGATCTAAAATATTACAGAGAAAAGCAGTTTTCTGAACAAATTAAAGGAATTGGAAGTTATGAAATAGAAATTACAGAAGAGGTTAGCGAAGTTATGGAAAAATAAACATAACAGAGGGTATAGATTATGAGTAAAGCAGAAAATGAATTATCTAGAAGAATAATAGCCTTTGGCTGTGATAAATGAGGATATTCAGCAGCTGATTTAACTGGAACTACAAGAAAATCGTATTCCACTAATTTTCATTTGATTCGAGTACGATGCACAGGAATAATTGGAATTCATTTAATCATGAAAGCTTTTTTAAACGGTGCCGACGGAGTAGCAATCATTTCATGAAAAGTAAATGAATGTGAATTTGGAAATGGAAATACGAACACATATGAGCATGTACTAACCTTAAAGAAAATTTTAAGACATGTAGGAATATCAGAAGAACGGGTTCAACAATATTTTTGCTCTGCTGCGGAAGTAGAAAAGTTTATTAGATCGGTTGAAGATATTACACAAAAGGTTCAAGAACTACCTCCTCTCCCAAAAATTAATCCGAAATAGAATGACCCTTTCAAGAAAATATTAGTTGAGAGGGAACTAACCCACTGCTTGGGTTTTCGGAATTAAAAAATATAAAAATAATTTAGGTATGATTATGAGTACTGAAGGAAAATTTTCATGGGAATTTTTAAAAAATATAGCAGATGCTTTAGATTCATATAGGATTCGAGCATTAATTGATGCCAAGCAAGATATTTTAAAAGCAGGTATATACGATGAACTACAATACGATAATTTTCTTCTTAAAATGTTTGATGAGGAACAACTTAAATATTCCCTATTTAATTTTTTAAAGGAAAAAACAAATAATAATTTAAAGGGATTAAAATTATTCTCAGATAATAAATATGTCGATATCTACAAAGTTCTCAGCTTATTGGAATTATTAAAAAACGAAAAGCTCGTTATCGTTGAAGAAATATACGATAAAATTGAAGGTGATGAAAATACACCCGAAAAGCTGATTTTTAAAGATATTTCTATAAAATCGACTGATAAAGAGATTTTAGAATTAAGACCAATTTACGAACCAGTTAAAGTAATTTTTGATTCGAAAAATTGCTCTGGTTGTGGTATATGTGCCGCAATCTGCCCTGTAAACTGCCTTACAATCTATAATGGCTTCGGTAAAATTGATGAGGATAAATGTATTCGGTGCGGATTATGTTATTTTGTTTGTCCTAGATCATATCTACCAGTTAAAGTCTTAAATATGTATCAAGATAATGCTTCTGAGATTAAGGAATATTCCAAAGTTGGTCCTTTTATTGAGGTATATTCCGCAAGAACAAAAGTAAAAGAAATCTCAGAAGTGTGTCAAGATGGAGGCATCTCAAGTACTTGTTTACATTTCTTATTTGATAAAAATCAAATAGATTTTGCGCTTGGAGCGAAAATGAGTCGTACCCCTTGGCGACCTGAACCGCTATTACTTAAAAATAAAGAAGATATAATAACAACTGCCGGGACGAAATATGTTAACAATCCTAATTTACAATTATTAAATCAAAACGAGCTAAAAGATAAAAAAATAGCGATTGTAGGAGTACCTTGTCATATGCAAGCGCTCTTAAAATCAAACATCTATGATATCGGATTTCCTTATTTAACTAATATTGAATATAGGATAGGGATATTTTGTATGGAATCATTTTCATACGAAAATCTTTTGAAAATCTGTGAAATCTTAAAAGTGGATGTAAAGAACGTGAAGAAAATGGACATCAATAAAGGTAAGTTTTTCGTTTATACCGAAAGTGGAGATGAATTAACCGTGCCAATTAAAGAGATATCTCACTTAGGGAGAGAGGATTGTGAAATATGCTTTGATTTAACATCAGAATCTGCTGATATTTCCATAGGATCTATTGGATCTCCCTCCGGATGGAATACTGTAATCATAAGAACGGAAAAAGGAAAAAAACTTTATGAGGAATTAATTATTAATGACTTAATTGAGTCAAAAAAGATCGAAGATGTCAAACCCGGTTTACCTTTACTCCAAAGGATTGCGGGTATAAAAAAAAACACTTGTAAAAAGCATATTACCGAGAAAGAAAAGGAGAATAAAAGGTTTCCAAAATATTAAATTCTTTTTTTGTAAGAATTATTTTAACTATGGATGTAAAGCAAAATTTAAAATCTCTGGCTATTTCAATAATAATATGAAAAATATAAAATCTTCTGCCTCACAAGACGATATTCTAACAAAAGCTGAAATAAACACTTTATATTTTGATGATCCGAAATCGGAAATTATTGAAAGAGAATTAAACGATACTAAGATGCAATATTTTTACTTTGACAGCGATTTAAAAATAAAAACAAAAACAAACGAACTTCTTAATGGGTGTTTATTGTCAGGAAATGCAATTCTGAATTATGATGAGGCATCTTATGATATCAGTCAATTTGATATCTTCTTCTTACCTGCCGAAAAGGAATTAACGATAAAAATAGATCTTAATTATAGCAATAACTATAAAATTTGTTTATATTACTGTCCATACGATAAAAAAGTTGAAGCTGATTTCGAAATTCAGCATTATGACCCTGAAAAATTCCTTCCTCGGGGTGAATATGGCTCGAACAAGAAAATGGCTACTTTTAGGACTGTTTGGACAGCAATTAAAAATAATTATTTTATGTCAGGATTTACAAATATTCCTATGGAATCTTTAAAACAAGGGGTTATAACTAGTGTGAATTTAGAAAAGAATGAGAAGGGCGATATAGAGATTTATCCACACATCCACCCCGAATATCCTGAAGTGTATATAATGTGTATTGATGATAAAGATTATGCAATAACTCAATATCTAATTAATATAAAAGGAAACTCAGTTTGTAGAGATTTATCGAATGGGGACGGTTTATATTTTCCAGGAAGTCTGGGGCATAGCAACTTCTGCCGGCCTTTCTACAGAGAGCTGAACTATTGTATGTACTATTGGTGTATTCCAACTTTTGGAAAGACAGAAATTGTGAATCCAATTACCATAAAAGTTTGAAAATAATTTATGATTAGTTTTTAATATAAAGTTGATATTATTTCACTCTTATACAAATCTTTAAAAATTAGCCTTAAAACGTCTTCAAAGGATGATAGAATTCCTTCACCATTTAAAGCAATTGTAAATTTAGTATCAATATTATTATATTTATCAAAATGAATCTGTTTCAAGAAAGCCGCTGCGTTAAACTTTCCAGGAAGATCTTGTTTATTGAAAGCAAGAACTTTCGGAAGATCTATGATGGCTTTTTTAAAATAAGTATTTAACTCATTCCACGAAATTAAATTTCGCTGCCATGCTACTTTCTGGGAATCCGCAACAAAGATAATCCCATCTATCGCTTTCAGTGTAATAGGCCTGGTGACTATGTAAAAGTCTTGTCCCGTTGTAGAATATATATGAATTTTTAAGACCCATTTCTCATTTTGGAAAGAAATTGTACCATAATCGAAAAATAATGTTCTTTTCATTGTATTCTCAACGCTACAGATATCTTCTTCTTTTCCAAAATGGTTAAAAAGAGCTTTCATAGAAGTAGTTTTGCCACTTAATGCGGGTCCGAAATAAACGATCTTTATTTGAATCGTATTATCGAGGGCATCAATTATCATAATTTAAATTATACTCTTCTTGTTTTGAAATAATTCTATAAAGAAGTTTAAAAAAGACTATTATTTTTGTCAAAATTTATAGTAATAAAATTCTTAATGCCGACTTTAAATAGACAGAATTAGAATTTTATTCAAAGAAGATTTAAAACAATTTTATTTCCCTCTAATTTACAATTAAGAAGATTTCTTAATATTAAAATCTCAACCTCTCGTCTTAATATGGCATCTTCTATATCCAATTCTTTATTCTCTTTTAAAACCTTATTTAACTCAGAAAAAGTTATAGATTTCTGTTGTTTAGAAATATCTCTTAAATAAGTTAAAATAATTTTCTGATTATAAAGAGAATGTGAATTAGAAAGCAATTGATATAATTTATGAGTTAAATTATAATCAAATTCACCCTTTTCATCTATTTTCTTTAACTTTTCTAAGAGTATTATCGCTTCCTTATATTTTTCTCCTGCCATTAGGTCAGAAGCTTCTGATAATTTTTCTACAAAATCTTGAGTATCCATTCAGAATCGCTTATTAAATAGTTTTATAAACTAATTTATAATTATTAAAATCTCTAAATTAATTTATAATTTTTATAATATTAATTAGAACAAGAATTAATTGCGAAAAATAATTAAATTGATAAGAAAAGATAATAAATTATAAAGGAAACGCTTTAAATATTTAAAACTATTTTAAATAATAAGGAATTATTAGATTTTGATGAGTAAATATGGTGGATAAAGAAAAAGTTAAACAAGTTCTTGAAAAAATAAGGCCCCAACTCCAAATGGATAAATCTATATATCTCATGTAGATTCCAGAGGGTGGAGATGTGGAACTTGTGGATATTAGCGATGATGGTGTCGTGAAAGTCAGACTTCAAGGACACTGCGTTGGCTGTATGCACGCTCAGGAGACCCTAAAGTTTGGAATTGAAAGGGCTATTAAGCAGTTTGTGCCTGAGATTAAAGAAGTTATTAGCGTACCTTAATTTTTTTTTATTTTTTTATAATAAATATAAAAATCTAATTCTTATTTATTTTTTTATCATACCTTCTCTTTTTATCATTTCTCGAGCTTTTGTGGTAAAACTTAAGTCTACATTTTTACCTGTTTTTGTTGTGCATT
>Ga0114925_10000559_pt1 | contig 16783 bp, 21 predicted proteins | sample SumtaG_2_FD_87287 | JGI IMG/M metagenome (GOLD analysis project Ga0114925, IMG submission 87287) | Deep subsurface microbial communities from Indian Ocean to uncover new lineages of life (NeLLi) - Sumatra_00607 metaG | ecosystem: Environmental > Aquatic > Marine > Oceanic > Sediment | place... | reverse complement strand
CCCCCCATCACCCAAACAGCGATATCTTGAGCGACTAAACCAACAGCTGCGGCCAATAGACCAAGTATCAGGATGATCGGTAAAATGGCGAGCTTGAGTGTGGCCATCAACCCCACTAAGGAAGTGATTGCACCCGCAAATAGACCTAGCACCAGGAGTACAGGACCAGCAATAGCAACGAGCCCACCAATCAACAATATCACAGTCTTTGAGGCTTTGCTTAATTTCTCAAATCGTTCGAATACCTTAACGAATACCCTGACAACTTTATTTGCTACCGGAAGAAGGATCCGACCGAATGAAACGGCCACATCACTAATCCTAGCCCGTAGGATTCGCATTTGGTTTGCAAACCCTTCCTGAGTCCGTGCGAAATCCCCGATGGAATTTTTACTTTGCTCTTGGGCAAGTTGTAAGGTGGCCAAAGCTTTTTCTTGACGTTCGGTAGCTCTGGTTATTCCCTTTGATCGATTGATTGCTATGCGTTCCTTAACATCCTTTTCTGATATTTGGATGCCAAGTTCCTTTATGGACTCCCTCTCACCCAAAAGGGCTTTTGTGAGAGATCTAGAAGCTCGTTCCGCTCCGCCTTCTAAGTTGGTAAAAGAAGCCAAATCAACAGCGAGCTCGTTTAAGTCTTTGGAAAATTGGAGGGTTTCTTTTTGAGCAAAACCGAATCCAGAAAGCAGATCACCGGTATCACTTAAAAGCTGTTGTGCTCCCTGAGAAGAAAGACCAAAGTCCCTCGAAAGGGTCTTGGCTGTTTCATCCGCTTCATCTCTAATGGAGGAAAATACGGTCCCAAATTTGGCTTCTGTCTCTTCGGCGTCACTGGCGGCTTTGATGAGGCCCCCCGTCAAAAGACCCAGAGGAACGGTTGCAAATGCTGTCAGGGCGGCTCCGGTATTCCGAATCCCGTTGGCCATATCCCTTAAATTGGATGTAGCGCCCTTTAGGGAACCTCGCAACTTCCCGACATTCTGATCGAAACGCTTTACAGCGCTGTTATCAGCCTGGAAGGATAATTTGGTTACTAGTTCCCTGACAATCATTTTCTGTCTTTGGCTGCTTTCCTTTCATAGTAGTCTGACATGTCAAGTACCGCTTCGGCTCTTAATGCATCATCCCAACTCCAGGTAGTCTCCAATTCCGTTAAAGTACACATCTTAGCTTTCACTAATCGCCAGATGATAAATTCCTCTTTTACCTCATCATCCAGATAGAGGCTTACCTGCTCGGCGACAGGGTCTTGACCTTCTCTATTAGCTCGCCAATACCCTTTCCGCCCAAAAAAGATTTAAACTGCACCTCCAGTGCGAAACCAATCACTTTATACATGAATAGCAAATCATTCTCGAATGCATGATTAAATTTCTCTTCCGAATCAATCGCCACATCATCAACAAATGCCGGTTTTAGGATTTCCATGATTATCGGAAAAGCGGTGTCCTCGTTAACCTGGGAAAACAATTTCTCCATCGCCAATAAAAGATCTATATCAGCGTCCATAATGGATCCACCCTTATCAGCGAGAGCCCCTAAAACAGGGCCTAGGATACGGGCCAATTTGAATTTAAGCTGTAGCGATTTCCTTGCAGATAACTGAGTTACCTTGACGGATCTCCCATCTATTTTCTTTTCTTTGGTTTCTAACATATAACATTCCTCTCGTGGTGATTAAGGGTTTTACAGATCTCCGTTTCCGCCAACAAAGACATCCATGTCGGCGATGTCGAAAATCCATTCTCGGTTTTCAATTTCTTTTGAGAAAACAGATTCTGGAGTCTTTCGAATCCATCCATTTCCAGAAAAGAGATTTGTCCTTCCAGAGGCATCTTTGATGATGATGGGGACAACACCAGTATTGGTGAGTTCATCAGCAAGTGCGATTCCAGAAAGCACGTCATTGGAGGGTGATGTTTGAGCCAAAGTCAAAGTGATTTCGCCTGAGCGATCACTTGATTTAGCCCTGGATGTTACTCCATCGGCTCCAGATGATTTTGTGAAGGCATCCTCAGACCTCATCGCTGAGATAAAGGTGCCATCCGCAAAGCCAGACATGGGTGTACCGGCTACTGTTATAATGACTTGACTTGGGTCGTATGTTCTTACAGCCATTTTTTCCTCCTATTAAACCGATACGGTTCCTTTGATGAATACCTTGTGAATTGCACCGGAAAGGGTTCCTTTGAAGTTCACGTTATTGAGTACCCTAGTGGCTTTATCCCCAGGAGGAACGTCAGCGGCAGCGGGTACGGTTACTGTAGGCTCAGGATCGGCAGCCAATCCGCCAATTGCGATCCCGTCCTGCAATTGAGCACGTACTTCCGCTTCAATAGAGGCAATTCCAGCGTCAGTATAAGGAACCTTGGGAGCATTCACCAACAATTGGTATACACGCTCTTGTAAACGGGCTGTCAGCCAATCGATAAATACGATGACATCTGCAAATTCACCACTCCCCACTTTTCCGTCGCAAGTGATATTCACACCGGCGATAGTTACGTAGATATTGGCATTTTTGGCCAAGGCGTTTTCCCTTTGTGTGGAATTAAGTGAATCCACGGTGATGCTGGCCAGAGTCTTGAATTTCATTGTGTAAGACCCAGGATCCAAAGGAAGAACCGCGCCGAGCATGGCAGCATCGATAAATTCGGTGGCTGCATTGGCGTGATAGAATACCATTGTCCTGTCCAAAGAATTTGCTTTGGCGTAGGCAGCAATGGAAACCGCATCCCCGGAATCGGTTAGATTAATGATATTCGCATCTGCAGAGGCAGTGACAAATAATTTCAATTGAGCTTCAACCCAGGTTGCAATTGCTTCAACATCACCTTGAGTTCGGTCGGTATATACTAATCCATACCAATCGGAGTTCTCGTCATTGATGGCGGTCAGGTCATCGGCGACAGTCCCGGAAGTTGTGAAGGCGATGGACAATTTGGATTCGATTTTCACGGCGTAAGCTGTGGAAGCCACATCCGGATCCAGGTCGAAAGTACCGTCCAGATTGTCGGTTGCGGTAACAGCCAGAGTTCCAGAACCGTTGATAAGTCCTACGAGGCCTGCAGCGATGGTGATTGCAGTTGCGCCGCCACCAGAATTGAATGTGAATACTTCCCCATCGATAGTGATGGTGTAATTTGTGTTGTCTTGAACCGTGGAAACGGTTACGACAGAAGTGTCACTGGTAGCCCTGCGGGAAATCTTGATTGAAGTCACAGTGGGCTCTTGTGCGAAAATCTCGCTGGCAGCAACATATTCAGGGGCGCTAGAATCGAAATCGACAAGGACTTCATCCAGGCTAGAATATGATTTGATCCTTTGTGGGAAAGCCTTATTTATCCCCAGGATGTTTGGAGTGCCAAATCCCACCCTTGAAACCGTGGCCGTTTCCCGGGTGATATTGACAACTACAATATCGTTAATACTCATGGTATTCTCCTTATGGTGTGGTTACTCCCAGATCAATTGTATGATCCGGTAGGGGTGGAAAATTTTCAATTGTCCCGGTCCCGTTTACGTTTTCGATTATCGATCCCGTATCGGTGATGACGTTCTCGACTCTCATGATTAATTCTAAAACTCCTCTTTCTTCAAAATCAGCCTGATCTAGACCTGTAATATTCGTAATTGAAAGCCGGTTCACAATAACAATACTCGCCGCGCGGAAAGTATCCAGAACGGAGGGCTTTCGAGTGCTCGATTTAAGATCCCTTAATTTTTGAAGGACCCCGTCACCGTATCCAGCTATGGCACATGTAAAAGCTCTATTTCCTGTGATAGTGACATCGCCGGTCACTTCATCAGGGGAACCGATATAATCTTCAGCCTCATCGACGAACGCATCCAAGCGATAGGTGAAAAACGGCTTTGCTGGCTTCTGGCCATTGCCTTCCGCTTTGATGCACGTATCACCTGTTTCCGAAGAAACCCATGCCACAATTGCCGTTCTTATATCGTCGTAGCTAATCATTCTTCAAAGTCACAAAAGATTTCCAATGGGAAATTACACCATTCTGCCATCGTTCAACTCGAACCACTTCATATATTTCACCGTCAATATCAATTAAGTCAGGGCTTGTAACTGTTGGTTCTTGACCAGTAAACAATTTTTCCCGAGAATAAATACGAAATGATTTGTGATTCCTTCGGCCTTCAGGGAGGGAAAGCATTTCGTCACCTTTTAAAGGCTGAATACTCCCTTTGAAATCGATAGCCTCAGTGGTTCCATCTACCCAATCCCCTAAAGCATTATAAGAACCACCGGTAGTATACCGGGTTCCTGTAATTGTCGCCCCAAAGCTAGAGACTGTCATTTGATTGTCTCCACATGGGTTATGGACTGACGCAGTTGTCCGGTGTCGATGAGAGGATTAGAACTTCCCTTCTTTGCAACCGTTGCAGGGGCATTCGGAGGGGTTCTTAAATCAGTAATTTCTTTTTTAGTCAACCGTTCCATGGCTTCACCAAGCAACCCTAACCCTTGTCGTGGGCTGATTCGATTCTGAAGGATACGGGAATAAAGTTCATCCTGAACCTTTTTGATTTTACCCTTATTCTTATCAAAGGCGTTCCTCATAAAAGGTCGTTCGGGTATTGTCCGGGTTCCAAATTCATTCACAGCAGCAACGATAACCATGTCAGAGGTTTCTGCACCATCTTGGCGAGTTTCCCCTTGCTGGACGCCCACTTTGGTAAAGGAATCATCGAGATTCTTTAAATCCCTCATGATCCCATTCCAACCCCTATCAATATCCCTGACCGTCATATACACTTGTTCCTTGCCATCATGACGCAAGACCTGATCAGCTGATAGAGTTTCTGTCCGTGGATTGTCTGGTTGTAATAAATATCACTTTGATTCCCGCTAGTCGGGATAGCCGTACCAAAGGAGCGAGCGAGATCACCTTCTTTCTCAGATTTGATCCCACCACTCACTCCGGATCCAGCACCGTTTTCATCGCCGCCCCCCATGGCCTCCAAAGCAAACCAATGGCACACCAGCAAAGCCAGCGCCAAATTGTATTTGTCTAAGAAGACATCAGGGTCCAATTGAAGCTCGGCAAGGTCAATGAAATCGTCTAAACGGGAATCAGTTTCCTTTCCGGGGCATTCAATGGCGACGATTTCTTGTGGTGTCGTGATAGGCATTAGCTGACCGAAACAACTCCATTAGGTTCAGGGGATTCTTCATTTCCTCGATGATCCGTCATCTTAGCTATTTGCTTATCTATAGTGATGATCACGGACCCTCGGTTTTTATGCTCGATTTCATTTTCTTTGAACTTTTCGAGGGCTTTTATATCCAGTGTTTCTTTGATTACTTTGATGGCTGCTTCTTTATTCATTTTATGAACCTCAGAAGTTTCCCCACCTTCTTCAGCTGCCATTTTGACAACAACCAAAAGACCATCCTGAACCTGCTCTTTAAAGCGTTCTTTGTCCTTGATGGATTCATATTGTTCCTGGGTGATTTCATTATTCCCGGGAAACAAACGGACCTTTTCAATTTTGTAAGGGTTCGATTTTGTTCTTTTAATAATCATTTTTTACTCCTTGTCGTGGTTAAAAGGTGGTATGCAATATTTATTTCCCGGCATACCAGCGGGAAACCTCTCACCACGAGAGTTAGATCAGATTCCCTCAACGATATTCATTGAGAGAGGGTAGTAAACGATCACACCGGCAAACCGGGAATGAGCGGGAACTACAAATTCCAATCCGCGCTGTTCAGCCTGGAACATTTCGAACGCTTGAGGAATTTCAAGAGTCAATTTGTCAGGGCTGCGGCGATAGGCGATCATGACGTTAGCAGGGCCACCACCACCAGAAGGAAGGGGAGACACGTCCTTGAGCTCATTCACCCAGTGAACTTCAACACCAGGGTTGTTGTTCAGGAAGAACTCGAGTATTGTAGTGTCAGTCCCGGAAGCCATCCGAGTAGTTTTGATGTAGGTGTATTGCTCGATAGGCAACAGGATTGTATCGGGCTGTTCTACACCTTTTGTCAGGTCGATGACGTCGTTGATGGCATCATTCAAATCTTGAACGATTTCATCATTGGTCTTGCCTGAAGAACCAATCCAAACAGTATTACCAGAAGTAGCGCCTGTTTGAACGGTGGCGGCAGGAACGTCGGGTTGATTGAGCATTCCCAACAATCCGGCATTCTCATCACCAAACCAAGCCAATTGGTTCACTTTCTGCTCGTTTGAGCGGCGAGTGGCATTGGCTTTCATTTGATTCAGAGGACGGCCGGCTTTGGCAGCAGCACGAACTTCTTGGATGTTATACCCGAAGGATCCACCCAAAGATTTTACGTTCACTGTGCTTTCCTTGCCGAAAACGTCAGAACGAGGAAGATCATCAGCATAATCGCCGATAATTTTCATCGTACCTACACGGTCGAAAGTCCGGTAAGTGATTGTTTCCGCACCAGGGCCAGCGGATCCGTCAACGGGGATCAACATGGTCGCTTTATACTCGGGATACAAAACGTCATATGATCGTGTTTTGATGCTTTCCAGTTCCCGAGTAAAGAAGGCTGATTCACCAGCATCAAGATTTAAATGTTTGGTTTCCATTTTTATTCTCCTTTATCGGTTATGGAAGGTTGATTTGAACTGCGGCCAAACCGGTTGAAGTGTCTACTTGTTTGATTTTTCCGCCAGTTGGAAGGTTAGTCCCAACCACGCCAGTTACCCGGCCAAGTTCAGCGCCACCGACATCGACATTGACATAAGCGTCATCGTCAACGACAGGGACAGCCAAAGTGGTTTCGTACTCAACCCAGATTACGCCTTGAGTCAAAACGGAAACCGCTTCTTCATCAACGTATTCGGCATCGTTCGCGCCAACGGCTGAAGGTTCTTTGTGTTTGTGAACTGCGAATCCGCGGAAGATGTCTCCGGGGGCAGCTGCATTCTTAACTTGATCCAAGTCGGTGCCTTTTACAACACCATTTCCGAAAGGAATAGCTCCTTCGGCAAGGTAAGATTCAACCCGATCAAACCCTGCATCGGTCTTCATCCCTGCAAAGGCTATTTCGGAATTTCTGTCATAAGATGTTTGTGCTGACATGTTTCAACTCCTTTTTGGTTATTTGGTTTCGCCTTTCCAAGCATTTTGTTGACGATCCATCATTTTCTTCCGGGCTTCGTCAGCGTTCACAACAGGTTGACCCTGATCTTGTGAATCACCGTGGACTTGTTCCCGTTGGGCATTGATGGCACTGATTTCGATGTCAAGGGCAGCATCATATCGAGCATCGATATAAGCTTGGTCCTTTCCATCAAGGTTAGCTTTGGGCTGTTTGGCTTTGATAACGGCGACTTTCACGTCATTGTCAGACATGGAGGCGACATTCTTCAAAGTATCTTCGTCGAGGTGAGGAGTGGCCTGGGAAACCAGGGCAAGCCTTTTTTCGACGCCCTTTTCAATTTCGGCTTTATGATCCACGTTCTTCAATTTGGTCAATTCTTCTTCTTGAGAATCGAACTTGGCTTGAAGACCGGAGATCTCTGTATTCTTGTCTTCGAGAGCTTGTTCGGCTTTGTCGGCGCGATCAGTTTCCCGAGACAACTTATTGGCAACTTCTGGGGCGGCTTCGTAATCGATACCGTCCAGGTTCACCATTTTCAGGTTCTTGTCGGACATTTCTGTCTCCTTTGTTATTTGGTTAGTTTGAACGGCATCGCCAGAATCAAGGGAAACCCTAGCCTCTGATCCAGCCCTCGCGTTTGGTACAATCGCAAGATGGTTGTATTCAATGCTTCTTTGAATAGCATCGTACTGTTGGCCATCCCATTCTCCGGGAGTTTCATCCAAAGTGAGGGTATAGCCTAAAGAAAGTTCTTGATTTCCGGCCCTAATATTATCGATGGCCCGTTCTTGATTTACCGTGATAGTAGATGTCATCCAGGGGGAATCGACGCGGACCTTTTCTCCGGTTTGACCGACTTGGAGCTGTTCAGAGTTTTCGGAAGTAACGAGTCCGGCTTCAGGATGCCCTAAAGTAATAGGGATCATTTCAGCGGTTCGCAGGGAGTCTTGTTTGAAAACCTCGTCAGGATGTCGGAGTTCACGGCGGAGAGACCCGTCTTCATTACGATAGACGAAAATCCCAATCCGGGATACTTTCACATCCGCTTTCAGGCGACCATCTTCCATGATGAAGGCATTCCTGATTTCACCTTGGTCAAAATGGACCGTTTCAAATCTTTTGATTTTCTTCATCCGAATAACCCATAGGTGCAAGCAGAATCCCCACCATCGGCCAAGGAGTAAAATTCACCTTGTTCAGCTTCCATTGGAATGGGGAGGATATTGTCAGCCCCACCGGCTACTTTAAAACCGTCTGCAATGGTAGTGGATGCGTTGGCGAATCCGATGTAGACGTCACTTGCGCCTTTGTTTTGAATCAAAAGCAATTTCGTGGTGGGTACAATATCTGCGACCTTATTCACTACGCCATTCTGTGCTGTAAATCCTGCGTTTCTCATTTTTTTCTCCTAATTCCACCCTAATGGAAAGAAACTTTCTACCAAATCCTTATCGGCTTGTTCTATTTCTCCATTTAAAAGAGCCTTTTCTATTCTGGAGGAAGCGAGTAAATAATTCTCGTTATCTAAAGCAGCCAATACAGAGGTATGCACATCCAAAGAATCAAGCAAACGTTCTCTTTGAGTATTTCCGTTTGCATCCTCGTTATTATCGTCCGCCGCCTTAATAACTTCCCTCATTATTTTCTTGCGATTTTTTGGTGTAAATTTTGTCCTAATAGTCAAATCAAAACTTGAACCATTGTATCTGTGATAATCTCCACCGTTACGTTTTTTAACAATCAACCCTTGGGAGATATTGCTTATTATACTTTCTGATTCAGAATTAAATTTTCCATCATTTGTAAAATCAACCCCATGCCCCCATCTTAAAAGGTCTCCGCTCGCCGTATCAGTTACCGCGTTTATCATAACTCATCCTCGTATGAAGCCACCCCAAAATCAAGCTCGTCTGTATTTTGTGTCAATTCGTACTGAATACTTTGAGAAGAGTTTGCAAGGACTTTGAAATTAACTTTTCCCACCCTTCCCGTATTATTATCCAAAAAGTTTATTTGCCATGGCCCATTTGTTATGGAAGTCCCTGTAGGTCTAAATTGTAAAAAGTTGTTATGGTTATCCGTGGTAAGATCCAACCATAACCAAACATTAACACTTCCGTTAGGAACAAAATCAGACAACGATACGGAACTGAAATTTGTCGCCGAACCGTTTGATAATACCTGAGTAGCAGTACGATTAACGATATAATGGATCTGTCTTACAATCCCATTACCCGTTTGCTCGACCCTAAGAAAATTACCACTTCCATTAGTCCGTCGCCATCCTACTCGTCGAAATACATCATATCCCGGCTGAAGGGTTGGGGATGATTCGTTTGTGTCATGATGGACTATAGGATTATTTGAACCGGAGGTGTCTGCTTGTATGAAAACCGCATAAGTTGTGCTATTAGAAGGAGAAATAGACTCCGAAATCGTAGAAGTAACAATGATATTAAATGTATCAGTTGAATCTCTAATCTTACCGGGTTCAATTTGCGTTTCATTGTTGCTTACATGAGACATTCTTAGACCTTGAGCCGAATCCATCGGAATTGGAAGATCCTGAAGCTCCAATCGTTTTTTATTGTTTGAATCGCTAGAGTCTTCAATAACCAACAGATCAGTTGATGCAGTAACAATCGTTTGAGATATACCAGCGATTTCACCAGCAACATTAACGTGGATCGCGTTCGGGTCATTACCACCACCAGCGGAAGCCCATTCAACACCTTCCGTAGTTGCGGAATTGGCTGTTAAAACTTGTCCATTAGTTCCAACCGAAAGACGCGCGGCGAATCCCGAGGAAGTAAAGACGATGACGTCACCCTTCGTAGTTCCTAAAGAAAGAGGAATCTGTGCGTCATTGGTAACATTCGCAAGACCAACATCCCCGGAGACCAGCGATACAATACCAGTTTTTCCGGCGACCGATGTGACAGGATAAGGCAGATTTCCAAGAGTAATGGATTTCTTATTGTTCGAATCGGCACTATCTTCAATGACAAGAAAGTCACCATTGACGGGTGTGGCTTTTGATGAGATTCCAGCGATTTCACCAGCAACGTTAACATGGATTGCATCCGCATCAGTGTCCGATGGTGTAGACCATTCGACCCCCTCGGTGGTGGCTGAATTTGCCGTTAGCACCTGACCATCAGATCCTACCCCTAATCGGGCAGCGGTGGAGGAGGCCGTATATACAATCAGGTCGCCTTTCGTGGTTCCCAGGGACAGAGCAATTTGAGCATCATTAGTGACGTTCCCTAATCCAACATCACCTGAAACCAGGGCCACAGCGCCAGTCTTCCCGGCAACTGAAGTAACGGGGTAAGGTAATGCGCCTAAAAGAATAGATTTCTTATTGTTGGAATCCTCGCTATCTTCGATAACCAAGACATCCCCTACGACAGGAGAGACTTTGGCCGGTATACTGACAATCTCACCGGCTATATTTATGTGAATCGCATCGGAATCGGTATTACCCGGAGGGCCAAAAATACTCATACTAAGCAGACCAAAAAGTTACCGTCGGTATCCGTTAATCGGTTTCCGTCGGTGTCGGTGAGAAAAATCGAAGTTAGGGATCCGCCTCCACCCTTGAACCAGCCAAGCATAATGGGGTAAAAGAAGATGCGGTATTTATTCATTTTTGACCAAAAAAAAAGACCCCGAACGACATAAAAGTCATCCGGGATCTTAATTTCACTCTCGCAAGGAATTAATTTCCAACGAATTACCCTTATTATAAGAGTTTTCGCATAGGGATCCTAGAATTATTTGGACTTGTAGAGATTTTTATTCAAGTTCACAGAAACGTGATCTATTCCACCCTGATTCATCTTGATGATGACATCAATCCGGCCGGTAAAATTTTTCTCTGACTCGGAATTAATTTCCTTCACGATTGCGGTGAGGCTCTGTTCTAATTTCGCCTGATTAGCCATCTGTTAGAATCTCCTCCACAATATCGTCGAAAATTGGTGATCCGTGGCATCGGCAGTTATGCACGGTGAAATTTGCTATATTATAGTGATTAGAAACTGTTTCAGCATTATAGACATGACCAGTAAAATCCTCGATTCCGACATCAGTCACGCGATAGACATCTACAATGAAAGAAGGATCCCCCTCAGTCAATTGGGCAGTATTGTCGGAATCCATCCGGATATTTTGTCCAAGAAATTCCGCGCTAGGGGTGTCAGAATTTTGGATCATCGAAGCGCGCCAAAGAACAAGATAGATTTTTTGGACAATCAAATTATTGAGCTCTATAAAAGTGGACTCAGTATACTGGCGATTTCCAAAAAATGCGGTTTCAGCCGTGGTCCCATTCAAAGAGTTTTGAGAGAGAATAACATTGAGATAAGAAACGGCTCTCAAGCTAATATCATAAGATTCAGCAAAGCTACTTTGGAAGAAAGAAAGGAGATAACTCGCAGGGCGAATGAAGCTGTTAGAGGAACCGAAAATGGTTTGCAGCATAAAATAAATATCGCGAGAGTAGGCGAGCTCAAAAATTGCAAGCGTATCGGAACGGGGGAAAAACCATTTAAGGATTTCCTCGACTCTAGAGGAATCCCATTCACTTTCCAAAAAAGGCTGCATATTTATAATATCGACTTCTTCATCGGATCCGTCGCCGTGGAATTGACTACCAAGTCCGGGAACATTTTCAACATCGAAAGCCAAAGACAGAAAATCGAATATTTTCTCAAAATGGGGATTAAGTTTGTGTATATCTCGATCACAGAAATCAAAAGCCTGCTTGAAAACATGGATCAAATCATCTCCCACCTTGATTTCATTCGCCGGAACCCATCCCCTCGAGGTAAGTATTGGATGATTAGGTGTGCAGTTAAAGTTACTTGTCCCCGTACGGATAAAGGCCAATTTACCAGTATAGGATCTACGAAAGAGTTTTATTGCTCCCTGGAGACTAGAGACTGTATTGTATCCCGGAAAACATTGAATAGGCTGCCCCGGGTTTCCGATTGAAGGAGGGTCATCCCATGTCTGGACGGTATTATTCAAAATGGCATGAGTATGGCGAACCCTCTCATCCTCTGCTGTCTGCCATCGATATTTAGTGATCCCGAGGTTGCTTTGACGTAACATGGTAAGTTGACCGTTCAATTTTGAAACCTGATCCCTCGCAATCAATCTAGCTCTGCTTTTGTATTTCTGGGCAAGACCCACGGTTGTAAGCCGACGGTCTGGAGGTTCTATCCCAAGCCCACTAAGGAGCCCCGGATCATTCAAAAGCTCCCTGGCAATCGTCCTTGAACTCTGCCCCTGGCGCATTCCCTCTTGAACCACCCGGGAGACATCGGTCATATAGTCAGCCTCCATCTTTGTGATTAAGGCAACATTTTCAAGGGTGAAACTATTTAAGACCGGCCCCAACCACGGTTCCTGTTGAAAAAGCGGTACACCGAGGACATTTCGGATAGTTTTTTGCCATTGCCTATTGTTCCATTGGGAGGTTTTTTGGCCAATATCTTCTGCCACAAGTGCCTTATTAAAAGGAATAGCAGCAATCCCAAGGCGCATAGTCTCGAGAACTCTCGCTGTAGATTCTTCGAAATTGTCATTTCGTTTAAATATCCTTTTTGCCTTTTCCCAAAGCGAGTCATTTTGAAGGGCTGCAGGAAATTCTTCATTCCTCTCCTGGGCCAAACTTGGTAGAAAAACGATCACAGTCTCAATTGTGACCTGGACCATCTCCTCGACGTAATTCTCAAGGATCCTTTGATACTCTTTCGAGATTGGCGTAGGTGGTAGCCATTTTACCGTGGGTTCAGTCTTGATACTGCGTTTATTTAGTGCTTTTCGTCTGGCCCTAATTTCTGTTGCAATATCAAGCTGATCTTCCCGTTTTTTCGTGGTGAGCACGGACATCAGTCTTTCTTTTTTCTCCTGGTGTATTTCCGTTTAGGTTTCCCGGTCCGGGTTGAAATTTCTACTTCCTCGGTCCTTGTTTCTTTTTCTTCTGATTGATTTTCTGGAAGTTCAGTTGATTCGATTTTTTCAGGGACTTCCGCTCTGACCTCTGGATCGACGATTGTTCGATCTCTTCCTGCCAAATGTACAGTGGAACCATCCTCCAATGGGTGATTAATTTCTGCCCTTTTGGCATATTGTGATATTTTCCACCGATAACCACAATCGGCACATTTCGCGACATTGCCTTTCTCGTCGACATTTGAACTTTTACATGCCAAGCAATTCATGTTGTACCTCAACTAGGTTTGATAAATCCTGAATATGCTTTTCCTTAATGGCGCATCGTTTCGTGAGAATATCAATAAATTCACCTTTTTCATCTAAAAGACTTTTTTGCATTTGAACGAGATCAATCGCCTCTTGAAGTTTTTCCTCAGGGGTTTTCGCAAGATTTGACTCTTTCATCCAATTCTCTGTAGACGGAATCGAGTTTGGCCGTATGGACTGAGTCCGCGTGTCTGATGATTGGCTGGCCATAACTTTTGACTAAATCCTTAACAGGCTCCCGAATAAAGGGTAGAACGAATTTTTGCCCTATTGGTAATATAACCGTTCCGAATATCGTACTGCCAAATAAAAGTAAAAAGGTTCAGACAGATCCAACGGTCTGCCAGTTCTTGAAAATAAATTTTACACCTTCCCATAGATAGTTAAAACCCTCTCTATGACTGACTTTCCGATGTTGCACGATTCCTCTCCCTATGCTTTTTCCAGGGGAAAATACCACCTGTCCTAACTCCTAAATACATTCTTTTCGCGGTGATATAGCTCACTCCATTAAATCGGAGTAATCGGTAAAATATCTCATCAGCTTCTTTTCGGGGAAGAGGTTGTGTCCGGTATAGGTAATCATGGACTAGACCAGCCACAGAAAATTTTGGATGGTATGGACCCCCAATGGTTAGCCAGAATACTCTTGGAATACTGGCGCCATCCCAAACAAAACCCCTGTGTATTTTAACTTTCTGAGTGATTCCCACCTCAATCAAATTGATGGAATAGTCTTTGACCAATTCCAGCTGCTTTGGGGGTTTAGCTTTGAGGGATGGCTGTTCCATTATTTTCCACCTATATCATCGTACCTTTTCATCAAATCATCGTGATCGGTGTTTGTCGAATCGTCGATAGATTCCTGACCTTGCAAATTGTCGGAACGGTCTCCAGGCAATAAAACGGTGTCAGTACTATAGGTTGCCCCGCCAAATCGAGAGATTGCGACTTCTTCAGGAGTAAGGACCCCAGTATTGATATAATTTGTATCGGTATCGGATTGGATTTTACGGATTTCAGCCAATTCCTTTTCAGTAGGCTGCCAAAGAGGATTGAAGATAATCTTCCAGCCATCTATTTCTTTACCGTTTGTAGGTCCGTCGCTGGAAAGCATGATTAGCTTCACCAGGTAATTCATCTGGTTCAACATCTTCGCTTCCTGATCTGAGGAAATAGAATCATACCAGAATCGAATATCCGCGTCGCCAGTGGAATTTAACCCTCCAGGGGAGGTGCCCATCAAAAGCGTATGAGGGATCCCAGTTACCGCTGCCAAAGCAACCGTCATGGATTCAATGACCTTGTCTAGCCCTGAAACACTTGACGCAACCTTATCATATTGTTCTTTAGAATCGATTAGGATCATGTTCAGCATATGCCTTGATAGATCCACCAGTTCAATCCTCTTTTTGACAGTATCAGCGCCTTTGGGAGCCACAATCAATTCCTGCAGGTTATCAATAGAAAGTACAGGCTGGATAAAATCTTGCAAGATCTCACGGGCTGAGTGCCACGCACCGCCAGCATTGGCCAGTTGCTTAAAAGCTGATTGGTAAATTGAATCACCCCATCCACGGTTTGCTCGTCGTGCAATGTCGGAAATATCCTCTCCATCGAAAATCAAGACCCTGGAGGCGTGAACAGTGAACATAGGGTTCACAGGCGCTTCTTCGGTTGGATTTACCTGATATTGAAAAGGAACACCAAAAAATGGCTTATTCGGGTCAGTCTCCACATCGGTGGGATTCCACCAAACACGAAAGCGGTCGTATACCCTAAGTTCCACAACTTTTTTAATATTCGCCTCGTCCACGGGTTCGTTCAATTGGCGCCCATCATCGATTAGCATGACAATAATCCCACCGCCAAATACTTGACCCCAACGTAAAGCTTTATTTGTCAGTGACTTAGCGTTTAGGTTTTGAAGTTCACCTAAGACCGCATCCTCAGTATCGCCCTCAACCTTGAACCATTCCCGGGTCATCTCACCTACAGGAAGTTCGACAATCCTTTTCCCCAGACCATCTCCACGGTAAATATCCTCGAGTTCTCCGTAATCACGGATCTGGACATTTCCGAATTTGTCTTTTGTTTGGGGGTCCTTGCTGGTTCCGACTTTGGTCAGGACGTTTTTCCAACCATCCTGGTTAACTAAGTTCATTTGCTCATCGGTTCTTGATTCAGACATATTTTCCTACGGGTTAATCCATTTTATAGGATCACAGTTTCGAACATCTATATGCAGCCAATTTACCTTATTTTCAACGCAATGAATGTATTTCGTCCACATAGGATCTGACTTTATAGCTTTTCGGATTTCTTTTGCTGATATGTTTTTGAATTTCATATCTGCAGCCCTTCCAAAACGATGTTGAGACATTTTAGCCCCTATTCGACATTCGGGCGTTCTAAGACCAGACCATTTAAACTTTCCTCCCCACTTCCAGTTATTGATGGTAGCGGGGCCGAAAACTGCTCGTAATTTATCTATGGTGATGAGAAGTCGAGGATCTAAGAATTGCCAAGCGGATTGCCCATATTGCTTATAGGTCAAAGGATCGACTAATTCGTAGATTTTGAAGTATTCACATTTATACTGTGACATTTCAGGAAAATAGGTTTATTGATCCAGGATACCTACAAATTTCTACCAGGCGGTCAACTTGGAGTAATCAATCATTTCCTGGCCATATCGAGAATGCAGCATATAGCGGGTCCGGTCCATTCCGTGATCGTTCTCTTTTAGAGGTTTATCTTCCCCCCGCTTTTGAGCCTTTGGATCCCAGACATAGGATTGATATTCGCGCCGGTCGTGCTCGCATTCCTCGCAGATGGCAAATTCCCCGCTTTTGAGCATTCTGGAATGGGTCATGATTCCATTCATCACATCATTGTCAGCATCCCGGATTCCGATGATTCCAGATCTCTTGGCCTGGACCTTGAAACTGGCGGCGGACGGATCCACCCAAATAGTCCGGGGGATGTCCGTTCCAAAAAATTCCTTCAAATCCTCGCAGTATTCGAGATCCGTCTTCTGCTGGTTTTTTTCCCGGCCGTCCCACCAATAAACCCTCTCAAGCCAAATTTTGGGTTTGGTTTCATTGTTGATCCCGAACAAGCCGCAAGTGAACGCATTATTGGTGCCGTAATCGATGGCCGCTTCGTAATATTTGGCCTTGGGTAGTTTTTTCCTGGGAATGATAAAAGGCTCGGCATCCTCGTAAAAATCAAAAATAGCCCCTTCGGCCTGTACCCAGAGTCCCAAAATGAATCGTTTGTAAAACAGGCCTGAGAAGTTCTTTTTCAGAGCATTAATGTATTTCTGACTCAAAAACGTATTATCTTCAACCGTGAAGTGCATATGCATCAAATCAAGCTCTGACGCTTTATCGATATATTCTG
>Ga0114925_10000558_pt1 | contig 16788 bp, 12 predicted proteins | sample SumtaG_2_FD_87287 | JGI IMG/M metagenome (GOLD analysis project Ga0114925, IMG submission 87287) | Deep subsurface microbial communities from Indian Ocean to uncover new lineages of life (NeLLi) - Sumatra_00607 metaG | ecosystem: Environmental > Aquatic > Marine > Oceanic > Sediment | place... | reverse complement strand
TTCTTGTTGCCTGGATCGAGATCGATTACCTTCAACCAGGTGTTGAGCGCTTCCTCGGTCTGGCCGCGCTTGAAGGCGATCGCCGCCAACCCGAGTTGTGTGGGTACGTCGTCCTCGTTCAGCTGTTCGGCCCGCCGAAAATACGACTCGGCTCCACCAAAATCCCCGGTGTACAGGCAGGCCGAGCCCAAAAGGGCGTAGAACTCCGCATTATTGCGGTAGCGGAAAATTTGGCTTTCCAGTAAGCGGATGACGTGGGAAAACCTTCTACGTCGGAAGAGCTGGCGAGCCCGTGATAGTACGCTTTTCGGCATTCTGGTTGTTGAGGTATTCTCGGACTGGACTCGCGCTACTGCCCGCCGGAATACCTTTCTGATTTATCTTTTATAACAGAAAGGATTTCCTCCATCAACCGAAGATCTCGAACGCTGATGTCATCATCCGAGGACAATCGCCGCTCAATTTCGTCGAGCAGGTCGTTCAGATTGTCCACCTCCCGCTGTATCGCAGCAGAATCGTCCTCACCCGATCCTACATCAGAGCGTACCCGATCAAAAAGGGCCTGGAGAGAATCAACCGGTGGTTCACTCGGGGTCGGGGCGGAGGCGGCGACCTGCTTCTGCACTCCATAATCAGAGAGAGTGACGTTGCCCAGCACGAGAACGATTTCTCTGCTGCCTTGAGGGGCGATTGTCACCGGTTCATAATACATGCACACCGCCGAATCGTTGATTGAGTAGGGCATCAGATTGAAGTTTCTGTTGCTGGAGGTTTCATAATCCCAGGAAGCATCGCTGAGACGTTTCCAGTTTGCGAACACAATCTTGTCGGGGGAAGTGATGTCCGCCCCGGAAGTGATGCACATCAGACCGATTTCCTGAGGAGATTTGGATGAAGGGGACAGCCAGTAGCGAATCATATCCTCACTTGTTACGGTTAGTTCGTTTCGGATGTTCTGGTGACGGTCCGATGTGAAGTGGGACAGGTTTTCTTCCCCCAAATAGGTATCGAAACACATCCGCAGTCCGACAGAGAGCTTGCTGCGGGAGAGGTTGGTGATTTGAATCGACATACGCACCCCCTCAGCTTCTGTCGATGTGGGGGAAGAGACGGAGGAAAACTCCTGCACTACCTTCAGTGTTCTCGATTCCCACTCGAATCGAGGGACTCCTGAAATCTTTGCTTCTTCTACCTTTTCAGAAAACTCAGCGGTGTCACCCAGCTTGTAGATCTTGTCGTTGACCACCAATAAAATACCTGAGGTTCTGGGATCCTGATCCACGAAAAGGGGGATTTCGGTGTCCTGAGTAGAACCTGATCTGGCATACAGAGAGAAACGTCCGATTCCTTCATGAAGAATCAGCCGCACCCTGCCCTCATTAATTTCGAGCGCAGGAAGGGATGTCAGGGAAACGGCCAGAACCAGGACAGTCAGGATCGGAGTTTTTCTAAAAAGCCTCATTGTCCCTGTTCCGTCGTTTCAGCCAGTGTTTGCAGCAGGGTCTCTCTTAGAGCCAAAGCATCCTCTTTCAGCTCCAACGTCTTCCGCCGGTTACCATCCTCCTCCACCAGGGGCTCTGTTGGCCGCTCTGCCGCCTCCTCTCCCCCTTTTTCGACTGATAGGGCGGCCAGCTCAGCCTCCAAACCAGCGATTTTGTTTTTCAGGCGCTCCAGTTCGATTGAATTCACACCGGTCACCGAATCCGTACCGGCTGCTTCCCCGGCTGTTACAGAACTTAGTTTCCGTTGATACACGTTTATCGCCTGTTCATACGCCTTCTCACGCCGCTGGAACTCTTCAACAGACTTCAGCGCTTCTTCGTGGCTCCAATTGAGAAGTTTCAGAAGCTCATCTTCCCGTTTCTTAAACTCAATCAGGGAGAGTCGATAGCGGGAAGCCTCGAGCTTGACGCTTTTGGGGAACTCCTCGATAACCTTGTTGAATACCCGAGCAGCCTCCTCGAGGTGCCCCAACGAAAATAGACACTCCCCCAACCAGAAGTAGGCGCTTCCCAGGTAATCAGAATCGGGATACTCCGCTGCAAAGCTCTCCAACACCTGAATGCTGCTCTGCGGATCGCCCTGAAGATAGAGCAGCCGTCCTTTCTGGTACAAGGCATCGGGGTACAGAGGATGGGCTGGATAGGTGGCCAGGAAATACTCGAGATTTCTCTCCGCCTCTTCGTACATATTGATTGCCAGGTAGGCCCGGGATGTCCAGTAGTAGGCATCCGCTTGGCTGCCCGGGCTTTTAGAATTGAAGATCACATCCCGGAAACTGCGGACCGCTTCCTGGTATTTTTCCTGCTTGAATAGGAGCAGCCCCGTCTTGAGTTGACCGGCTCCGGATGAAACTTGCGAAAAGAGCAACACGGGCAAGAAAAAAAGCAGGCCGATATGAAGGCATCTACGAAGCATAGGTCCTCTTTTATTTTTCGACTCGTGGAAAAAGAAACTGTATCTATAATTGTTCATCGGCATTTTAAGGCATTAATCTCTTCTTCCGGATTCTTCGAATCAAAAATCGCCGAACCGGCTACCAGGACATCGGCACCCGCATCCACTGCGAGTCTGCAGGTTTCCCTGTTGATACCTCCATCCACCTCGATTAGATACCCATGGTTGCCCTTCTCTCTGATCTCGGCCAACTGGCTCACCTTTTCCAACGTCTGAGGAATCAATTTCTGTCCGCCGAAACCGGGATTTACGGTCATGACCAGAACCAGATCCAGTTCGGGGAGGAGCTCGGATAGCATGGCTGCCGGTGTGGAGGGAACGATGGAGATCCCCGCCTTTTTCCCCTTCTCCCGAATCTGATGTAAGACTCTATGTACATGAACCGTACTTTCATAGTGGATCGTAATGTTATCGGATCCGGCTTCGGCAAACGCCGAGACATACTTTTCAGGGTGAACGATCATGAGATGGGTGTCGAAAGGCAAAGGACTGTGGCGCCGCAGCGCTGCCACCATCGACGGACCAAAGGTGATATTGGGTACAAAGACTCCGTCCATGATGTCCAGATGAATCCAGTCGCCCCCGCCTTTGTTGATCCGCTGCACTTCCTCGGCAAGATACCCGAAATCTGCAGACAGGATCGACGGTGCAACCAGAGTTGTTGATGGTTTTGCCATGGGAATATCATAGCAGAAAGACATCTTCCGATGCAAACAGTCAATTGGGGCAACGGGGATCCTCAAGCGATCAAGATTGACTAAACTCTTCATCATGTTATAATTACATATCATAAGTTAGTTCGATCCATTCCCTGGAAAATTCTGTGGCGGAAAAACAACTGACGTTTAAAGAAAATGAGATCATACAGATACTGAATAGAGTGTATCTCAACTTCAAGGAGGGCCGGTTCAAAGAGGCGTGCACGATGCTTGAACGGGCACTGGAAATTGATTTTGAATCGGGGGATGTCACGAATGCGCTGAAGTGCGCCAACTTCTGGTTGGAACGGGAAGACCGCCTGACCGCCATCTCAGGGGCTTACGAGAAGGGGGAGTACTATCTCAACCAGTGGAAGGTGTTTTCTGGTTTTATTTCGCGTATGGAGCATCTTTCCGAAAGGTGCCTGTTCAATATAAAGTTTTATATATTCGGGAAAGCGCTGGAGTACTATTTGACGTTGTACAACGAAGCGGACCTCAGTGACCCGGAAATACTCTTCCGGATCGGCAGGTGCCACAAATGCCAGGGAAACTACGAACATGCCATCAGGTTCTTGGAGCTGGCCAGCCAGCACCGGCGAGAAGACGCGGCGATCCTGGCCGAATTGGCCGACTGCTACTCCTTGGTCAACGAGAACAGGGCTGCGAAGGCGTTTTTCAGGGAATCCTTTTTTATGGATTCCCAAGCCGTGGAGCTCTCCTATCTCGAGTCGCCAATGATCCTCCGGTTGGTGGAAAAATTGAAAGGCAGATTCGGGGGTGCCGGCGCGGAACTGCAGGAATGGATTCCTGTATATGGGACAATATTCGGTTTGTTCAACGTAAAAAGAGAGCTTCGCCCTTTGGAGCTGGGAAAATTGAAGCAGGCCATTTACCAGCTTGAGAAAGAGGTCGGCGGGCAGAGACAGAACCGGTTGATTCCAAGGTTGATCAATCATTATTTTTGGCTTGTCGACCATTATCTCAACAGCGGTGAGGATCGACAGAAGATTGAAGAAGTATTGGCAAAGATAAAAGAACTCGATCCCGAGATCTATAGCGAATACGCCAACTAACCACTCGAAGCGAGAAAAACATAAACGGCCTATGGTGTGAGAAGGAGCAGAATCTTGTCTGAACAATTGGTGAAACAGATAACGGAGTTACTCAACGAGGAGAAATGGACCCGAGCTACGCTGAACAGCTATTCTATCAATAATTTCGCTGAGCTCGATGATATTGTCGCAGCGACGAAAGAGCAGAGCGCCGAAGATGAAGTGCTCGAGGTTTGCGAGGAGCACCTGAAGCACACCCGACACAGCATTGTCGGCCTGTATATATCCGGCATCATCTCGCTGAGCAAGCAGCTGGTAGACGATTCGAACCTCATCGTACTGATCAATATTTTCACGGACAACCACAAGTGGAACATCGTGGAGTATCTATGCAGCAGGATTCTCGAGTACGGAGAGAACAAATTTGCCCTTAAAACTCTGGCCGATGTCTACGAAAACAAGAACGAGCAGGATCTGAAGTTCAAGACCTGGGAGCGATATATCAAGGTCGATTATGAAGAGGCGGAAATCGTAAAACTACTGGCAGACAGAAAAGAGGAACAGGGCGATTTAGAAAATGCGATCGAGTTCTGGAAGAAGGCCCTCCACCGCTTCGTAAACAAGAAGATGTTCTCGAACCTGCGGGAGGTGTGGGAAAAGATCATCGAATACGCCCCCGAGGATGTTGAGTTCTTCTTCTCCATCGAAAGAAAGATCGTCAAAGTTCTAAGCGGTGACCGGGCTGCCCAGCTGCTCACCTACCTGATCCCGCACTACACGGAGAACGAAGACTGGGATACGGCCATCGAGCTGCTCAAACGTATTCTTTCCTACGAACGGAAAAACAGCGAAGCTCGAAAAGAAATCGTCGAGTGTTTTCGCAAGAAGTATGAAGGACACAGCCAACTCGATGAGTATCTGCGGATCTCGAATCTAAGCCAGAGCTGGCGCAACGTGCACGATGCGATCGCCGATTTCGAGAAACATATCTCCTTCGATCTAGGCAACTACGTTTTTCACAGCAGCTGGAAAATCGGCCAGATCAAAGACATAGAAAACGACGTCATCATCATAGATTTTGCCTCGAAACCAGCCCACAGGATGAGTCTGAAAATGGCTGTGAGCGCCTTGAAGGTGCTCAGCTCGGAGCACATCTGGGTTCTGATCCATACGAAATCGAAGGAGGAGCTCAAAGCTCAAGTAAAAAAGGATCCGGTCTGGGCGCTGAAAACCGTGATTCGCAGTTTTAACAACGCGGCCGATATGAAAATGATCAAGGAACAGCTCGTGCCGGCTGTTCTCACCGCCGGCGAGTGGTCCAAATGGAGCTCTGAAGCCAGGAAAATACTGAAAACCGATCCGATATTTGGTAATGTTCCCGAGAAGCTCGACCGCTACACGGTCCGGGACAAGCCGATCTCCTTCGAGGAGAAAACCTTCAACAAGTTTAAAGCCCAGAAAGCATTTTTCGACAGGGTACAGACCTTAAGAGATTTTCTCGAACACGCCGAGCCTGATTCGGACTACTTCGCCGAGATGTTTTCCTATTTCACCGCCTTCCTGAAATCCTCCGCATCGATCAACGAATTTGTGCTTTCCAGCCACATGTTGGTTCAGCAGCTCGTGTCCATCTACCCGTACCTGAACCCCGGACTCGAGTTCACCTTTCAAGATTTGATTCAAGCGATGGAGAACGTTGAAGAATTGTTCGCCAAGATCAGCGATCCGGAGCTCAAGAAAACCTTTCTCATCCAGCTATTTCAGCACCACTCTGACTGGCCCGCCGTATATGCCCGATTGTTCCTGACCTATCAGAGCAAGTTCATCATCGACGAGCTGGTTCGCAACAAGAAATGGGAAACCTTGAGGGAGCTTAGCGTTCAAGTACTCAGCCACTTCAGGGAATATCGGGAAGCCTTTGTCTGGACCACCCGCAACCTTCTGGAGGAACCTTGGTTCGCCAAGATGGAGATCAGTCGGGAGAAGCTTCTGATCGGCATGATCCATCTACTCGATATCACCTTTCGAGAGATCAACAACAAGCGGGACGTGAGCTTCAACAGAAAAATCAACAAGCAGGTCATGGATTTCTTGTTCAAGGAGAAGAACCTCTTCAACTACATCCTGGAAACGGGCGAAGAATCCATCACCCGACTGTACACTTTGATTGAAGATGTCAAGGAGCTCGATCCGTCGGTCAGGATCAGCTTAAAGCAGCAGATCAAGAGCAAGTTTCCCTCCTATCAATTCCTCGGTGATCAGGAGAAGGAAAAGGTGAGCATGGGGCTGCTGGCGACACGCAAGAGCTACGAGAACAAGCAGAAGGAGCTGCGGGATATCGTAGAAGTTCAGATCCCACAGAACTCCACGGAGATCGGAGTCGCCATGGACAAGGGAGATCTTCGGGAAAATGCCGAATACAAAGCTGCTCTGGAGAGGCAGGGGCTGCTCAATTCCTCCGCGGCGAAGATACAGGATGAGCTTCAGAAAGCCCAGATTTTCACGGAAACACGGATCAGCACGGATACGGTATCCTTCGGAACCAAGGTGCGATTGAAGAACCTCGGCGACGAGTCCACGGAGGATTACACAATCCTGGGTCCCTGGGAATCCAATCCGGCGAAAAACATCATCTCCTATCGCTCGCCCCTCGGCGCCGAGCTGATGAATCACAAGATCGGCGATGAACTGAGCTTTGCCATAAGCGAACAGAACTTCAAATACGAAGTTGAAGCAATCGAGAAGGCAGATCTGTCGGAGTACTAGAGTATGAAACGCAAAGCAATGTTCTTGATCCTGCTCCTGACGTGCCTCTCGGGCCTGGCCTGGTCGGCGGGCATCGATGTGGTGGTTATGGTGGATATTTCCGAGAGCATGTTTCCCGTATTCGACGACGTGGTGAACTACCTGCTGCGTGATCTGCTGGAGAACAGGCTGCATCAGGGAGATTCTTTTCATCTGCTCAGCTTCGCCGACTCTCCTGAAAAAGAGGTGCAGATTTCCATCGAGGAGACCTCGGATCTGACCGAGGTGATCGACAGAATTTTTCTTCTAAAGCCCCTCGGTCAGTATACGGATCTGATCGCAGCGGTGGATTTTCTCTACGATTACACACGGAGCATCCCCGAGCAGAACAAGAAACTGATTCTCCTGCTCACAGACGGTATCCACGATCCGCCGCCGGGCAGTCCCAACCGGCTCGAATCGGGGGATGTGCTGGCAAGGCTGCTGGAGAGCAGCGAAAAGATCAAACACGAGGGCTGGGATGTTCACATCCTGCGTATGCCCGGAGAGAGGGAACCGGATGATTCTACCGAGGAACTCGGCACAACAGGTCAGGATCTTCTGGAAGAGCTTTCAGAACAGCTGGAAACCGATGTCCTGATCTACGAGGAGGTGGAAAAGGAGAGCTTGACCGACCAGCTTACCGGGTTATCCAGAGTCGACCGGCGGACCCTGGATTGGCGGATCCTAAGTTGGCAACCCCCCCTACCCTATCTGATCTACGGGCTTGTTGCCCTGATATTGATAGGGGTCATCATTGTGCTCGCGTTCATCATTCGGCACCGGCTTCAGGATGCAGCCTTCACCCGTTTCTTCGCAGGGATTGCGGAAACACGAAAAGGGAGGAGGAGCATTCGTCCCTTGATCATGAAGGTTGACTCTCAAAATCCAAACATAGGCACCCGGAACATCCACTCGGTGCCTCCAGGTGCAAGGCGCAGCGTCGGCGGCGACGGATCTACCTTCCTCATCTACTACATTCAGATGCCCAGACGTATAGGAGAGATTCGAAACGACGGCAAGCAATACAGTTTCGTTCCCAAGAAAAGTGAGTACTTCCAAGACCTGAACAAACCCCTCGCGGACTGTCTGGGCAAGCAGATCCGCGCAGTTTCGACCCGGGGCCGAGAGGTGACCTTCCACTTCCACGAGTACGTTTCCCCTCTGGAGGAGATCAACAGGTTGATGCGGTCGGTGCCCAAGTTCCACATCGGGGATGTGCCGCTGAAGGGTGCAACACCGAAGGCAGAGAAAAAGGGGTAGAAGGGATCCCCCTCACCAACGTTTACAGCCTCTCCAGCACCGACAGGGCTACTTTTCTGGCCGCGGGATAGGGGTCATCCGTAGATATCTTTTCCACCTTTTCCAGGAGAGAGCGCAGGCCGTTTTTCTCGATTCCCCTAAGAGCGTAGATCCGCACATACACGTTCGTACTTGCCAGAAAACGTTCGTAGAACCACTTGAGACCCGAAGCCTCGGTGGTGGACAGCCTCTTGGCGGTGAACTCCACCACCTTTTGATCCTTGCTGCTCCACTCCTGCTCGATGACCTCACGGAAGGTATCGAGGCTTTCGCCGACGGCGTTTTCGCACAGGGCTACGAACGCCGCCTCCCGATATACGGGTAGGGCAATCCTGTCGCTGTACAGCTCCCGCAGGTAGTCGTAGGCCGCTCCCGTTCCGATCACGCCGAGCGCTTCGATCGCCTTCAGGCGTACCTGCCGTTCGGGGTCGTGTTTGGCCTTGTAAATCAGGATGTGCACTGAGTCTCGGGCCTGCTCGTTCGCCAGTGCCCCCGCCGCGGCAACCCGGACCCGTACGTTCGAATCCCGAAGTCCCTGTTGAAGCAGACCCTCCACTTCACCCATATCGAACTTGGCCAGAGCAGAGGCGGCGTAGGCCTTTACCAGACTGTCCGACTCTGCGAACATGGCTCTCAGATGGGGAATCGCCCGTTCGTCGCCGATCTCCCCGAGGGACACGGCTGCGTACATGCGCCAGATCCGTTCTTCATCTCTGTTCTCTGTGATGGCGATCAGCGCATCAACCCCGACCTGGTATTTCATCTTGCCCAAAGCCAGGATGATCTCGGGTTTTTGTTCCGCCGGATAGTCCACGTCTTGCAGACGCTCCACCAGAAGCTGTCCGGAACTTTCACCGCCCACTTCGCCCAACCCGGTAATCGCCGTCTCCGCTACCTGCTCATTCCCGTGATCCACGTATTGCAGCAGTCGAGGCTCCAGCCCGGATGCTTTGAGAGCCGACAGGTACCTGATACAGGCGATGATCAGCCGGCTGTCATCGATCTGTTCGCTGTCCAGCAGGGCGAGGGAGGCGGCTTCGGCATCCCGGATCTGCTCGGTTGCGAAATAGTCGAGCACGGCTTTGCGAACCTCGAAGTTCAGAGAGTCCACGAACAGAGCGGTGAGTTCCTGGTTCAGGGATTTCTCTTCGCTTTGGGAGATGCCCTTGATAACCTTCAGCACCTCGCTGTCAATACCATAGCGAAGCACGTCCCGCCACTCCTCCACAATGGGCCTGTCTTCCTGTGACCAGATCGGCTGAGCAACCACGGATCCGGCGAGGATGAGAATCACCAGCCTGAGAATCACCAACCACCGGCGGCCGAAATTTCGTGTTTTCATGAGTCTCCTCTTCTCCTTCTCAGATCCTTGACCATCTCCACCCCGAGAACCCGGTACATTCCTATCAGAATCGCCGCTGCTCCCGCTGCTGCCGGCAGGAGCAGAAATAGATTCCTCAGGGAACTTCCCGGTGTCCATAGCGATGCGCTCAGGTGTAGATAGATCAGGATGAAGGCAACGAATGGCAGGAGGGATAAAACCATCTTTCCCGCGGTCTTGAGAATGGCCCTACCCCGCAGCGAACCCAGAGTTTTTCCAGCCCACACGAGCAGCAGAATGAAACCCCCGCTGAAAGCGATAGAATTGGCCACCGCCAACCCGGTTACCCGCAGCCTCGTCTCCTTAAGCCACAGCGACAGCAGGATATCCGAAACGCTGACCACCGCGGCAGCTATCAGGGGCTTCTTGAACTCGTGATTGGAATAGAAGAAGCGCTGCAGAAAGGTGAATCCGCCCAGGCTGAATAGACCCAGAGAGTAGCCGGTCAGGACGCGGGATGTTCTCAAGGCTCCAAGGGCGGTGAAGGCCCGCCGCTCGAGGGCAACGGAAATGATTCTCTCCCCCAACAGAATGTAGGCCAGAGCGGCAGGCACGAGCAGAACCATGATGTAGCGAAGGCCGTAACTGACAGTCTCTGTCAGTCCCTTCTTGTCTGCCCGGGCCGCCTGCCGGCTCATACGGGGAAACAGCACCGTGATGATGGAGATGGAGAAGATCCCAAAGGGCAACTGGAAGAACACGAGGGCATAGATCAGAGCCGAGGTGCTGCCGTCCTCCAAACCGCTGGCGAAGAGCACGGCGATCTGCTGGGTAACTGCGAAGATAGCGGCAGATCCCAAAACGGGCAACCAGGCTTTTAGGATTCTGTGAAAACGTTCATGTCGAAAGGAAAAATCCGGTTTAAGATCGTAACCCAGTCTCAAAAACCGGGGCAGCTGACAGAGTATCTGGGCGACACCGCCGCTCAAGATCCCAATGACCATCGAGAATATCCCCATCCAGCGGTAGAACAGCAGGGTGGCGGAGATGACGCACACTGAGAACAGCACCGGTGTCAGGGCGGGTATCACAAAAACGCCGTGGGAGTTCAGCACAGCCATGAGAACGGCACTCAGGCTGATAAACAGAAGGTAGCCGAACACCCAGCGGAACAGATCGATGGACAGCTGCATCTTCTCCGCTTCCGGAAAGGCCAGGAGGACGCCTACGATCTGGCGGGAGAACAGGGCACAGAGGATCACCAGGGGCAGCAGGATGATCAGCTGCAGGGTGATGATCTTCCTGGTAATGAGCCGGGCCTCCCGAGGCGAGCTATCCTCAACCAAACTTGCCGACAGGGAGGGAATAAAGGCGGAGGAGAGCGCTCCTTCGGCCATCAGTTTCCTGAGGTTGTTGGGAATCGTGAACACCGCATTCCAAACGTCGGCGGTTCCGGAAGCGCCGAAGAGCGCGCCGATTACTGCGATGCGCATGAATCCGAGCAGCCTGGAAAGCAGGGTACAGGCCATCACCAGCACCGTGACAACGTTACTGTTTCGGGTCTTGTCGGCGGGCTGCGGCTCTGCAAACTGTGTTTCCACGTGACCTCGTTGCTCTCTCAGGGGATTGCACCCAGTCTGATATTCGGCATTTCAGCCCTCCCCGTTCAGCTCCTTTTGCTTATCTCCCCGAGCCGGTGTAGCGCCGCAGGTATTCATTCTTGAACTGTCTAAAACGCCTGTCCCTGATCGCCTGACGAATGGACACGATCAATGATTGGATGAAGGCGAGGTTGTGCTGGGTGGTGAGCATGGCCGCCAGGATCTCTTTGGTCTTGAACAAATGCCGCAGATAGGCCCGGGAGTATCTGCGGCAGGTACTGCAGGAACACTCCGGGTCGATGGGCAGAAGATCAAGCTTGACCGCCTCGGTTTTCAATGACAGAGGTCCCAGGCTTGTGAAGGCCTGGGAGTTGCGGGCCGTGCGGGTCGGAAACACACAATCAAACAGATCGATGCCCTGTTCGACCGCTTCGAGGATATATTCGGGGGTTCCCACCCCCATGAGGTAGCGGGGATAGGTGTCCGGAATCAGCCCGGCGCTCACGCCCAGGTACTCCTGGAAAACGGTGAAGCCCTCCCCCACCGAGAGCCCGCCGATGGCATACCCGGGAAGATCCAGTTCGAGCAGCTGTTCCGCGCTTTGCTTTCGCAGATGGGCAAAGAAGTTGCCCTGGATAATTCCGAACAGGTGCCCCTCCGTACTCCTGTCCGACTGCTGCCAACGGGTTTTGCTTCGCTTGGCCCAAATCGTGGTCAGTTCCAAAGCAGTTCGAGCTTCCTCCTCGCCGATTCCCGGCGGGGTGCATACATCGAGGGCCATCAGCACATCACTTCCCATGACGTTCTGAATGTCTATGACATCCTCGGGGGTCAGCTGAAAGCGGGAGCCATCGATATGGGATTTGAACGCCACTCCCTGTTCCTCTACTTTGCAAAAAGGAGCGAGGGAGAAAACCTGATATCCCCCCGAATCCGTGAGAATATTATGCGGCCAGGACATAAAGGAATGCAACCCGCCGCAGCGTTCCAGCACCTCGAGCCCCGGTCGCAGGAACAGATGATAGGTGTTTCCTAGAATCAAGTTGACCCCGAGAGCCTCCAGCTGCTCGCTGGTGATGGCCTTCACCGTGGCATTCGTTCCCACGGGCATGAATACGGGAGTTTCTACCGAGCCGTGGGGAAGATTCAGGGTGCCGGCTCTGGCTCGTGTATCAGGATCTTTGTGGTGAATCGTAAGAATCATCTGTCGTTCGAAAGCACTTTCAGCTTCTGGCGGTTCTCAGAGTCAGCGCACCGACGACCAGGAAGATCACGAAAGCCAGCCCCGCCCCGGCCAAGGGCGGTAGCAGCCCGTTTTTCGCCAATATCACCGACACCATTTGAAGCACGTAGTACACTACGCTCACCACCAGGGCGGTCAACAGATTCATCAGGAGAATATTCCGTTTGAATCGACCGCCCACCCCGGTAGCGATCAACACAACGATAAACGGGCTCAGTGCAAAGAAGAACTTCTTGTAGTACTCGGTAAGCGCCCCTCTGTAGGGTAGTCCCGCTCTCTTGAGCTTTTCGATCCACAGCCAGGCCTCATCGCTCTTCATCTCCTCCACGTTGCGGGTGGTCTTGCGAAAAGTCGCCGGCGGTTCCACCAGTTCCCTGGCCTCGTAGAGGGCGTTGCGTCTCATTACGACCGTATCCCCCTGTTCGTCCCAGCTGTACAGGCGGCTGTTGTGAAGGATCCAGTGCTGCCCGCTCCACTCGCCCCAATCGGCATCAATGCGTGCGGTAAACTCGCCGCGTTTGCCCCTCTGGATGATCATCACATCTGTGATGGTCTGTTTCTTGTCGTTGAAGTAGTCAACCTGGTAGATCGTTGCTGCGTCTTCACTGATCACCGTGACATTGGTGTTGCTGTAACTGATTTCCTGCCTCACCGCTTCTCTGTAGAGTTCATTTTTCCGTATGAATGTGTCTATGACGTAGTATTGCTCGAAGAAAAAACCGAACACGCTGAGCAGGATGCCGGTGAGAATAAAGGGCAGAACCAAACGGTACAGACTGATTCCTGAACCCAAAATCGCGATCAGCTCGTTGTTCTTGTACAAAGCGCCCAAGGTAAAGGCTGCGGAGAAGAGCAAACCCGGCGGGATGGCGTAGGATAGACATTTCGGCAGGTAGTAGTAGGCGATCCGCAAAATCTCCCCAAGGCTCGTATCATGGGCCAGAAACCGCCACAGGTTGGTGAACAGATCCAGGAGTTGGATCACCAGCACGAAGAAGAGAACGGAGACCAGCAAAACCAAAATGAAGGTGCTCAACAGCATACCGTAGATGATTTTCATCGATTGGTCCTTACGGCCAGAAATGCACAGGCCACGATAAACACAACCAGGTTGGGAAACCACATGGCAAACATCGGCGGCAGTTCCAATCTGATTCCCAAGGTATGACCGATCAACAGCAGCCACCAGTACATAGAGGCCATAAGCAGACCGATCCCGAAGCCCAAGGCCCTTCCGCTCTTTCGGGCCAGAAGACCCACCGGAAAGGCGAAAAGAACAAAGACGATGCAGGAAAAGGGAATGGAGAACTTTTTGTGGAATTCGAGACGGTAGAGCTGCAGGTTGCGGTCCACGAATTTCCTGTCTCGGTTTCTGGTGTAGATCGTGTAGGCATTGGCGAGGTTCTGCTGCCGGATTTTGTAGAGCCCGGGATCTGTATGGGCGAAATCTTTCAAATACCGCAGCTCCATGGCCAGATCGAAGAGCTGGGCTTCGGTCTTTCTGCTCTGCTCCTCCAGCTGGAGCTTGTATTCCTTGTCCATCACCTGGATCTCCCGCCACACGTCGATGGATCTCATTTCCCGCGGGCCTGGATTGATGAAGCTGGCGCTGAAATCCTTCAACAGGACGTTGTAGATCATGGATTCGGAGGTGGTGAACTCGTATCTGTCCTCGATCTTCCCGTCGGGAACATGGGTAAATACATCATCCAGCCTGATGGAAATAATGCCTTTTTGGTTTCGACTCTCCTGCAGCGAGCCGGAACGTGCCACGATGATCCGCTTTTCCTTGTCCTCTGTCCTATCGATGATCATGATATTTTTGATGAGGGTTTCCTCAATCTCCCCCGTAACGATCACCATGTCCTGGTATCGCTTCACCGAGTACGGTTCAAGCTCGATGCCTGGATTGGTGTACAGGATCTTTCTGTACATGCTGCCCAAACGGATGTTCCCCAAGGGTAAAAAATAGTCGTTCATAACGAAGGAGACGAGGAAAAGGAGTACCCCCGCTGCCAGGAGAGGGTTGAGAATTCGGTGCCGGGCCACTCCGGAGGCCCGAAAGGCGAGGATTTCATTGTCCGAAGCGAACCTCCCCATGGCCATGAGGGAGCCTACCAGAGCCCCAAAGGGCAGGGAAAGTGCCAGAATCGAAGGCAGGGAGAAAACGATAAATTGAAGCACGTCCCAAAAGGGAACTTTTTTTGAAAAAATCTCCTCGGCCAGAACCAGCAACTGATTGATGAAGAACGTGCAGAAGAAAAACAGAAAGGCCACGACGAAGGAGATGAGAAACTCGTTGAGGATGTATAGATCAATTCTACGAAATCCAGGGATGCGGGTCATCAAGTAGGTTATTCTATTCCTCTTGTACCACCTAAGACAAGGGATTCATCCAATACAGAGATCCCCGAACCAAGCGTCCCAAAATACAGGCGAGGGGAGGAATAGGTTACGGCGCTGATATCGAGAGCCGCAAGGCCCTGTCTCAGACCGATCTGTTGCCACGAGCGCCCCTGCGCAGAAAGATGAGTAACCCCGCCCCCGAAGGTCCCGAAGTACAGTCCCGTGCGGGCCTGCACCGCGCACAAGACCCAGTCATCGGCGAGTTGGCCGGAGGCCTTGCTGAAGTGCTCCACCGCGTTGTCCCGCCGATCCCATCTGTACAGACCCTCCCCGTAGGTTCCGATCCATAGATTGTCCTCATCGTCGACCAAAAGGGTGATCACGTTCCTGGCAGTAAGATCGGGATTAATGCTGTCGAAACTCCTCAGTCTACCCGTATGTAGATCCAGCACCACCAGTCCCAAATTCAAGGTTCCGATGAGAAGATAATCATCGCTCGCCACGAGGCAGTTGATAAACTCACCGGGAAGACCGCCCTGGGTGATTTTCTCCCACCCTCGGGCCGTGGAACGCCACAGACCTCGCCCGAGAGTTCCTACGAAAACCGTTTCTCCCACGGCCTCCAGGGCTTCCACCTTATCCCCGAAAAACTGCATCTCCTGCCACCGGGAGGTCGATTTTTTATATTGGAAAAGACCCTGGTAGGTTCCGATCCAAACTCTTGCCGGAGTAACTTCTATCGCGCGCACCGTTCTGGGGGTCAGGCTCTCACTACCTACTTTATAAAGCGTGGACTCCCCGCTGCCGACAGAGTAGCGGCTGATGCCTCCATTCCAGGTGCCGATCCAAAGATCGTCCCCGTCTATCTGCAGTGCGGAAACGTTCGCATCGTTGCACCCGAACTGCTCCGCTTCCAACGTGCTCCAGCGCAGGGCTCGCGATAAGCGGTCGAGCAAGCGGCGGTTTGCCTCCCCGATATCGCTCAGGTCTGCGGACAGGCAGTTGAGCAGGTAGATTTTGGCCGCAGCCTCATCGCCGCGGGTGTAGAAGGCGATTTCCGCCAGTCGAATCCAGGTTGCGGTGGAAACCTCCTGATCCGACAGGTTTACCATCTCAAGGAAATATCGGTAGGCCTGTTCGAAATCTCTGGAATCATAACTCAGGCTCGCCAGCAGTCGGTACACCTCGCGCTTTTGATCCACCCCGAGCTGCTGCACCCCTATGTCCAAGATCTTTTTCAAGTGGAACAGGGCCAGGGTCGAGTCCTTCTGCGCCATGGCAATCCGGGCTCGCAGGTACGGGATCTCAGCATTGGGAGCGTTGGCGATTTCCAGCTCCCGGATGATTTCCAGAGATCTTTCGTAGCGCCCGTTCTGGAAGTGCTCCCCCGCAGCGGCGAGCCGGCGGCGAAAGATCTGCTCCTCCGTCTCCGGAGCCGGCAGCACGTCGCCGTATTCCCCGCTTCTACCCTGTACCTGCTCTTCCCGAGCCGGGGATTTGCTCTGACATCCGGAGATCAGGATAATCGCAGACAGGACCCAACCGAGGATCAGGGCTAAGAAGGGAAAAATCAGACCTTTGGACCATCGGCGCATTGTTTCAGATCCCCGTAGAGCCGAACCCGCCCTCTCCCCGCTCTGTAGGGGCGATGCTGTCCCGGAACTGGAAATCCGCCTGTACCACCGGCGCAAATGTGATCTGGGCGATCCGATCACCTCTGACTATGTGAAAGGGCTCGCCGCCCAGATTGATCAGGATCACCTGAACCTCCCCCCTGTAGTCAGAGTCAATGGTACCCGGAGCATTGACGACCGTAATCCCGTGTTTGAATCCCAGGCCGGAACGAGGCCGCACCTGCGCCTCATAGCCTTCAGGGATTTCAAGACGAATACCCGTCGGGACCCGTCTGCGCTGTCCCGGCAGGATCACGATCTCCTCGCCGATCGGAATATCGGCACAAAGATCGGCTCCCGAAGATCCC
>Ga0114925_10000556_pt1 | contig 16810 bp, 27 predicted proteins | sample SumtaG_2_FD_87287 | JGI IMG/M metagenome (GOLD analysis project Ga0114925, IMG submission 87287) | Deep subsurface microbial communities from Indian Ocean to uncover new lineages of life (NeLLi) - Sumatra_00607 metaG | ecosystem: Environmental > Aquatic > Marine > Oceanic > Sediment | place... | reverse complement strand
CGCCTCCGTCCGAGCTGTCAGATTGCTACTGCGCGCTACACCTACGGAGGGTGATTTGCCAATCGAGCCCACCGATACACCGAAGGGGGGCGCGTGATGGGTAGGCGATGCGAATGCACTAGCCTGGGGATGCGCTGCGCGCGAAGTGCCGGCCATTCCGGCGGCCATGATATCGGCTACGGCCCCGGGGTAAGCAAGCGCGAGGGAATGCGGTGCCCTAACCGTGCGATGGGCGGCGGCCCGCGGTGCGTCCTGGACACTGGCCACGAGGGAAACTGCAAGGTCCGGCCCACCGATACACCGAAGGGGGGCGCGTGATGGGTGACCCAAAGGAAGGTGAGCGCGTGATGAAAATAGAAGTGCAAGGGTGCTTGTCCTGCCCGCTCAGGCAGGAACTTGACGACGATGATGTGTGGTGCAACGGAACGCCAGGAAAGCGGTCGCTGGTCGTCAGTTTTCGCCAAGAATACCGGCCTGGGTTTTGCCCGTTGTCATTCGGTCATGTGACCATCGCGCTCACCGATACACCGAAGGGGGGCGCGTGATGGGATTTCTCGGAGCGGTGGGCCGCGACGGCGTTTGGAGGCGATGCACCTTCGCGCAGCCTCGGTGTATAGGGCAGGCCGTGCGAGGCGACTGCACGTGCCTTCCTCGTCAGCGTTGGTGCCAGTGCGACAAGACCACGGTGCCCGCGAAGGGGATGCTTTGTATTTACTGCGCAAACGAGGCACTCGGGCTCTGGGAGCCCACCGATACACCGAAGGGGGACGCGTGATGTCAGAGCGGGACCTATACCGGGGGCTGACCGCTAGATGCGAGAGGCTAGAGGCCGAACTAGCCAAGGTAACAGCCGAGCGGGACGAGGCTCGGCGGAAGGCAGAGATACGCCTGAACGCGATCGAGTCCATGCGCCGCGCCGCCCTGCGCGACACACCTACGGGGGGGGAGTGATGGACGACTATCAGCCGGGAGACTGCGCCGAATGCTCTTGGTGCGGGGCAGACCTCCTTGGGCGTAGCTTTGCCAATCGAAGAGATCCGCGCGAGAAATTTTGCTCAAAGTCGCATAGGGACGCGTCCACCCGAGCTGTCAGATTGCTACTGCGCGCCACACCTACGGAGGGGTTCCCGAGCCACGAGCTGCGCGCACTCCTGGCCGAGACGGCGGGATCACTTGCGCTCGGTGTGGATTGGATGTTCCGCGAGCGCGACACACCTACGGAGGGGGAGTGATGCTCCGCGCGATGCTGCTAGCCGTGCTCGCCGCGCTGTCTGCCCTCCATGAGTACACGATACGCATTGTGATCTGGGGTTGGAAGCGCCCGCGGGTGCGTGCACCGATATGGATCACCGGGCTTGTGCTCTTAGCATTCCCGCTGTACCCGTGGCCCGAGCTGCTGGAGCGGGTGGAGGGATGAGGCGCCTACCAGTGACCCGAGCCCCCGTAGAAGTGGTCTCAGTGTGGCTTATTTTTCTGATCTATTGGATGTGGATACAGTGAAAGACGCCAAAAAACTCAGCCTGAACGCCCACCCTAGCGCCCGAGCTCGCCCCGCTCTAAGATCGGGGATGGGCAAGCCGATCTACTATGCGAGCGGGACGAACAAGCCCGGTGAGATTCGCGGAATGGCCCAAGCGGGCCGGGATCTCGGGGTAGCGGCCGATAAGTGCCGGGATTGTCTCCCCGCTCTCGAGGATATAGCCAAGAAATATCCCAAGATTCTGGTGTTCATCGACTCGGGCGCATTCTCCGAGGTTTCCGCAAATCCAAAGGTCCAGGCGAAAGCCGGACTCGAGCCCCAGCCCGGCGTGCTCTTGCCGGTAGCCCCTATAACCAAAGCCGAGTGGTCCAAACGGCTGCAGCTCATGCTCAGGGCCGGGCGAGCTCTTGGCTCGCGGCTTCTCATCATGGCGCCCGATCGCGTTGGGGACCAAGACGAGACCCTTAGACGCCTCGAGTGGTTCAAGAGCTCCGGTTGGCTGGCCAAGCTCCGCAAGACCGGGATGGAGATAGCGGTCGTGCTCCAGGGCGGCAAGCTGGACCCCATCGCCTACCAGCGCAAGGTACGCAAGGCGCTGGGCTGGGCCGGATATTCCGTGGCGTTCCCGATGGCGAAGGCATGGACCCCGATCCCGTTGATCGCTGCCTACATCCAGAGCGAACATCCGGGCCGCGTTCACCTGCTGGGCATCGGGCCCAAGGCGCGGCGTGAGGAGGGCCGACCTAGCGCCGCAGACGTGCGGACTCAGCTCTTTGACCGTTTCCCGCGCGTCGCGTGGTCCTGGGATACCGCCCTGATTCGCCAGAGCGTGGGCCGCACGAAAGGCCGAGAGGCCCTCTACACCTGGGCGCAGGACATCGAGCGCCAGAAGATGCACGCCGAGGCCCTCGCCGGACGCATCTCATTCGATCGGGACGGCATCACGTATGACTGGACCGAGATGCAGACGCAGCCGTCGCTGTTCCTGCTCGACCTCTGGCGATGGCCCAGGGCGAACAAGTGCGTGGTAGAAAGCCAGGCGATGGGCCGCCGGGCTGACACGCCGGCCGGTCGCAAGCAGTGGCGCGCTCGCAAGGCGAAATGGGACAAGTGCCGGACGGACTTCGAAGCTCGAGCTCGGGTGACGGCCGAGGCGGCGGGCCTCAAGGGTGCGGAGGCGAAGGCCTTCATTGACGATCCCGACGGCTTTACTACCGGGCGCACCGACCCGAGCGAAAACTACGACTCTGCGAACCCGCGCATTGTCTACGATCCCGTGTTCGTCAACGGCCTAGCCGCGGCGTTCGATTCATGGATCCGCGAGTCGACGCGGCTTAGGAAGCTGCCCCAGTTTTCACAGCTGCTCGCCGAGCGCGCGGCCTACCTGGCGTTCAGAGAGGGCGGTGCCCGTTACATGGCTGATGTGCGAGCCATGCTCAACCCCGAACCACCCGGGGGGCAGCGGGGCCTTCCGGGCTTCGATGGCTAGGCTTTTTTTTTGCGTGAATGCTCGGCGTCGGCTACCGTCCCACAAGGGAGGCGTTTCCGACGCGCCCGGAGGACTGAGATGATGAAAAACTACACTGTACGCGACACCACCCAGGGGCACGATCCGTGTCCGGCTCCCTACCTTGCCGGCACCGCACAACAGGCGGCTGAGGCCTACGCTGAGGACTCAGACTGGACCCAAGAGCACACGTGGTGGGCTCGCCTGACTGTCACCGCCCCCGACGGTGAGGAGACGAGACACACGATCGCCATCGACCCGGAAGAGCCGGCCTGCACTCAGGACGAGCATGATTGGGCCGAGGGGGCGGTGTACGGTGTACGGAACGGCGGCGTGGCCTCGAAGGACGACTGCTCACACTGTGGCGCCTGTCGCCTCAATCAGAGCAGGGCGAGCTGCCCGGTCACAGGGCAGACGATGGGCCCAGGTGTCAGATACGAGGTGTGCGATGCCTAAGCCCCTCCAGATCAGCATTACCATCGAGACCGAGGATATCGAGGGCCAGATGATCGAGGTCGCCAGCGCTCACGTACTCGGCACCGGCGTGCACGGCCTCGTCCGCATCATCGGCGGTGGAGCGGACACCGAGACCAAGGCTGCCGAGGCCGGGCGCGCGGCGATCCGCAAGTACCGCGAGATCATCGGGGACGACACGAACGACGAGATTTCCAACCCCAACATCGTGATTGGGGCCTTTGGCTTCGGGGGACCGGCGGCCCGATGAGCGTCTATCTCGAGGGGATGCCTTGAGTACGATCACCATCAAGCCCCCGTTCGTGTGTGCACCATGCCGGGGCATCGGGCGGCGCCTGCAGGTGCTGGGGCCCTCGCAGTTCACCTACGACCACTGTGCGCAGTGCCAGGGCCGCGGCACCGCCCGACGGATCGACACCAGCGCCTGGATGGACCTGTGGCGCGCGCGGGTGGATTTCGGGTGGCCCGAGACCCGCACGAGCGAGGTCCGGGGCTTTGTGGCGACGAGGGGCGTATCGCGCCCCGCGGTCGCTACCTTCCGGCCTGAAATAGATCGCCTGCCGTCCTACAGTTCGGCCGGTGCGTTGGGGGGATCCAGGTCGTAGGAACCTCCCGCCCGGTTCCGCGGTACGATTCGCCGTGGCGTTCATAGATCCCAACGAGCCCGTACTAGCATCCGTCGGCATTCCCGAGACCTATAGAAGCCCTTTCCCTGCCAGCTTCGACTCCGAGCGCCTCAACGCCCTGGGCGACACCCCTGCTGTGATCGCCAAGGCAGGGGTAAGAGCTTGGACCGACGCCAATCAACTCGCGCTCGTAGCCAAGGCCATCCACGTCGGAGATATCCGCTCGGACTGGATGACGAGCCTTGTAAAGCCAAACCCAGAGGTACAGGGGGCTGTCATGGGCATCTTCTCGCGAGTCAGTTTTGACGCCTCGACTGACCCCGCGGATTTTGGCGAGAAGCTAAAGAAGACCGGCCTCGACATGGCTGAGGGCCTTCTGACATCGATCCCGGTCTATGGGCAGTGCATCGGCGCCGCTATCGGGGTGGGCCGCTGGTTCGCCGGGTTAGCGCGGAAGCCAGAAGCCGTGCAAGAGGTCATGGTGCCGTGGCAGAAGTACAGCCGGCCCTTAGACGAGGACATCGTGCGCTTCGTGCTCCTCGAGCTCATGGCGACGGTGGACTGGACACAGGCCTTTTGGCCGTCTCTGGACTGGCAGAATGGCGACTTTCGCCTCGAGAAGGGCAGCGATGGGGATGGGTCCTATGTCTGGGGCATCTTCGATCCCAACGGAGCCCCCCTCTACAACTCGAGCGCGCCCGGAGGGGGCACAGGGGGCTCGGGCAACGCCGGGCTAGGGTTCATGCCGGGCAGCCAGCGCGCCGCAGATGTCGTGCAGCTGAAGGTCCGCGGAATCGAGGACACCCCCACCCAGCGTGTCGACGCCATCACCGAAGTATCGAGCTTTTTTCCCGCGACGACTCAGGCTCTCACGTCCCTATGGGAAATGGTGCGCAAGGCGGGCAACCCGGATATGTATAAGGTACGAGCCGGTCAGACCTACTACGCGTGGCAAGGGTTTTTCAACTCGATGCGCTACGGCTTCGCAGAAGAATGGAATTACTTTTTCAACAAGGAGAACACCGTCAACGGTCCCCTCCGCTTGGGCAAGGTGGTGAGCCCGTTCATGCTACAGAACGGCCATCAGATGGATCTCGGCGGATACAACCAGCTCCTGGTGTGGCCCGGCATGCACAAAAAAAACGGGGAGTGGCAGCCAGACCCCAACGACGGGCGCCCCAACTGCGTACCCCTAGACCAACGCGGGCCGGGTGAGGGCTGGTGGGCCGAAGGCTGGAAGTCTGATGTGCTCCAGCAAGCCGGCGGGCTCTGGCCTCCCTCCCGCTGCGGAATAAGCATAAATAACACGATGATGACGACCCGCTGGCAGTGGATCGATCAAGTCAGCACGAGCCCAGCGTGTAAGAAACTCAAAGAGGCGCAGTTATCGGCGCTCTACCGGACCCCGGTGTGCGCCTACGTTCGACCCCGGGCGATTCAGGGCCCGGACGGCACCCTCGCCGCCTATGGTGCGTTCCTCGACTCGAGCCACGGATCGACGGGCGGCCAGACCTTCGGCGACGAGCTCATCGAGCGATGCGAACACGCCCGCGAGGTGCTTCTGACGCATTCGCTCCGCTTTAAGGTGCGTCTCGAGGATGTGGACGCCATCGATCCCGTGTACGCGCAGCGGCTCCGGCAATCCGGCGTGGACATGAACAGTTGGAAGATGCCATTGGGCCTTAGTTCCGGGGGCGCCGGGCTGGGAGCTTCGGACCCGCCGCCCCCCAACGACGGGCCCTCCGGCGGTGCCCCATTCGCCGCCACCTTTCTCAAGGAGAGCCCCTCGGGCGGCGGTCTAGGGCCACTGCTCGCGCTCGGTGCCGCCGGAGTCGCCGCGGCCTTGATGGGCAAAGCCAAGTAGCCTAGTCTCAACGTATCCAAGCTCCCGTCCGCAAGTCGGGCGCGAAGGGTCCATAAGGGCGTCCGGAATGAGCTGGGCGCCCTTTTCTTGGGCCGTTCGCTCGGGCTCGGAGCACACATCGCCGAAACGAAATCCTCGGTACGCTCGAGAACATGGCAGAGAACTGGTGGCCCGACGATCTCACGGAGGTCGAGACGCTTGGCGAACTCGAACATATCCGGAGCACCGGGGCGCCAAAGTGGCACCCTACGGAGGATCGTGCAGAGGTCGTCTTTGAGCACGGACTGGTAGATCGGGACCTTGAGCGCGATCCTGCCTGGTGGCTCACTGTGGAGGGGAATAAGCGGCTCGGCGCATCCCATCGAAAGAGGGGGCGGGCACCGGGGCCTGGCAGAGCTGGGCGGCGCAGGGCTAAGAACAAGTCCGCCCAGAGTCGGGCGCATAGCCCCGTGAGCCGGCGCGCGTTGACGCAGGCCGAGATCCGGAGACGGGACGTGCTCAGCATCGTGCGCCGCCGGGACGGATATGCGCACCAGGCTACGTTCGAGGCCCGTGTGCGCCGGGAGCCGGGGTTCGCCGCCGCGTACAGGCGGGGCCTGATCACCAGGGGCCTCGAGATCACCGAGGCCGGCGCCGAAGCCTGGGCGCTACTCGCCGCGCGCCAAGCGGCTATCCTTAGAGACGCGCCCCCTGAGCGGAAAAAGGGGAAACGCTGCGCGGCCGAACTCGAGCGCAAGGTGAGAAGAGAGCTCTCTAAGATCGACTCGTGACCGGTGTCAACCCATCAGATGGGCTTGCATTGTGAATAGTTAGGGTCACACCACGTACCCGCGCAACACAGCGGGTCCGGTAGGAGCCAGTTGCAGGCGTTGTTTATGGGGGTGCACGCCAGGGGATCCACACATTTCGGGGGGTAGTTCCCGCCGGGGCCCTGGGCCTCGCAGGTCCTCCCCTGACAGCACGGAGCGTACCCGTCACCGCATAGTTGCCCCACGGACGTGCATCCATCGCCGTCGCCATCCCCGTCGCCCTCGCCATCGCCATCGCCATCGCCATCGCCATCGCCATCGCCATCGCCGTCGCCATCGCCATCGCCATCGCCGTCGCCGTCGCCGCCGCCGTCGCCATCGCCATCCCCGTCGCCCTCGCCGTCGCCGTCGCCCTCGCCGTCGCCGTCGCCGTCCCCATCCCCGTCGCTGGACTCGGTGTCAGTAGTCCAGTCATAGGCGCCGGAGGCCTGCGAATCAGGCGCGTCGCCGTCGCCAGAACTCGAATCGGTCCCTGAGCCGGTCTCGTCGCCATACGAGCGGTACGACTCGCGGCATCCGCTGAGAGCAACGAGAGACACCAGTGCGACTAGGCGTATCATCGCAGCCCCCTGAGCAGTCGCCAAATAAGGGGATAGAGGCAGGCCGCGACGATCACGATCTGCGCTGGCCATGTTCGGATCCGCTTTTTGTTGTTCATCTCAGATTAGCCTTCCGGGCGGTCGGTGCGCCCACAGCCCACAGACGGCGACACGGGGGGCCCTATTCACGGTGGCCCGCTTCGGTCGGCCATGGGCCCGCTACGCGAAGCCCTGGGCCCGCGGGCTCGGGGGGCTGGCTAGGTACGCGCTCACGTCGAGCTGAATGCGGGCCCAGAGCTTGCGCCGATCGGCCGGAGCGCTGGCCGTCGTCGGCCAGGTCTGCATGGGGAACACCTGGCGGGCGGTCTGGACCGCGATATCGTAGCTGTCACTCATGGTGCCGCTGAGCTCGGTGGCGATGAGCTCCCAAGGGGAGTTACCCCAGAGCACCGCGTCCGTATTTCCGGCTAGGCCCATCTGAGCCTCTTTGCTCTCGGAAGGTGGCCCCGGTAGCGTTAGCGCGAACGCGATCCCCACGACGGCGAGCCCGAGGGCGAGCGGTACGAAGGCGGGAATAGGAGCAGGGCCGCTTGCCATGGGCTCAATGTAGCACGAGGGCCTAAGACGCAGAAACCGCGCTAGGAGCCCGGCTCGGGCTCAGCCTGGGCGAGTTCCTCGTGGTACGCGTCCAGGCAGGGGTCGCGCGCGCAAAACACGAACTTGCCGCAGGTTCCCTGTGTCAGTACCCCGCAGTAGCGGCAGGGCTTGGCGCCCCTTCCTGGGTGTAGTCCTCGAACTCAAACACGGACAGATCCCACCCTATTCAGGGCACGCGTGGCAGCGCAGGAGCTCGAGACACACATGATCATGGGATACCTCCGCGCAGACCTTTGTGAGCTCGGCGCACAGATCATGTTGGCCGTTTGCGCGGTGTTCCTCGCACGCCTGGCGCATCAGTATCAGTTCGTTCCGCCCGTGGGAGTCCACGATGGCGGGCGGGAACCCAAGGCGGCGAATGGCAGCGTGTTGGCGCTCAAGCTCCGCGCGCACGTCATCCGGCAGGAGTGGGAATACGTTCGCCTCTTCCCAAAAAAAATGGCAACTCGCACAGCATGGTCCTTCGGTATGGCGTCCTGACACAATTAGTCTCTCCTGACGGTAGCCTCTGCATCCTTGAGGGCGTCTGGTTTCGCTCGGTATTTTACCGCCACGCCCTTGGGCGCGATATCCAAGAGGATGGCGCGCTGGTCCGCGCCCTGCTCTATCTGGAGGGCCCCCATGTGCCGGATCTTCTCGGCTTGCTCGGACGCGACCTTGGCAGCCTGTAGGCGGTGAGCGGCGAAGCTTGCCGCAGTATTGGAGATCCGGGCATCCTGCTGGAGCTCTTTTGTCTCCCGCGCCGCGTCGGCCTGCCCACGCGCATAAATGACAGATGCGACGCTCGACGTGGCGATAGTCACCGAGACCGCAGCCGCCGCCCACACCTTGGCCCGCTTAAGCCTGTTAGTCAGATCGTCTTGAATGCTAGCGCTTGCGTCTGCAGTCAGTTGGTGGGCCTCTGACTCCTCGCGGTGCCTCTGGAGCACGGTACCGACGACATCACCCGACAGCTCCTGGTGCCTCTTTAAGGCCGTGTCGACGATACGGCCGGACAGATCCTCAAGCTCAGCTCGAGTCAAGGCTACCGTGAGTGCGCCTCGCGCAGGATTATCGTCTGCGGTCATCCGACGCCGCCGACGGGTGGGGGGCCTCAACGTCCAAGATCGGCGCCTCAGGCTCGACCCCCGCAACCTCGGCCAGTTCCGCCTGCTTTTCGCGGCCCGCCCGAATAGCGATCTTGAGATCCTTATGGTGCCAGTACGCATATACAGCGGCCACCAGGCCCATCGTCCAGCCTACGACCTCCCCAAGATCTTGAGCAGTCATCCCTGCTGGCAATAGATCCAGCGAGCTCAACAGGCCCAAGGCCATGAAGATGAGCGCTCCCACGGGATCCCGGGTGTCTGCGGCTAACTCTCTCGCGTTCATGGTGAGATCGTAGCAGGAATAGCGTCGCAGCCGCGCCACCCCCAATTCACCCGCAGCAGACGCGCGATCTCCGGCGTGGTAGCCTTGCCTAGGTCAACCATGGAACCAGCGACGAAAACCGCTCTGGCCGTCGGAGCGGGCATACTGACCGCGGGCTATTTTTTCAAGCAAGAGCAGGCATACCGAGAGGCGAACTGCGTCTACCTGTCGCCCTGGACGACCGAGGTAGCCGGGATGGGGGCAGGTGCTGGGTTGGTGTGGTTGGGGATGCGCCATAAATCCTTTATGATCTCGATGATGGGCGCCGGCCTCGCTACGCTACAGCTAGCGCAGTTCGTCCGAAATAAGGAGCTCGAGTGTCCGAATCCTCGCCAGCTAGCCCAGGGCCATATCCCTGTGCGCGATACAGCCTCTGAGGCCTACACCGAGCAGGCTCGAGACATGGGGCTGCTTGAAGATGGGGTAGCATGGACTGGCTAAGGGGCAGAAAATGAGGAGTAATATCACCAAACTACTCGGCGTGGCGGCTGCGTTCGCCGCCGCTGCCTACGTCGTGGGCAGGGCCGAGAAGTCCGCCGTCGCGGCTGCGATGAAGGACGCCCGATTCTCGCTGTTCGACGTGGCGGACGACTGCAGTGCAATCACGTTCAAAGGCGGGGGCTCGCTCCCAGACCCCGCACAGCTCGAGCTCGCGCGGCAACACTTTTTCTCGCCCTTCGTCGCCGAGCATCTCGACGACGCCCGACTCGAGGCTGGCATCCATGGAGTGACGGTCGGTCAGTTCATCACCGCGCAACTCTTGTACGCTATGTTTCCAGAATGTAACCAGGCAGGGGCCAGGCCATGGCCACCGACTGATCTGTGGTCATCGGGGACGTTTGGGATCATCTGGTCCATTACCTTGGGCATCGTGCTCGACTACGTTCCGGAAGCAGACAAATAGTGAATCGCTACGCACTTTTGGGCCTAGGTCTAGCCATTGGCGGGGCCTTTATTCTGAGCGCAGGCGGCTCGAGCTCACTGCCTAAGGGTAAGGGGGTGTTCATCATCGACCTACCCAGCCAGGGGCCCGCATATCTGATCGAGCGCCTACGGTATCTGGGCATCCAATGGGTCGCCATCGAGATCGCTTGGTACGGGCCGCCGGGCCCCCCCTCGAGCTACGATGCACTGGGCCGCACGCACAATATGGAGAACGGGCGACTAGCCGCGTTCGTTCCGGAACTCACGGCCGCCGGGATCCAGTGTTGGGTGTGGGGATACCCGGCTCCCGATCGCATCCCGGCGTTCGTGGACAACGTGAAGGACGCGTATCAGGCCGCTCCCGGCCTCTCTGGTGTGATCATCGACCCCGAGGATCCCTGGTATGGGGCCCAGCATGGGCCGGCCCTGGAGGACATCATCTCGAGACTCAAGGGCCTCGGTCGACCCGTCGGGCTCTCGAGTTACGGGCGCCCCTCCTTTCATCCGACCTTTCCGTGGCGGGCGATCGGCGGGGTCGACTTCGGGATGCCGCAAATATACTCCGAACTCGGCGCCGGCTACCCGCCCAAGGCTGATCAAGAATGGCGCTCGTTTGGCGTTCCCTATATCGTCCCGCTCAATGGGGCCAGCAGTGCCCACGAGCCCGCCGCCATCACGCAGCAAGCCGCGTGGAGCGTGACCCAGGACGGCGCGATCGGTTGGTGGAACTACCACCACGCGGTGGCCAACTCAGGGCGAGCCGATGCAATCCGCGGTATTCGCGTGAGCCACGGCCAGCCTGCTTATGACCCGGCCACAGCGCCGTCGTCGCCCTCGACGCCCTCGAGCTCATGCTCAATGGCCAGCCTGCGCGACGAATACAAGTTTAGGTTCTGGGCGACGGGCGGGGCATCGTGGGGCGACCGTAACCCCACAGTGATCCTTTACCACGGGCTCGGGTCCAAACCATCGGCCTGGCCGCAGTTCATCGACACGACCAAGCCGGCGAAGTTCGTGGCGGCCCGGGGCTTCAACGCCTACGGTTCCGGGCGGGCCTGGTGGCCCACCAAGGCCGCAGATCCAGACCAGACCAAACTCGCCAACCAAATGCAGTGGGCGGGCACCGAAGCCCGGAAGCTCATCGCCGATCTCAAGCGGTGTGCCGGCGGCCCTCTCCTTCTCGCCGGCCACTCCCAAGGGGGCATGATGGCTCTGATAGCCGGAGCGCTCTCGCTCACGGATGTGGAGACCGTGATCGCCGGCAGCGCTTGGATCCCGGCCTCGATGCAACACTACCCGCTACCTCCGACCTATATGATCCACGGAGACGACGATACCACCGTCGACTACCAGCGCACCAAGTCATGGGCTGAGGATGCCCCCGGTATCACTTGGATCTCGGTCGACGGCGGTCACCAGCTTGTGGACGAAGTACGCGGGTATTGGGCGGCGGCACTCGAGGCGTCTCTATAGGAGCGCCCCGCGCTACTTGAGCCGGCGTAAGAGGGCCACCCCGATGGCGCCGACGACGACAAAGGGGAGGATCCCCACCCCGACGACGACGGCTTGGACCGTATCTTGGACGACCTTGGCCAGGTATTCGATCCCTCTTTTGAGCTGGTTGAGGAACACCTTGGTGGAGTCCCATAGGAACACTAAGATGGACTCAGAGTCCTGTTTTGCTTGTTCCTCGATGATTAGGAGCTGCAACAACGCGGCCGGCGTGCAATAGTCCTGGCCGGCGTGCCCGAACTCTGCCGCGTCCTCGAACAAAGGCACCCAGATCTCCTCAAAGATGTATTGGCGCCGCGCCTCGTCCTTGTACTCGAGGGCTTTGTGGTAGGCGTGGTAGTACGCGTCACGTCGGGCCTTGAGGGCGTAGACATCGGGAGTCAGGGAGCTCCCGGTGGGGAGCCCTGCGAGCATGTCGACGACGAGCGCCACGAGGTCCGAAAAACTATCGAGAGCTGCCTTGACGACCCGGGGCGCGAAGTCCGTAGCGGTCAGCTGGGCCGCGATGTACTCCGCGCCCTCGTTGCAGTTCTCTCGGATCACGAGCAGCTCTTGGAATAGGTCCTCGTAGGTAGGTTGATCGGCCATTAGGTCACATCCTTTGTCACATGATCGGAGATCACAGGGCCGCGCCCTGAGGCGTCAGCTATCGCGTGGGCAATCTCGGGCGAGAAGCGGATGGTGTCGAGCACCCAGAGGGCTACTTCATCGCCGTGCCGGGCCGCTCCGCCGAAGGCCGCGAAGAGGGCCTCGCGTACCGTGAAGTCACTGCGCGCGTTCTTTTTGATGCCCGTTTGGCGATAGGCTGCGAGGGCGCTCACTACACCGGGCCCGAAGTTCCGCGACCAGCGCCGATAGCCCTTGGTGGCACAGGTTATCGGCGAAGCCCCGCTCGTATTGGTGCTATAGCTCTGCACGTATTTTTTGGCGCAGTGTTCCATCACGGGCCCGAGTTTGCGCACAGGCGCGTACCGGATGCCGGTGCATGCCAGGGGCACGATGCCACCAAAGAGCTTGCCTATGAGCGCGCCGGCTTGCTCGTATGGGTCCCTCCCCCATACAGGGCACGGGTCTGAGCATGTGAAGGGCTCCTCGAGATCGAAACAGAGCATCCGAGCTCGACAGTCCCCCATCAGGGGGATGAGAATCCCCGCGGCTTGTTCGATCGTGGTTTTGTGGGGCTGGAGCCAGGACATGAGGACCACCGCCAGGCCGTTGGCGTGACACAGGTTGGCCAGGCGGATGATCTTGGCCCGGTCGCGGATCGTGAAAGCTGTGTGCGCACGGCGTTTGCTGTGATCGTTCACGATAATGTGGATCGTCGTGATCCCAATGCTCTTAGCGAAGGCTACGTCCCGACGCGGGTTGGCGAGTGACCGAGCTCCGGCCCACACGCCCCAGTCTTTGATGGCGGGCACCATCGCGCCGAGCACCGACAGGGGCTCGAACTCGAGCGCCTCGTGGTCGAGTTCGGGAAATTCGGTCTCGGGTTCGGACTCTTCGGCGTCTGCGTCCGAGTCGAGGTCGTGGGCCGCGTGGATAGCGTCGTTCGTGCGGCGCAGGTGGGCAAAGAGGCTGTGGGCCCACTGGGTGATCGCGGAGAGCATAGGCATGGGCGGGCGGGCCTAATCCCAGCGGCAGAACAGGGCGCCGGCCTGGGCGAACATTTGGCCGCCGGGGGAACATAGATAGTCCATGCTTGGGATACGCTGCGGCTCGAGAGCCTCGGCGTCCCCGAGTTCCTGCGCTAGCGCATGAGCGGCGCGAACCGCGGCCGGTTGTCTGGCCGGATCTGTGCGGTGTGGACGGGGGGGACGGCCGGACGAATGGCGCATCAAGTCCGCTGCGCGTTTGCGCCGCTTCCCTTGGGCGCCTGCACCTAGGCTTGCCATGCTACAAAGGCTACCACAGGCGATCCACCGTGGTAACAGCGGTGGGGGCCCCCCGCATCGACTATAGTGCACGCGATGGGCGCAGCTTCGGTAGCATCCTCTGATATTCTAGTCCGGCTCTTTTTGGTGTGGTGGACGCAGTTTGTGTTCCCCACTCCGATCGGCCAGTGCGACCCCGTGGAGGGGCCCGAAGTCGTTTTTAGCGACGCGGATCGGCTCGAGGTCTACGAGCGGGTGCGGGCATATAGCAAGGCCCGGGGCGACTCCCAGACCGCCCAGGCCTTTTTTCTGGCCGTAGCCCAACGTGAGAGCCACGGCCGGGCATCTGTCCGCCACACGAGGGGCGACGGTGAAAACGGCCTCGGGCCGCTGGGCCTGAACCGCAGGAGCCATCGCGCCAAGTGGCCGGGCGCGTGGGAGGACGTGTGTACGCCGGAGGTGAGCGTCGAAATCGCCCACGCGATAGCCTGGCTCGCGGTCGACAAGTACAGGGCCCGGACCTTCCTTGAGGTCCAGGCCATCTATTCCGGCCGGTGGGTCAAGACCGACAAGGGTTGGCGAGCGGACCCCAGCGATAGGACGGTGCGTCTGATCTGCCCCCGGATGCGCAAGCTGGGCAAGTCCTGCGACACCCTGATCTCAGGCCGGGACCTTGGGGCCCGTGTCGCCCTCGGGGATCGGCCGGCTTTCGTCGCTGCGCACATGCTCCAGGCCGATCTCGGCGGGCCGTTTGCGTACCTGTTTGGACCTGGGTGGTAGGATGCCCCCATGTCAGGCCCAGCGCCCCAAGGCTTCCCGAGCTCGTCGATCCTCTTAGCTACGACCCAGGGGCCCCCCCTCGTGCCGACGCTGGGCGAGGCGATACTGTTCGAGGCCTGCGAGATCCGCGGGACCAACATCACCTTTCGGGCCGGGATATTCAGCCTGTGCGGGGGGCACACCTACAAGTGCATGGCAGGCGTCACAACCGGCGTATTCTCGGGGCCAAGAGGCAATATCACATGCCGGTGGCGGAACATCACCGCTGGCGTTCTGTTTGGGGTCCATTGCATCCAGTCCGCGGCGGGGGGCAACTCTGGGCAGTCTGGGCTGGCGGTAGGCCTGATTACAACCGCGGCGCCCACGACGATCCAGCTCGAGGCTAGCGTGCTAAGGGACGTGAGCAATGTCGGCAACATCTGGGCGACCGTCGAAGTCGTCGCCTAGTTCGACACTCATAAGCGTACCGGCTAATCTCCTGCCATGGCTGACTCAGCAACGATCACCGAACCCGAAACATCCGACCCGGCGCTCACGGCCGCCCGTAAGCTAATTGCTGAATATGAAGCGACAGCCGCAGCCGCAGCAGACGCAAAGTTGGCGGCTGCCGAGGAGGCGGCGGCCGAACTCAAGGGTAAGGTGCCCGTCTCGAGCTTCGGGCGCAGGACTGACGCCCACCAGGGGATGCAGCTGGGCTTGGCGCCTGGAGGCCTGAGCGCCGCAGGTCTGTCGAGCGACGAGAGTGCCCCTGTGGGCCTCTCGGACCTGTCGACGGGCATGGTAGTGCCCACCACGGTACAACCCGGCCCCCCCCCGCCTAAACCCGAGCTACCCTTTAACCGGATGATCCGGGAGGCGAGCGAGGCAGTCGCAGCTCAGGCTGATGCCGATCGGGTGGCCGCTCTGGCACTGTCGGCAAAAATGAACTCTGCCCCCGGCATGTCGGACGCGGAGAAGGACGCCCTGATCGCCCAGGAGCGGCTGCGCGCCGCCCAGGAACTCGCACACCAAGCCGAGCAGCGAGCGCAGGCAGAGCGCGACGAAGCGGAACAGCGCCAGGTGGTGGCCGATGGCGTCCGCGAAAAACTGGGCATGACCGAGGCCGACCTTTCGAGCCCACGTGAATCGGAGCCCGATCCGGAGTACGTGCCCACGCAGGCAGAAATAAACGAACAGTTACTTGCCGATACTCGAGCCACCCTGGCTCAGGGCGACGCCTCAGCTGCAGAGGTCGAGTGACGTTTGAGGCCCAAAGCGAGCTCGAGGCAGCGCGCTAGAGCCCGAGCGCTAGCAACGCGGCTTTTCCAATGACCTGGGCGGTCTTACTGCCCAGGTCCGAGAGCGCCTCGAGCAGAGCGGCTCGTCGCTGAGCTATCGCTGATAGTTGCGTGGTTGTGCCCGCCTTGTACGCCTTCCACTGTTCGCGGGTCATCACGCTAGCAATGGCCATCTTCGCCTCGAAAATGTGGCCGGCTTGCAGATTCTCAAAAATCTCCTCACCCACCTCTTTGCCGAGCTCGGCTAGCTGGTCCTGGTTATCGGTCCACCAAGCCAGCGCCACGCCGCGGAGCTCACCGCGGACGGACTGCCAGAACTGGTCACCTAGGCGGTCAGCGACCTTGGCGGTCACTTGGTCCAGGTCGTCGAGGCCGTTCATCCCGATCACTTGGGGAGCTCCTCATCCTTCACGCAATCGTCGCCGTCTTCGCCCACGGTGATAGCCTCGAGCAGGCAGGCTTGCTCACGCATGTCTTTGAGGTCCGCTTTGAGCTCAGGCATACAAAGACCGTAGTCGCCGCGATTGCAGCGCACTTCGATGGTGGCGACCTGGACATGGTGATCCTGCGCGGGGGCGCGCAAGCTCGTTGCGACACAGCCAGAAGTGAGGACGAGGGCAGACAATGCGATCCGGGTCATGGTGTTTATCTTTCAGTTCCTCGCGAATATGCTAAACGAGGCGTAGCGGACCAATGCGGTGGCCCCCGGGACCGACATCTCGGCCTCAACGAAATAGCGCTGCAGCGCTAGGGTTGGATCAGCGTTGGATATCAGGGTGAACGGCGCCCACTCACCGGCGGTATCGGGTGTGACGAGATCCGGGGAGAGCGCGACCAGAGGGTTGCCCGGTTCCCCGTCCCCCATCTTGATACGCACTGCACAATCGCCGCCGGCCACCTTAATCTCTCCGGTCACAGTCCCTACCGCATCGGAGGGGTCGTCAAACCAAGTGGACAACCGACTGCGGAGGCCGTCAATGGTCACAGGCGCGGTCCCTGCGATCGTCGCCTCGGTCACGCTGCGTGATCCCTGGAAAACGAGGGACAGAGGCATATCTACCTCGACCAGCACCGGGTCTG
>Ga0114925_10000554_pt1 | contig 16841 bp, 14 predicted proteins | sample SumtaG_2_FD_87287 | JGI IMG/M metagenome (GOLD analysis project Ga0114925, IMG submission 87287) | Deep subsurface microbial communities from Indian Ocean to uncover new lineages of life (NeLLi) - Sumatra_00607 metaG | ecosystem: Environmental > Aquatic > Marine > Oceanic > Sediment | place... | reverse complement strand
CCCGGCGTCCCTGGGGGTCCTTGTATTCCCTGGGCGCCAGTAGGTCCTGTGGGTCCAGTGCCACCTCCGCCGCCGCCAGACGCGCCAGTAGGTCCCGTGGGACCTATAGTACCGCCCCCTCCGCCTCCATCGTCACAACATTTTGATGAGCATTCAAAACTTTTACAAACAGATAGCATAACAATATATATTATCTAAATATATTGTTATTTATGAAAATGGACCAACGGGTCGCTGATACTTCTGAATAACCAATGGTTCTGGGAGAAATGTTTCCAGTCTATTGAAGAATTTAATATTTCCCGTACAATTGAGCTCTGGAACAACTGGTGGCTTAGCTTTTACTAAATTAGTAGATCCAATTCCAAACAATGCACTTTCTATATCTGAAGCATTGTTGGAGAGAATCTGGTTATTATACCCATTTGTCATCATAGGCATATTAATTCCTACACAAGGAAAAGCGGTATTTTTAGAAATACACTTATATTTCCACATATTATGGCTAAATTGATGCGCTAATGCATTTTGCCCTTGGCAATACCATCCGCGAGAATTTTTAAGACTTGTATCGGTCATTATTAATATACTATATTATTATTTATTTTTAGCATTGATCTTATTCAATAAAATGGTCTTTTTCTCTCCAATAAGTTTACTCTTCTTATGAAGTTCAACTAAAAACTCATGCAATTCAAAGAAATATTCCCATGCAAATAAGAACATAAAACAATCGGAATCTTCTACACCATTAAATGGTGTTAATGGGTGATGAGGTTTAATAGCTGCAATAATATCCTCTATCTCATCTTTTATGGTAGAGTATAGTTTTCCAATATTTTTTACTATATCATCATTATATTCATTCATATGAAAACAATCAAGTAGTTCTTTGCGATAAGTAGTATCATCTTTTTCACGATAAGAAAGGTTAATTGAATAATTATACATTAAATAATAATTATTCTAATTTTTAAATGATTTATTGGTGAGTATGTCTCTCCAAGTAATCTTGGTCTCTGGTCAATTCGCGACTTGGAAGTCCGCCACGAATCCAGCCAGCGGCAGCAGCGCTTTCCACTAAATTATGCGGATTTTGGATGGTAGCTTGTACCGTCGGAATTAGAGGGGTCATGCTATAGTCGTTAAAAGATTTCTCAGTGACCGTTTTGCATGATTTCAGATCATTAATCATAGCACCCTGCTGCAACCGAGCCTCCAAAATAGGACGAGGAGGACCGCGTCCCAAATATGGTACCGTAGCAAACGGACGCTGCTGAAGACTAATTTTACATTTTGGATGAGTCTGGAGAGATCCTATTTTTAGTTTTGAATCATCGGTAATATTGCACCCGCCGGCTCCACATGGACCAAACCCGCCTTTATAGAATATGTTTGGCTGCTGCGTTGCAAAACCAATTGGCGTTTTCATGCCACACCAATTCAGAAAGTAGTTAGTTGTGGTATAAGAACCGGCAGCATTATTTTGTGCCTCCCTGGCTGTAATGCCGCAGGTATCGTCGCCAATTCTGGTTTGATTATCAAATCTGTAACTATATACACTGGTCATCTCTATATAACTATAGCGAAGATTTTTTTATTTAATAATTTATCCATCTATGATTATCTTTGACACACTGCAACCCATCACCCTCTTTACACGACGGCATATCCCCATAACAGAATTTCGCAAATGCTGTTTGATCGTTAGCAACTCGCGAATTTGCAGTTGTGTAAAATCGTTGCATTGATTGTTCGAAATTTATACTATCTCCTAAATCTAAAAAAAGTCTTGGATCAGGACCGACATTCCCTGCACTCTCATTTATTTTTTCCTCAACGGATGGATTAAAAGAGGGTGCACCAGCTTTTCTATTTGGATTGTATTTTATCTCCGGTAGTAAAACATTCATTAAAGGATTCTTTTTCGTCGGATTGGTAAATGCCTGTTTTGTTTTTTCGTATAATTTTCGCCCGGTAAAACCTTCCTTAACTATCTTCTTGTTTATCTTCTTCTTAACATCAGCATGTTTGCGTATTTTGTATAACAATACAATTATAACTAGCGTCACTGCCGAGCTTATCACTATTCTAAAAGACCGTGTGAGGGTGTAGCCTACAATCGTTAACAAAATTACCAGTCTGGTATATGCGTTTAATTTCGTCTCTGTATTATCAGCTTGCGAAGGCCATATATCGGTAATGTGGTCCTTATTAAACAATACTGATGGATTATTTAACCAAAATGTATGCGACATGATATATATATATTCTAAGTTATTTTTTATTATTGCTTTGCTTCCTTATTTTTCTTTTTCCGTTTCCGGCGCCGCTTCTTTTTACTATTTCCCCCCGAGGGTGCTTCGCCATCGGCATTTTTTGCACGGGCTTCGGCTAGTTGCTTCTGCAATAACTCAATTTGTTGTGCTTGAGTCATATTACTACCAGTACTGCTTGTAGCACGAGCTGCCCGCCGCGCTTCAAGTTTTTGCCGCAGACGCTCCTTGGTTTTAGCTTTGCCAATATTTCTCTTCATCTGACCCTGGAAAGCGCCCAAATTAACTTTCGCATTTTTTCCACCCATTGGCAATCCCATCTCAGCCATCATTTTATGCATATTTTTCATACCCGGCATCGTTTTTAATTTATTCATTAATTCACTGGCTTCCTCCATTAGTTCACTTTCCTTAATTTCCCCAGATTTAAGTTTGGCATCCAAATTACCACCTACCTTTTTAATCATTTTCATAAGTCTTCCCGGGTCTTTAAATAAAACCTTAAATACGTCATTTATATTATCAACACCTTCGATATCCTCAAAGTCTTTCATTGTCTCCTCGGTTATCTCAGCTGCTAACCTGCCCAGTTTTCCGTCTAAAAGACCGCTAATATGATTATGTAAGTCTTCCGGATTAGGTAAATCCTCCTGACTAATTCCGGACGCATCATTGGCTTCTGGTATATTATCAAACGCGTTCCCAGACATGTCAAAGATATTTGCCATTTGTTCCATGGTCTCACTTAACTTGGACTTAAGTTCCTCTTCGTTAATTGCTTCAAATAAAGACGCTGTCTCTCCAAATGTTTCACAATCACTTTGGTTATTAATAACCGCAAAGCATACTAATTGTAGATATTTCCATATTATCATCTTTGTTTTGTCTGTAATATCTTGTTCCCACACTTCGTCAAAATTGATACCAGGTAGAAAGTGGGTATCAATATCTTCCTTTGCGAATATGTCCTCGTTCTGATATAATAAGTCAAAGAAGCGGGAGGGGTAAAACTCCCGGCAGTAAGTAAACAAGTTTTTCACATTTTCACTGGCAATATTATCGTTATTGATATCATTTAGTACAGGTTCTAAATAATCTTTATACTCCGGAAAAGTATTTAACATATCGGTAAGAAAGTCCTTTGTGATCTTCAAGAACTCCCCAGGAATTTCCGGCTCAGATGTATCGTTTTGAACGTCGCTATTTTCAGCCATTATGTAATAAATATCTAATATGCTTTTAAATAAAAAAATATTTAATCAAATAGATAGTATTTTTACTTATTTAAAATCCGTTTTTCCTGATACAAACTTCCTTTCCGTTAATTCTAAAGCGCATGGTGTTCGTCAAACTGTCATACTTGTCTACTGAACATCCTGTTCCAAGTGAGAGACTGCCGTAGGAAGCTGGAGGAATTTGAATCTTGGTTTTATTTTTAAGAGCATGGAACGGCTTACCAGCTGTCTTCTGATGTTTGGTAGCGAGGAATTCTGACAAAGTGCAGTTTGTAGTAAATGGTTTACTATACAGCGTATTCCTCGCATCCTTGATAATAAAGAAGTAGTTTTCTCGGGTTGTTGTCTTGAGGCGATATACATGAGTGATGTCCATAAAAGTATGCCGAAACCTATTATCTGATATAAATACCCACAGATGAGGGACACAGAAGTCGCTAGATTTCAAATTTTCTCCTTCCCAACCAGCGGTATATACCGTATGACTGGAGGGTATCATCTCCAACTTTGTAATACTACCATCTCTAATACCTTCCATCAATTCGCGCATATTTGTAGGATCTCCCTTGACTTTACCGTTCATTCGGCTAGCAAAACCGGAATATTTCTGCTTACTCTTTTTCCTAGTTTTCGCTTCCGCTGCCATTGCTCCAAACACATCATCAACATCATCTGATGGACCGGCTTTTACCGTAGCACAGCCAGGTAGCTGCTCAAGCTGGCTAGTTGTATGCATAGTGGCTTTAAAACCCTTAAATAGTTTTGCTGCTTTTTCAATATGCACTGCTTTCGGCGGTGCAGTTGTTTGTTTGAAATTTCTTGGATCATTTCTCTCCTCAATCATTCTTACTACCGCTTGAGGCGACTCGCCCTTTTGTAGAAGACTCAGAACATTCCCATTTACGGAATGGAAAAGACCACATAGTACGTCACCACTATCATCATCCGCAATAGATAAACTACAATCGCAAACCGCTTTAATAACGCAGGCGATTTTTTGATTCCATCGGAGAGAATTCCAATCAGATCTAATTGCAATAACAGTCTTAATATGTTTGATTATCCAATCCACTGCCGTGACCTGTTGTTTTCCATAAGAAGCCTTTAATAGAAGCTCTCTAATAAGTTCCATGGATCTTAGCATCTCAGGACCATCAGACAACATGTCTTCGGATAGTTTAATCATCATAGGACAATATTTATTCAGTGCTTTTTCAAGCAGCACCAATATATTGCTACCATCTTTGAGACAACGCCCTGAAAGCGCTTCACTATTTTCCTCCGGTACCCATGAATAGTGCCGCCATGCCGTATTGGTAGATTTATTTGCCAGATCCCAAGTAGGAGCATGTGCGTATAGTGTATCCGCGCGAACAATTTCGTACTGCCAATGGAGACCCCTATTATGCCACGCATTAATATATGAATTTATATATGTATCACATTGGTCGTGAACATCTTTTTGAAGCGCCGTCCGCCCTTCAATGACAGGACATAGTACTGACTCGCCATTTTTATCTACGTACATAAATGCATCTCTCATTCTGTTGGCACATGTTTGACACTGCCACTCTCCTTTTATCTTAGTATAAATCTTTTTACGTTGTGCCGCCAAATCTGCCCTCCAGGCATCATCGCCGCTATTAATATCCATTTTCAGGATAACCGCAACATCATCCTCCGTTCCTCGCAATTTTGCCGTAAAGACGGGAATTTGCGCCGCACGGAGTTGATCAAGATAATTGTAGTATTCGCGCGTACGCGTTTCCTCATCGTTCATGGAAGCTACTGCTGATGCTGACATTATAGATAGGCAATCGTGTATCTATATTATCAAGAAGTAATGTTCATTCAATTTTTTTGGTCTGGTGATGAATGGAACTATTTATCCATATACATCGCGCTGAGCTTCGTAAGGTTTTGAAGATATTTGACGATTTTGCCTTGATTATCTTTGGACATTAACTGTGCTTTTTCTTTTATCATCTGTATAGCCCCAAGTACATTTTCCGAATCATAGTTTTCCGATGTCCCTACATCATTTTTATAGTCTTTTTCCAAGAAGAAAGCGAAATTGCCCCCGTTAATTTCATTACTATATGGTATTGTTACATATTCATACCATGCTTTTATTAATAAAGATGGGTTAACAGCAACAACTTTATTTACATAAAATTTTGCTGTTTTTATATTTCTGTCATCGGGGAAGACAACTTGAACATCTGCAATGAATTCGGTAAATTGGCTATTAAAAACCTTAAGAATACTCATTTCTTATCTAGTATTGCTTTATGTTTTTAATATTTAATGCTAATTATTATTATTTTCGTTGCGTTACTTCTTGATTTCTTTGTTCTTGAAGTTTCCCGAGATCGACACTGCCGATTTTATTAGGAACATAATCTTCCGGAGGCGTGGCTATTGTTTGATTGTTACCTAGACTTGTATAACTATGCATCATTCGCATACCACCATTTCCTTTAGCTGACAATTCCTCAGCGCTCATATCAAGATAGGAATAGTTATCCGATAATCCTGATCCCATTTCATTCATTGAAAATGCTAAAGGTTCGCCGTTGGATTGTGTAGCAATCTCATTGACCGCCTGTTCGCGCGGATTTAGATATTGCTGTATTTCATTTAAACCATCCAATACTCTATTTCCGTGGTGCAATAGAAGAATTGCCGGAACCTTCTTAATATTCGGCGGAAGTAGAAGCACTTCGCCATTTTCCATTGTAATATGTATCGAACCATCTGGTTGTTTTGCCCGCTTATCAATGCATACAAAATGTAATTCCTTTTTTGTTTGTGTCCGAGATAATTTATATAGTAATTCTTTACAGTGACCACAATAATTACTGTAGTAGAGAACCGCACTCATTATATATAGTATAGAAAGGTGAATTCATTTTAAATATGAACACATTAAATAAATAACATAAGAAAATTGATTTAATAAATATTTATATCTTGATCTATATAAAATGACCAGCATGGCAAAAGAATCCAAAGTAGGAACATTTGTAAGTAGTAAATCAGAGGAAGACAGGACATTGTATTTTACATTAACGGGTACTAACGTTAGTATTGCAAATGGGTTGCGGCGAACCATCCTCGCCGATATTCCAACTCTGGTATTTAAAACATTTCCCGACAAAGAAAATAAGGCAAAATTCGTAACAAATACTTCTAGATTTAATAATGAAATACTGAAACAGAGATTGCAGTGTATTCCTATACACGGTATAACTCACGATCAGCCTTATGATGAATTGGAAGTAATTATTGATAAAAAAAATGATAGCCACGATATGATGTTTGTGACAACAGCAGACTTTAAGATTAAAAACACTAAAAGTGATAAATTTCTAGCAGATTCTGTTGTACAAAAGATTTTCCCGTCGGATCCTATTACAGGAGATCATATATTATTTGCCCGATTGCGCCCTAGGATTTCAAATGAAGTTCCAGGTGAAGAATTGGTAATTCATGCAAAGATGTCCCTTCATACTGCTTCTGAAGATGGAGCATTCAATGTTGTCTCCTGCTGCACTTATCGTAATACGCCGGATAAAATAAACCAAGACCGGGAATGGCAGGAGGAAGCAAAAAAACTGAACGAGGACGATAATGTGGAAATGGCACGAAAAGATTGGTATAATCATAAAGCGGGAAGAGTGTTTATTAATGATAGTTTTGACTTCAAGGTGGAAAGTGTAGGTGTATTTGAAAATGCTGATATTGTAAAAAATGCCTGTATTATTCTTGCAAACAAATTAATTAAGTTGACAGGCGAATTTGCTATGGATAAAATAGGCAATATAATTCAATCACAGAGTAATTCTACTATTCAAGATAGCTATGATCTTAGATTAGATGGAGTTGGTTACACTATTGGTAAAGTCCTTGAGTATATTATACATGACAAGTACTACAAAAATGCGCAGGTGTTGACTTATATTGGTTTTAGAAAAAATCACCCACATGATTCGCATAGTATTATCAGAATCGCTTTTAAAGAGGACGATGCCATAAGTGCTAGCACGCAACTTATTTCACAAATCTTTGTTGAGGCTTGCCAAGAGGGTATTAAGATATATAATTCAATTGCCTCCGAATTTTAAATAATCATTGATCAAACATTTAAAAAATATCTTTTTGTATTATTTTACACAAAGATATGAAACTTAAACAGTTTGTGCTACAATTGATTCCCTTTTCGCACGTACTTCTGCGTGGCGTAGAGGATAATTAATAGATGCCATTATATGATTAGGAGGCAACGTATTAACATACTCAACTACTACCCGGCGTGTAATAGCGCCCCGAATGTCCCTATATTGAGCGCGGTATAATTCATGAAGCTTGTACATATGTGAGCGATATTCGAAAGGGAAATCGCGCAATGGTTTTTGTTTATGAACATAACAAGCTACATAATTTCTATGCAGGTTGAAGGTCCAATTGTGGAGTTGACTTCTAAATTCCCGCAACTTATCCGCATGTTCTGGGAAGTATTGCAGATATTCTGATACCTTTCCGCCTTGTCTAAGACAATAATATTGATATTGAAGTTTAGGATTATTACCCTTAAGATGCCTCACATATTCATAACGAGGATTCCGGATCTTATACCTAAGTCCCTTCTTCCTGTCATAAACAATCGCTCCTTGTAGGGTATAGTCAACATTTGTTTCTGTGCTATATAATGTATTCTTAATATCATTCAAACTAATTGTTTTAAACGATTCGCCTGTTGTTAATTCCGCAGGAACCGTTAATTTATTCATTGGCGCTAGTGCGTTGAACTCGGTTAGAGGTACTTCCTCAACACTACCCTCTAGGCATTTATAAATATTAGTAAGTATTATTTTTGGCTCCAAAAAAGGCACTACGATTCTATTTTCCGGATGCTGTAGAACAAATGAATAACAATACTCTGTATTAAATTCATTAAATTCAATATTTTGTTTATTCAATGCTTCAAGAAACATGGTGCGGAAGGTTGAACCAGACTCTTGAAAGAATCTGCAACGCGCGCCGATATTACTTCGGGTTGCAATTTCCCACTCTTTTGTATAAGTATCGTAATACATATTTATCATCGTTCCTTCGCAGAACTCTAGATATTCCCTGTCACCTTCATCCGTTTCGTTATCAAACACATCATGCGGGACTGATTTTGGAGCAGCAAAGGCTAGAATCCTTTTACCATTTGTAATAACTGAGCGAAACAATCCAAGAGTTTTAATATTATTCGCATTCAACTGGTGTTTTTGATATTTAATTATATATCTTACCAAATTCGCCTTTTCTTCTGCGATCTGTTTTTTTAGCCCCATTACTTTCTCGCGCCAATCGGGGTCGTCCGATGGAATCTCCCTTAATTCATCTTCCAGCTTTTGAAGCTTGGGCGTCTTTTGATATGCTTTCTTGACTGTAAGGTGTTTTTCTTCAGCAACATTGCGATTCGTAATTACTTCCGTAAGTGCAACATAATCTGCTAGATTGAACATTTGAGAAAAGATAACAGTTTGTCTTTAACTTTCTTTATAATTCAATTTATTCGGATATGGTCTGGAAGATAATTTCTACTGTAAGTATAAGGTAATGTCATCTAAACCTGAAGAATCTACCAAATTACAACTAGAACTTGGAGATATTATTAAGATCTTAGCACCAGATAACACTGATATCAATAACAAAACCTTTTTCATACAATATTTAGATGATACGAAAGTAGAGTTAATAGATATTGATGATGATAACAGAATCGTGTTGAATATAACAGATGGGAAATTAAATGATGAATCTATTGAACAGGTGGAAATACTGAGTCGTGCCGAGCAAAAGGGATATGCGAGACAGAATGGTTTAGTACCCGGGACTTGGATATCGGTACACCTCGGTGGGGATGTTCCTACTGTAATTAATGGTCAAGTGTCTAGTTTAGAAGAAGATATGATCGAAATATCGTTGTGGCCGAACAAGGAGAAGATCTATATTGATTTTGGTTACAAAGGCATTCCGGAAAATATTCCAATAGAGTCTATTAATCCATTTACGCCCCCTGAAAAATCTCCATCACCGCCTCCCTCCGAGGAAGGTAAAGAAGTGTCTCCCGAATTTCCCGAAGCTTTGAGTCTTTCACCCGGAACAGATGTAGAATTGGATATTGAAGAGGAGGGATTATCTCCGCCTCCTCAAGCAGAACCGGTCATTGATATACCGCAAGAAAGAAGGGCTCAATTGTTTTCAGCTGATGAAGTAGAATTCGGTGAAGAGTTAGAAGAATTGGACATTTTCGTGGACGTCCCAGAAGAGGAGCGACGGTACAGTATTGAAGCACAGTCTAATGATTTATTAAATGATCTACTTTCAACAATACCAGCGGCAGATAGAACAAAAAAGGTATATAATTCTCTCCATATAATGATTGAGCGTTACCGTCAATTACGATCCGCTTTTTCTAAAATTTCAGAGAGCGGCGATGTCGGTATGCCGGATACCAAGGGCGCCGATTATAAACCCCTAGTCGGCTCGCTGGAAGCTTTAAATGTAAAGTTGAATTGGATTTTACCCATAGTTAAAAACAATAAAGTCCTCTATAATTTTGAATTAGATGCTCAAGATGTGGAGCCTGGAATTACTGAAACCACATTGGCGCTAGCACAAGAGGGTATATATGATATAACGCAGCAATATAAGGGGAATCTTGTTCCTGATGGACAAAATAAGTATATTTACAAGTATCAAGAGTTGAATCCGTATCTCACCCCATTCAGGGAACCATCAAGTATGGCAAATATTATTATTAATAAAGAAACTGGTACAAACTTAGATGTGGTACTGAACAATGACTTGGATCTTCAATCATTTGCACTTTGTGGAAGTCTTCCAGCAAAGGGCGACGATGGTGGCAGAATTCCCGTACGATCGCGTGATGTTTCCGGTATTCATCTTGAGAAAAGCAAATTTAACATGACACGTTATGAAACGGGATTGACGCAGATTAAACCAAAAGATATAAGACAACCATCGTTGAATACAGCTCTTTTGCCTGTAACACCCAATGATACCATGGCTGTAATGGGAACTCTCACATTACCTGAATCCGTAATGAGATATTCACAGATTAACCTCCCAGCCACCTCGGTCTATACCCGGGCAATTTTAAATCAGATTCCATTTACTTATAGCCAATTCTTGAATAATAAAACAAAATATGTTAACAACATAGTTGATGAGGAAAATTTAAGAGATAGGGAACCAATGGCACATGAAAATTATTTGAAGAAAATAGAAAGTTATGTTTTTGCCGAAGCGGGAGCGCTTGATGATAGAGGTCCTAGAGAGTATACCGATTATTTGGATAGGATTGTACCCCGAACGAGAAACTTGTTTGAACTTGTTAAGAAATATATTGTTAATACGACTTCTTACCTTTCTATACTGGAATATCTCCAACCATTCTTAATATTCCCAGATGACATTTCTTTTAAACAATATGAGACTATCGTCAGATATATGGTAGATGAAATCCTCACTTTAAAGAAATTATTAGCTACAAAAAGACAAAAATTAATTTCGTGTCTAGATTACAAGTATGACGCAGATATCTCATTTAAAAATTCTTATCTATTTGCTCTCCTAGGTGGAAAGAGTGATGAGAATAAAGAGATTCTAGAAAAATATGATTTGAGCACTGCAACTACTGCTGAATTTATGAGGAGATTATTAGTTATTGATAATGGGAAATTATTTATGAACGCTCTTGCCTTAGAGGATATAGAACTGTTTGTTGCGGAGGATATTGAAGAGTTAATTAAAACGCAAATTGGCGCGGCGGAAGAAGAAGAGGGTGAGATACAAGCCTGTAAAAACTTCGTCTTAGCAAAATTTTACATAGATATTGACGATTTAAGAGCAGATGATGGTACACCAGAGGTATATTTTGATACAAAATATGATGAAACTAGATATGACATTATAAAGGAGTTTTCAGATGAACAGGCGGCTATGCCGCCGGTTGAGTTTAATAATTTTTTAGTAGAACATTTAAAAACGAATGTAGGGTTAAAGCCCGATGAAGCAGCCAAAGAAGCGGATGCATTAATTAATAAAAAACGGCGCGTTAGTGAAGGAGATTATGCATTTATAATAAATTCCAACAACGAAAATATATACTTTGTTCGCGATGATAATAATACATGGATTGCGGTCCCTGATTTGGACGGAGAACCGGTATCAAAAGCGATGTTTTGTAATCTTAAAAAGTCTTGTTTGAGTATTAACAATAGTTGCGGCGATATTGTTATCAATAAAGACAAAATTAAAAAGCAATTAATAAATGATATGTTGGAACAGTTTGATGAGACAGTAAAACTAGGTAATCAAGCGCTTTCGGCTAAACTATCAAAGAGCTTGCAGTATAATATGAATATAATTACGAAATTGGTTGCTATAAGGACACAAGAGCAATTAAAATATGATTTAATGAAGAAAATGTTGGGCATGGAGGTAGTAGATCGTGTTGTTCAACAGTCACAATACGCATTATTGCGTGATATGATATTATCACAGGAAGACTTTGTTTCGAAGCAGACTGATATATTAAAATTCATTAATAAAGCATGTCGCCCGCCGCAACCCATTGCCGGTGAGGATGAGAACTGGTTTTATTGTATTGATACGGATACAAAGCTGCTACCTACATTTTATGAAACTCTGGCTAATGCGTTTTTCTCACAAGGTTATGAAGAAGTATTGGCTCAAGTTGCAGCTGCCAGAGGCGAGATTAGCGATGATGGTGATAAAATAGTTGATAAGTATTCTGGATATTTGATTCGTCGTTTGGAATTTGACGAAGCGGAAGGGTATGATGAGGCAGGCTATAAAATCGTATCGCGTGCCATTTTGAATCAAGATGTTGGAGATATGTTGATGGATATGTCATTCAAACCGACCGAGACTCTTCGTTCTAAAGATGGCACTATGATAAGAAACGTTGTTTTGACACTCAATAAACAGCTTGATATTAGTATAGGATCGGAGATAGATTTTGTTATTCACAATGTTGAAGCGGCATTGGATGCATATATTCCGGATGAAAAAACATATAATTTACAGCGTGCAAAAATTAAAAAACGTATGGGTAGCTACATAGATATTCATGATGAGGCATTATTATTATTGACCCTCGCATATTATCTTGTCACGGTTCAAACTATGATGCCATCGGTTAAAACAAGTAAGACTTTTAAAGGGTGTGGTCCAAGATCATTTGTAGGTTATCCACTTGAAGGTGTGGGTGATTATAATGCATTAAAATATATTTCATGTGTAGCCTTAAGACTCCGCTCGCGTACGCGCCCGTGGCAACGATTGCCGGCATTAACAAGAAAAACAGGAATAGAGACTCTTAAAAAATTTATGCAAAAGTTAAAAGGAATAATTGATAAAGAATTACTTCCCCGTGACAATATTCAGGAGAGAATACAAGCAAAATTAGCATATAATGAAGGCGAAGATCCTGATGTTATTATTCCAAAAGAATTTGATGTACGGCACTGGCTGACATTTTTACCACCCTTGCATCCGATAAAAATTACAGGTTTATCAAATATCGGTCCGACATTTCGCGAGAGTCTGAGCTCAGAGGTGCGCGAAGGTAGTGCAGCACAGTTTACAAGAATGGCTACTTTATATGGAAAAATAACCCTATTTTCTCTCCGGATTCAAGAATTAATCCAGATGGCTGTAAACAAATCAACCTTGTTACTGGAAAATATTAATAATGAACTTCTGATTGAAAATGCTTGTTGTAATGATGGAAATAAAAATACTGTTATGTACTTTGAGGAAAAGGAACCCGGTATACTCGCAGCAAATAATACGGTATTTGCATTAGAAGCTCTGTATGATATGATTAAGCAGTTGACTGATCCGGCTTTCTTATTTGATCCAAAAAACACCAAATTGGTATATCCTCAAACACCAAATACCTTTTCCAAAGAAACCATTTATAAAGCCTTTATTCGGTTCTGTTATTTCAATACCGGCATTATTTTAGATAGCCGCCTACAAATGATATGTGGTAAAAATGCCAGTGCCTTTAAAAATACTGATGAAATTAGTAAAAAAATCAGTATATTGGAATCCGAACAACGTGTTTATACTATGGAGGCTTTTCTCGCCTTGATGGATATTGTTAATAAAGATAATATAATAAATGTTAATCTAAGTGCGGGATTATTGTCTCCAAGAGCCGTATTGGAGGGTTATATAAAGACGGATGATGTATTGCGTAGTTTGGACGGGACGCCACTGGTTGGATTCCTTGAAAATCTAGAGACATTGTTCGATCGCTACGATGTATTACGAGAATCGGATGCTGAGGAGGCGGCAGTTATGCGTACCTTTGAAGGGTTTATTAATCAAGGCATTGATGATTTGATGCAAGAGATTTCAACCTTCTTAAGAATACGAGGCGGAGGAGCTGATAAGGATCATTTCCTTGCTGATATTGATAAATGGAAACTGCGCGGAGAGAATATATATATGAGTAAAGAGGATGAAACTGCCATTGCTTATGTAGATTGGACAAAAACAACATTAGCCAACATTTTACAGATCTTTCCAACAATTATACAAAATGAAATTAGTTTTGAAAACCCGAACATTCCTCTTCATTGGAAGTCAGGCAGTCAAAAGCTAAGTGATAGTCACATTAAAGATATTCAACGAATTATACAAGAAGAATATAGTACATTAAAATCATTCTACGGTAGTGAACCAATTAATGCTGTACTTGTTGAAGTATTGGATTCTCCTGAACGACCCGTTATTATGCATTTATTGAAGATATTCCCGTTTTTTGCAGACGTGAGGTTGGTTTCTGGGGAGGAGAGGGTAGCAACTATACTTAACGGACCTATGATTAAAAAAATTATGAAGTATTTAACATTGTATTCATTGCATTTATATATAACAAAGCTAACAGATGTTACTGTGCGAGATAATCAGACAGTTGAAAGCACGGAAGCCAAAGCTACATTGGAAGATCAAATTATAGAAGGGCGTAATATGGAAGTTAATACGTTGGTAGGACGTCTGCTGACGGCATATCTAGATATAATGGAACGAGATAAGGAGATTATTAATATTTCCAACTATGAGATTAATCAGGATGTATTGAAGTCAAAGGAAAAAGAAAAGGCGAAAATAACCAAAAGGTTGGGCGATCTTTCTGTAGATGAGCGACGCGTTGAAGATTTAATGAAGGAACATAGACTTGGAAAATGGGGAGTCGGTCAGACACGTGCTTTATATATCTATGATGAAGATCAGTATGAAAAGGAACGCCATGAATTAGAGCAGGATGCTTTAGAGGAATTACGATTAGATAACACGGATGGTGTAACAAACAGATTGCGAGATATATATAGAATGGAACATTTAGAAGAACAACTGGTCAACGATAGGATTCAGCAAGAATTAAACGCGGAAATCATGGCTGTTCCCGGGGACGATGACTTCGGTGAAAGGGATGATGATGCAGTTGGATACAGTGCATGGACTGGGGGTGATTAAATTATAAACTTAATATAACAAATAAGTTTATAACTATAGACAATACATTACCATGTAAGGAGTGAGCGGATCTAACGCTTGTTAAAAATAAAGACTATGAAATAATAGAGCCATCGTTGAGGGTGTGATAAAAAAATTTCTAAAATAATCTATATATAGTGCAATGTATAGATCATTTGTAAAAAAACACGTCGTTTCTTTATCAATATTATTATTCGTATCGGCATTTTTGATAGTACAACACTTTGCACCGTCTTTTCTTTATAAAAAAAATGGACATATTAGAAGATTTGGTATTGGTTATAAAGAAAAAACAGTTTTACCTATATGGCTAATCGCATTAATAATGGCTATATTATCATATATCACAATTCGTTACCTTTCCGAAATGTCAAAACACAATTTTTAAGTATGTTTCGTGTAAAGAACCGGAGCATTCTTTAGTGAATCAGCATGCTCTTTAGCTTGTTGAGCCTTAACTTCACTATGCATCTTTGCCATTTGTTTAGCACTGTAATTACATTGGATGTTTACTATAACATTATTTGCAATAGAGATCGCTAAACAACCTGCTAAGCCGTACCATAATCCCTCGGCTACAATACCTTTGAGCAGCACAAGTCCATATAATTTATTGTAATAACCGTCACCAGCCCCCTTTTTAGTCTCTCCGACTTCTAAATAATTAGCCTTTAACATTGATTTTTGTCCGGGTGCGGGACCTTTTCCTTTGGGGTTATCTGGATCGCGACCCGCCATTTCTGCCATAAAGTCGGCATAATTGTATCTACCCATTTCATTAATCAATAAAGCTTTATCTGAGCAAATTTTTGTTAGTAAATCATTGCCTTGTGGATCTGTTGCTAATAAATTATTGAATGTGGTCGATAGTCCCATTATAGAAGCACAAGCATAACCTATTGTATTAGAAAAAGGTGTTAACCATCCGGGTAGGACAGTAACAAGAACCATGACCGTACCCAAAATCAAAAAGTAAGGAATAAGTGTGTATAATAATACTAATCCAAAACTTTGCGTAGACCCTTGACAGATTGCCTTAGCATTGCTGAAGTTTGCAATGATTTGCGCCAACAAGGTTATAAAAACGTATGCAGCAGTCACCATCCAAGAGCCATCGGCGGGAGGATCTTGACCTGGTACAGGGGCTTTTTTTGGTCTCATTGAAAATTTAATTGCCACGAAGGCTATTGTTGCTACAATAAAGAATACTATTGATGAGGTTACAGAATAGGCGAGTTTCATTATTATATATAATTTGTGTATTATATTTTTTTTGATTTTACTTCTATAGTTTATGGATACTGTTAATAAACCAAGTCTCACAGAACCAGGTGTAATGTATTTCCTTAAAGAGACTTTAAAACAATGTAATGAAAAGAAAATAGTGTTTTACAATACAATTTTAAACCTAGGATTTCTATTTATATTTATAGCTGTTTTAGGAATTTTATTGGCGTACAAAAGAAAAAATAGACCAACAAAAGAAGAGATACAAAAGAAGAATAAGGAAGCGCAAAAATATATGTTGGAGAGCATAAAGGCTTTTAGAGAAAAGGTGCAGCGGGAGAATAATGAGGTAATTACAACTCTGCCTAGATTTGAAAGTAATTTTGTGAGATTGCATAAAAATTATTATAATATTTAATTATAACACAAAATGTCTGTTGAAAAGGCTATAGATAATTTCTATAAATTAAAAGGTAGGTATGATATT
>Ga0114925_10000553_pt1 | contig 16842 bp, 13 predicted proteins | sample SumtaG_2_FD_87287 | JGI IMG/M metagenome (GOLD analysis project Ga0114925, IMG submission 87287) | Deep subsurface microbial communities from Indian Ocean to uncover new lineages of life (NeLLi) - Sumatra_00607 metaG | ecosystem: Environmental > Aquatic > Marine > Oceanic > Sediment | place... | reverse complement strand
TTGTGGTGTAAGTTGTGGTAGTTGTGGTTGTTGTGGTGTAAATTGTGGTTGTTGTGGTGTAAGTTGTGGTGTAAATTGTGGTTGTTGTGGTGTAAGTTGTGGTAGTTGTGGTGTAAGTTGTGGTGTAATTTGTGGTGTAAGTTGTGGTAGTTGTGGTGTAAGTTGTGCTTGTTGCGGTGTAAGTTGTGGTAGTTGTGGTGTAAGTTGTGCTTGTTGCGGTGTAAGTTGTGGTAGTTGTGGTGTAAGTTGTGCTTGTTGCGGTGTAAATTGTGGTAGTTGTGGTGTAAATTGTGGTAGTTGTGGTGTAAGTTGTGGCTGTTGTGGTGTAAGTTGTGGCTGTTGTGGTGTAAGTTGTGGTAGTTGCGGTGTAAGTTGTGGTAGTTGCGGTGTAAGTTGTGGTAGTTGCGGTGTAAATTGTGGTAGTTGTGGTGTAAGTTGTGGCTGTTGTGGTGTAAGTTGTGGTAGTTGCGGTGTAAATTGTGGTAGTTGTGGTGTAAGTTGTTGAGTAGGTACACTAGGGGCTTGTCCTAAAAATTGTGGATAATTTTGAGTAGGCATGTTTGATAATAGATATGTAGAGTCATCGGATAAAGAGAGTTCTGTACTAGTACTAGTATCAGTTGAAAAACTTGAAAAACTACCAGAGGAATCACTACCTTCGACCCATGTCTGCGGAAGTAAGGACATGATTATTTTTATTAAATTATTTTTTTTTTTTATAATTGTGGATCAAAAATTTGATCAGATATTATAATATTTATATCAAATTTTTGATCCACAAAGCAAATGAAATCAAAAATAATTAGTAATCCATTTAATTGGGATGGATCATTTTTACCAATTTTTAATAAGGAAAATATAATACATGAAATAATAGATATACAAACAAAAATTAAATATTGGACAATTTCTTATCTAGGACATACAACTATATGTATACCACGTAAAGTTGAAAATCCGTCAATTTGTATTTATGATGAATTAATGAAACTATTTAATCTACCGAAGATGGGATCACACTACGTTAAAATAGGATCAGCAATAGTGGTATTGTTAAAGGCAAATATAAAGAGAAATAATGTTATATTATCAGAGATGATAGTATCTACACAGGAGATAAAAAATATAACAGAAAATATTAAAGAACAAATAAGACTTACATACACAGTTCGTGATATATTAGGTGTATCACATACTACAGATTCAGATTTAGTTATTAGGTATCCACAATGTCGAAATTATCCATATTATGTAGTTAGTATGAAAACATATATTATTAACGAAAAAATATTGAATAATAATCTATCGACGATCACGGATGTTGCATTTAAAAAATGGTATAACAATATTGATATAAGGGATGTATATTCACGACTATTTCCATCTGTTAAAAAACTAGATGATATTGCAGTATATACATGGAAACTTAGTAATGAAATAAACGAAATAATAGAGCGTGTAGATAAATCGTTTTGTTATATATCTAGTTTGATTGTAAACAGAGTAACAAATAGACTTGTCCGTATGATAGACAAATAAATGAAAATAACGGTGGGTATAACACCATAATGGTGTCCACCGTTATTTTTTTTAATTTTACATAAATTGAACTGTATGTTCCTCCCACTTTCCAAAGACCTTCCATGATCCATTAATGATGGAGAGCCAGGATTCTCCACCAGGGTGTGTGAACTTGGCTTGAACGATGAAGCCATTTTGATCAGGTATGACCTGAGAAACATTAAAATGGAGAGTCTTCATTCCAGGTTCGGAGAGATAAATAGTATCACCAACACTGGGTCTAGCGAGTTCCCAAGTAACAACTTGCTTCTTAGGATTACCATATTGTTGATTATTATATTGCTGGGAGGCAGTTGGTAGATACATTCTACCTCTACTACCATTGTATCCACCACGACCTCTACCTCTACCTCGGCCTCGTCTGGTATTATTACCACCTCGATATACGGGGTTGTTGTCTGGTTCGACCTGACCAGAATTAATTTTTTGAACTAAGTCAGTGACGGATTCTTGATGCAAATTGGAGAAAATCCAAGCGGGACCACCCTGAAGACGTGGATTCCACTTACCACCAAATCGTTCCATAACCTTTCTGTATGGCTTAGAGCTTCCGATGACAACGAAGGACTTGTCTGAATAAGATCGGATAGTGAGGATTGGAGACTTGTAAGGGTCAGCGCCGGAAGTAGTAGCTTGAGATCCAACTTCGGGAGGGGAAAGGGGAGAAACCTGTGTTACGGGAACTTGAGTAAATGAAGGTTGTGTTTCAATAGGTGGGAAATTCGTAGTGGACTCATATGAGGGAGCAGCATCTTGATTGAATGTATCATCAACCTGTATAGTTGCAGGAGGAGACATAGGGGCGGTATCAGAAGCAGGGAAGGGCTCACCTTCGGATATTTGCACGGCGGTAGATTCGGGGGCACTCATAAGTATTGACTAGTTCGTGTATTAGTTATATTGATCAATAATTTGGGTGTTTTGTTTATTTTTTTGATCAATTTTTACAAAAAAAGGGGAAAAAAGGGAAAAATGAAAAAAAAATAAAAAAGAAAAGAGGAAAAAGGGAATTTATGGAGATGAATGAGAAAAATATATCAATACAATTTAGAGTAAAAAGAACACAAATAGAAATGATGAGAGACAGAGGATTTAATGTGGATGAAGAAAAACACATATTGAACCCGGAGTATAAAATAGATGATTTTAGAGACGAATATATGGAAAAAACAGAAGAATTGAGACAAAGACAGGAATCAATAATTGATCAAAAGTCAAAAGGAGATTTGCTGGCAACATCAATGTCAAGTATGTATACAACGGAGAAAAGAGATAAGGCAATATATGTACATTATTTAGATACAGAAAAGAATAATAAAAAATCAATACCAAAACAATTAGAAGTACTTAGTAATATAATGAACATATTTATACAATCAGAATTTAATATAGATACAATAATAATAGTATCACAAGAAGAAATAAAAAAGAATGATATGGATAAATACTTAACAATTATACCGTCATTCTATATTCAAACATTTTTATTCGAAGATTTAATTATTAATAGATCTAGACACAAATATGTTCCTAAACATGAATTGATTAATGATGAGGAAGCATCAAGATATTTAATTAAACATAATCTGAAACCAGAACAATTACCACAATTATGTTATGATGATCAAATAGTGAAATATTATGGAGGAAAACCTGGTCAGATGTTTAAAATATATAGAAAAGCACCACTAGTGCCAACGACTATACAAAAAACTATAGTGAGAAAGATGGTATCTAGATATTCAGTTACTACTAATAGTAGTTAAACACTTAAGGTTATACCTTTAGGTCTAAGGAATTTATTAAACCCATTTAATATCAAAAAAGAGTTATTTTTGGTATCATTATCAATCCAATGACGATTCTTATGTCCATTAATGGACTCGGCGACCTTGGCGGATAAATTTTGCATGTCCCGAGCTTGTCCGTTAAATATTTTTTTATCTTGAAGATATAATTGATTTATGACGGAATACATTGTATTTGCATCTTTTTGAGAAATGTATATATCATCAACGGAACGCTTCAAAAATTTAATTAGTATATTGGTTAATTGAGATGAGTCATATTTTTTCAAATGAATATATTCAGGGAAACGACCAGGAATTCCTTTATTAGCTTTTAAAACGTGATTCATTTCTCGTTTATATCCACCCAACATACATATGGATAATCCTACATACTCACCGGTTAGTCTGACTAATTCAGTTACTGCTTCGGCATTGTGTGTATTATTACCACCAAAGATATCTTTGGATGCCAATTGGTATGCTTCATCAATAAATAAGACACCTTCAAGACATGAATAAAAATATTCAGATGTAATCTGAGCAGAATCGTTTACATATTTAGTTGTTAGATCCTGGGCACCAATTGCTCTAAATTTACTACGAGCGAGAATACCGGATTTAGAAAATATATATCCCATAGCTTCAGCTATCTTTGTTTTACCAATACCTGATTTACCAGTTATTACAATATTTTGAAAATTCTTAAAAAATATCTTTGGTCTACGACAGAAACTATGAATCTTTGAAGCTATAAAATCTTTGAGATTATCTCTACCAACAATTGATTTAAATCCGTGTTTCTTGTTATTAATCATTAAATTAAAATTATTCTTAATCTGGGTAATTTTAGTAGTTGATAATCGATGATTCAAGATTGAAAGAATAGTTTCAAATTCTTTTTTCTTACTCTTCAATCTATCAAGTGTTGTATCATGAGCAGGATATAAATTACCTACATGTTTTGCTTGAGCTATAGAAATATCGTTATTTACTTCTTTCAAATGTCTATTATATATTTTTATTTTTTCACGGAATGTAAATTGTAATGAATCACGATAATTAGCTAAAAAGTCAGGATCATCCTTAATATCAAGAAAATCTTGATATCCAAATTTATCATCATCATCAGTTTCATCATCTATATTGATTTCATCAATTTCATTTATTTGTATTTTTGTTTTGTACTGGCGAAATTTATCATAAACAATGGATTCTTCATTTTCGATATCTTCAATATCCTCTTCTCCTTCAAATTCTTGATTATAATTATTGATTTCTTCATTCTTAAAATAATTATTTATTGATGAATCTGGATAAATAAATGAATATAAGATTATCAATATTAAAATGATTAATAAAATTATGTAGATTATCGACAATACATCAGTTATAGCGGATAGCATTTTATTTTTTTCTTCTATTATTTTTTTTAGCCAAAAATAATAAATTTTTTTATATTTTAATTTTTTTAATGAGGGTGTCTATGAACACGCTTACGCTCACGCCCACGTCCACGTCCACGCTTATGAGCTAGCTTATGCTTATGTGAAGGGGTATGTGTAGGTTTTGGCTTATGCGCTAGCTTAAGATCATAGTGGGGTTTATCATCACATCCACAGTCATGCTTATCATGGGGTGGTTTATCATGGTGGGGGTTATCATGACATCCACAGTCACTGTGTCTACGCCTATGTTTCTTCTTAGGGCATTTATTTTTAATACATGGAGTTGGACGAATAATAGCCTCAGTACCATCGAATTTGGTAATCTTCACGTTGGCGGGTTTGTATGAACAATCTTCTTCAAGCTTGTCTTCGAACCATCCAGCAAGCATATCTTGAGTCATTCTAATAGAATTAGCTTCGCCAACTAATGCACCTTCAACAGAATCAGATCTGTAGTGAACACCAAGCCAATCACGACCAATTGAGATGTTAAAGGCCATCTTATTGATTTCATCTTCAACAGTCCAAGTCTTATCAGTAATTTCCTTCACAAAAAGTTGGGTTCCATTTTGGTTAGCTTCGACATAGTATGCTTTACCCTGCTCTACATTGGCAAGATCAGCAGCGTTAAGTAAGTTAATAGGGAAGATAGTAGGATTCAATACACCGTCATCAGGTGCAATCAAACCAGGAACTTCACATAAGGGAGTATCAGTCTTGTAGAAGGCCTTAAGAAGTGCGGACCAAGCACCAACAATAGCAGCGTGACCAGCAGGGAAAGCAGGGTGAGCAGGTGCACCAGTTCTATTTTGAACATGAAGGGTATACTGAGGGACCTGAGTTGGATCGGGATTAACATTAGCTTTGTTTGCATTAGGATATGCATCAAATAGTGCAATATTATCAGCTTCAACAAGAGACCAAAGATTAGAAAGAGGACCAGCAAGATTAGTATACCAACTAGGCCAATCATAATTCCTGTCTCCAGACAACTCATTGTGAGTATAAACACCTGCAGCTTCAGGACGCATGCGACGATATTGTAGCCATTTCCAATAGAATGCATAAGTATTTGCCAGATTGGAGAAGATTGCAAGATTTGCCTGGGCAGCATGAGGGGAATTAGTTGTATTCTGGCCACTAAAAGTGTCGAACTGAGGAAGAGTAGGATTGAAAGGAACCCCCATGGCATTTAAGATTAATGCAGTGTTGTATCCACCCTGGTAGAGAGGATCAGCTGCAACCCAGTTAGCCAAACTTCGACCAGAATAAATAAATCTTCTTTGAGTTTGATCTACGGGACTTGGACCCGGCGCAGTGGGAATTAAGTTGCCAGCATCCTCATTTGTTGCACCATTAAGGAGTGAAGCTCCTTGACCGCGGGTGAATGCCCACCCAATAGCGTAGTCTTGGGTTCCATCCAATTGGGATAATCTACGCTGAGATTCGTAACGTTGAACGGTAGCCTTATTACCAGTTAAGACATTCAACAAGAAGAATTGACTTATATAAGGACCAACTTCATTATTAACATACTGCCCACGGAAGATATTTTGTGGGGTAGCGGGCCCGCCGTTGTACGGATCATAAGGAAGATTAAACTTTACCTGAGGAATATTAAGGATATCTACAACATCAGCTATTCTAGTACTCGTATTATAGTTAATGAATGGGACATCTAGTACAAGATTTTGAGTGTAAAGTTCTACCATCTCAGCTGCATGACCATTTCCAAATGTTCTAGGAGGTGGAACATTTTCATTAGACAAAACAGTACTTCCATACAAATTAGTAGCATATCCAGAGAAAGGATTAACTAGTGTTGATGTATTGTCGGGTGCATATGTAATATCCTTAGAAGCAGCTACAACATCCCCTTCTACCAAAAGTTTAACGAATTTTTTATAGTTAGCCAATCCACCCAAAGTTGGGCCAATGTTAGTTAGTTCTCCAAAGGTATCGTGACTGAAAGATTTGGTAAATCCAATAACATTCTGCAAACTCTCAGGGTATGTTCCTTCTTGATCTTCATATGGAACGGTGACCTGCCTTAAGTCTTCTTTATCATCTTGTTTTTGTTGGTAATAAGCAAACCACGTCCTATTAACATATGCACCGCCACCCAATCCATTTCTATCCCTACATTCAGTCTTATGGGAACAGAGGCATTCTTTATCCTTACAGCACTTCTTGGTCAATTTAACCAATTTTGGTTTGTCTTTTTCTTTTTCAAACTCCATAGATTTTTTACTATTTTTATTTTTTATTTATTTATTTTTTTTACAAAATTTTCAATCTAATTGAAAATTTGAAAAAAATAAATAAATAAAATAATTAAGACAGAACTGAGTAATAAAAATAAAATAATTAAGAAAGGACCAGAAATTTACTAATTTCTGAAATTTTCAATCTATTTTTTAATAATATTGACCGATGAATTTCTTAAAGTCATCACATTCCAAGTATTTTTTTCTTTGATTAATACCTATATCTACTAATCTATCAGCATGATAATACATAATATATCTTGCTATTTTTTCACAATATTTCTTTTCTGAATTTATAAAATCAATTGTTAGATTTTCACCACCAACAGGGAATTTATATGGTAGTTTTTTACTACGTATTATTTTTGTTTTACCATTAATGTGTAGTTTCAACTGTGCACATTTACCACGGATAACAATCAATTCACCCTTAAAACATTTACATGAATATCTATATGATTTTTTGTATGAACTAGACTTAGATTCATAACATTTTGAATTAACTGAATCTTTTGATGAATCAAATGCTTTACCAACTTCCTTTTGACCAGATGAATGGGAATTACTCTCAATATCTGTATCATACGTAAGATGTTTTTCGGGTTTTTTTACATCATTATCTATTTTTGAAATCATACCCAGTGTATGAATTCCTTTATTTTTATATAATTTATATTTATTTCCATTGAAATGAATTTCATGATGTTTCTTCTTATTTTTATGCTTATGTTTAGTCATACACATACAATTATTTGGTGTAATATCAGTACCTCTTAATTTGAGTAGTAAGTAATATGTACTAGTTGCGCTGTCAAATTCTTTTAGAACGACACCTAATTCATTTTCATTCTCAATTACTCTATTTACAACAATCTCAAATAATCTTCTAATATCTGAATTTGACGCAACCATTTCATTGAAAGCTAATATTTGGAGTGCTATATTACCCCAATATGTACCTTGATCTAATACATATGTCACTTCTGCATTATTTCTTTGGAATCTTGCAGGTGGATTGGGTAAATAAGATCCATCTAAAATACTTTCTACTATATCAACACTGATTCCAAATTGTGCCATGGTTGGTACATATCGACTATCAGGAACAAATGGTGTTGTAATTTCGTCTGGTAGATAATTTCCCGTTATTTCAGTAAATGGTAAGGTTTGAATTCCATATATCCCAGATGATCTACCTGGGAATGTTGGTGGTTGCATTGGCCAATCAAGTGTATATGATTTTCCAAGTGTCTGCATAATACCAATACTTCCAGTATTAACTAAATCCCCAACTTGTGAATTTGGTGAATCATATAAATAATATGAACGTGCAGCTGCTATTTCAGTGATGAGAGCCACTCCAGCTGCTATTTGTAATTGATCATTTCTAACTGTCTTACCAAATAAATATGCAGCAAAATATGAGTTAATTGCTTCCCCAGATGATTCTTGTTGTCTATTTACTGGTCCTGCATTAACAACACCGGGTGTTTCTGTTGGCTGTCCTGTTACCCCTGTTGCCCATGAATGTCCATAAAAGAAATCTTTGTGACGAACCCTTGGGAATCTATTAGTATCAGGATTACAGTAATCATATACCAAATCCAGTATATTTGATGGATACTCTGAAAATAATCCAAAATCAAGCTCTTCTAAGATAGCAATAGCATACATTATGTATCCGTAATGGAAGTGATGATCATTATAAAAACTATTACCAAATGCTGTTACCTCACCTTGGCCACTTTCAGCTCTAGCATCAGCTGGTACAATTATTCCTCCCCAATTTATTGTCTCTCTTTGTAACTGGTAATCTATTGATCCTGGATTTACATTATTTCCAGTCAACCAATTAACAAGTGACTCCCTAAGTGTTACAAACAATGAATTTATATCTGATTGATCAATATTTAGTTCGTTTTGTAATCTAACTGCAAAATATAAGACCCTCGCTGAAGACAGTGCTATTGTACCAAATGTATATGGATTAAGGTCTTTTCTTATCTCACCTTCTGGATCACGTAATAATTTATTCACACTCCTATTAATATCAATCAATATAAGTTTTTTCATCAACTGTCTACTTTCTGGAGTTGTTAGTAAACCTTCAGTTTCGGGGAAATCACACAGTTGAATGGAAATTGACGTAAATCTAATACGATTATTAGTCAATCTATATAATTTGATATCACCATATGAAAGTGATGGCCATGTGATTTCTCTTTCTGAAGCAGTTTTATAGACTTCAATATTTGTGGTGTTAAATATACCTGATTCGACTAAATGTGGAGGTAAAAATAATACACCTTCTCTGTTATATCTATAATCAAAACTCCAACGATTATTAGATTTCTGATCTAAATTTATCACTTCTCCACGCTGCAGCACACCTAATCCAAATGCCTCTATTAGTTCATCATTATCATAAAATTGTCCAAAGTAATTAATACCATTTTCCACAATTTCCCCTGCTAGTGCTACTCTGAAAAATCCAGTAAAGGGTGTTGATCTTACAGTACTTGTTCCTTGATCAAGAATTAACAGCGGTGCATCTGAATATATATACCATCTAACTGGAATTTGTCTAATAAGACCTACTGTCGCAATTTGTGTATCTAAAGATATAAATATCTTCAATACTGTTCCAAATGAAGATGATTGAGGATCATTATTTGTCAAAACAAATCCCATTAAATTTCTTTGCGTCTGTAAATCACAATTATATCCAACTGGTATTTGCGAAAATGTAATAGAATTAGATACAAGCGACATTATCAGTAGAAATTGTTCATCTTCAAAATTGAAAAATACTCTTAAATCGTTCGTTTCGAATTCTACTCCAAGTGCTATTTCTATTTCTGAATCTGGTAGCTCATTTAATCCATTGTAGAATGACATGTTTTCTGAATTATATAATTCTGTGTTATTTTCATCCCTTATTAAATTAGCTGTTAATACTGATTCTCTCGAAATAATTGTATCTAATTCATACACCTCCGGAAATACTTTTTCTAGTCTTGTTAATCCACTCAAAAACCTAAAAATTATAGATGCATTAAATGTTTCAAAATCAACTGTTGGTGTTCCTCTTACATAATTACATTTTGCCTTTGTTTCATTATTTGCCGCATTATCTCCACGGTATAAAAATGATGTTGATAAATCTGTTAATTCATCTAATACTAGAGATCTTGCATCCTCAATACTAATATCTATTAAATTTTTTGGTGCTTCTTGTAACACAACATTTCTATCTATTCTATTTGTTGTTACATCTAACAATGATCCATATGATAATCCAATTTTTAATCCTTGTTCATTTACATCACTACCCTCACTCTGTGTACTAGAAAAAAATGGTTTTACGTACCATGGTGTTCCGTTCCCAACTCTATCCCCATCTGCAATATTATTCACTAATGCTTCCTGGAACCAAGAATTAGTAGGAAGTGGTAAATCAAAATTTCCATCCCTTAAATTAAGATTACTAAGGGCAGGTCTAGGATAATTTGGTGGTGGATCAAATTCAGGATATGACATTTTTTTATTTTTTTAACCAAAAATAAAAATATAAAAAAAATACAGAAATTTACTAATTTCAGCTAAAAAGCTGAAATTTTAGCTGAAAAATGATAATTAAAAATTTATTTTTTTGAATATAAAATAGACCGGATGACTCATTTTCAAATCAGATCCAATAATAATTGTGGTCCAAAAACTGCCCAATTTTTATTGGATGACAAACTAACATTGATTAAGAAAGAAGTTCATACACAAGATTATGATAGAATGATTAGAAAGTCTATTTTGATTGCTCTTGAATGGTTAGAAATACATGTCCTTTCCAACCCTGGAAATGCTTTCAAACTTCAAAAATTATTAAAAAAAGGAATTAGATTTACAAACGAAACAAACCAATATTTAATTAACCTCTGTTATCAATGGAAAAAAATAATTGATACTAAAAAGATTGAAAATCAACAAATACACATACATCATGGTACCCTTGATTTAGAAGACATAAAATATGAAGATATTAATTTTACAAAATTATATATGGTAGAAACTGCTCCTGGTATTTACACCCCATTCTATCCAGTTCGACACCAAGATCACTGGGATTATTTGCCTTATTCATATATATCACAAAAAATAAATCTTAAAGACTTTGGTATCAACGGAATATATGAAAAAAATTTATGATTTTCTCTCCATCACTTCATAAATTTTTTTCATATATCATTCTCCTATTATATATTGTATATATTCTATATACAATATTCTAATATATCGATATTTTCTAAATACATTCCCACTATCTTTTTTCTATTGTAGTCCATATATCGATATTTTCTAAATACATTCCCACTATCTTTTTTCCATAGTATGTTTCTAAAATGTATATACTTTATTCTATTGTACTCCATATATCGATAATTTCTTTCTCCATTCTAGGTACTACACGGACAATATATTCATCATTATTAGGATGAAAAACACCTAAATACATTCCCACTACCTTTTTCCCATAGCATGTTTCTAAAATATATCTATAACAATTTAATTGAATCGCATAATGATTATATTTCGTATCCCTTAGATGCATTAATGGCCCTTTCCCCTTTTTATTATAAAAACAATCATCTAATTTATCAACTCTCTTCCAATCATATATAACAATTTCACCATCTGCATTCACATATGTCATATCTATACTCCCCGCTATTTTACATTGCGCATCAAATACAACCCATTCTGTCCTAAATGGAACGTAATGCGAATTATATTTCTTGAAATCTGATTCAAATTTAAGAAATAATCCAAATTCATGTGTTTCCGGATATTTATTTAATTCTCCATTATAAAAATATTCTATACTTTCATGCATGTCTGTTCCTAGTTGTGCAGCCTTGTTTGATTTCCATAAATCTTTTATTTCTTGTTGTGTCTTCCCATAATACTGGTAATTTGGATCTGTCATTTTACTTGACTTAACAATTCTACCACTAACTATCTCTGGATCGAATTTATCCCAAAATTTCCCAACTAAAGTTGTAACGCTAATAGGATTACCTTGTACACCTTTAATTTTATAAATATGACCTTCATCATAAAATTTTATGAATGCATCTCTAGGATGAGGATATAGTTTTGATAATTTCATAATTCAGAAATTTTAAATTTCTGTTGTTTTTTCGATTCCTTTTTCATTTTTATAAAAATCTCAAGGATTCAACAAATTACATAACATCTCCATAACCCCACTCTTTATTCAACAAATTACATAACATCTCCATAACCCCACTCTTTAATCAACTTTTAATTCAGAAATTTAAAATTTCTGTCTATATTTTTAATTCAGAAATTTTAAATTTCTGTCTATATTTTCATTCTAATGATATTCCTCCCTAACATTTGGCATATTAAAATTAAAATCTGACAATTTGTATCCATGTGTAACCCAATTCCACACTAAATTTAAGTCTTTTGTATAATATTCTGTATTTGATGTAAATTTATCTTTATATGTTAATCCATCGATCATTGTTTTAATCCTACCCCTTATACTTGATCTAAATGTTAATCCCATCATCTTTGGATGGTTATTTACCCATTCACATCTTAATGCCGTGTGATTATCAGGAAATCCACTAATATAACAAATTACTTTCCATGGTCTACCAACACTTGTTTTCTTTGCACCTCCTTTAATTTCTCCATTGTGTTGTCTTAATCTTCTTTTTAAATTAACTGTATATCCAACATATGTCTTTTTACTTACAGTACTACTTAATATATAAACATTATGTGATTGTTTTGATTTAATTAGATTTAGAGGAATAATTAAATTTGAAAGATCCATTATAAAAAATCTAGCATTTGTTTATTAAAAAAAAAAAAAAAATTTTTTTTTTAAAAATTTAGTAATCTGAAATATGGAACCGGGATACAGTGGTAATTTTTTTTCCCCTCAGGAAAAACCAGAAATTGCTTATAGTGATAAATATGCTGTTTTATTGGATGGAAAATATTTTCACACAATAGAACAAGCATATAATCTAGCAAATTATGAAAATATAGTATTAAGATTTGATATACATCATGGTCAGTATATACTGACGGAAAAAGATATGATTGGTATAGCAGAACATCATCCACCTGTAAACTGGAAAGATTTTTTAAAAATGAAAAGAAAAAGGGATGTAGGTGGAATTCAGTATTTTTTAGATCAATATCCAGAATTAAAAATAGTTCACAAATTAATCTTTATTGAAGATGCATTTTATTATTCATTAGGAACAACCACTACTACACTAGAATTATTAACCCCAGTTATAAATAGATATAAACTATTTATCAATAATAAAGAAATTGCTCAACCATTATTATTAAAATTGTATGAATCTCTAGAAAAATACATGGAAGCTATATCTGAAAAATCTATTTTTGAACAGTATATATGGGGATTTAATACACACATTGATGACGATGATATGATTATAAATATTTCACAGAGAATTGGAATAGCACTAAATCCACTTCTTAACACTGCTGATCAATTTTACGAGTATTTGGAATATGTTTTTGAAAAAATAAAGGGTCTAGACAACTCAAAAATAGAAAAAGTAATAAATTCAAATCAAATGAACCCAAATAGATTAATAGAATATCTAGAATATGCTTAAAAAATAAATAAATTTTAAAAATACTCGCTTTTGCAGCTTTTGCAGATTTTGCAGCTTGTACTCGATTACTATGACAAATTATGAACCATACAATCAAACATATGATGATAAATTAAACGTATCAATTAATTCAATACGATGTGTATTTAATAAATATAACCCCGATGAAATTGCTATATCATTTAATGGTGGTAAAGACAATACAGTTATGTTTGATTTGATATTAAATACTATAGAAAAATACAATTATCGTATGCCATTTGTTTTTACTGTTGAATCTGATTATGATTTTCCAGAAATTAAAAAATACATATCTAATATAGAAAACAAATATAATCTAAACATATATAGATTCAAAGGGCATATAAAAGAATCATTATATAAGATGACTAAATTTAGACCACAAATTAAAACTATTTTTATTGGAAAAAGAAAGGATGATATGAATTCGTATGATCTAAAAAAACTAAGTTATTATGAATATACTGACCCTGATTGGCCACAATTTATGAGAGTATTTCCATTGATTTTTTTTGATTATCATGATGTCTGGAAATACCTACTTGATAATAACGTCCAATATTGTAATCTATATGATAATGGTTATACTTCAATTGGAACTATTAATAATACATTACCAAATCCAGCATTAAAATACACTGAAAATAACAAAATTAAATATTATCCCGCATATAAATTAAAAAACCCTAGTGATGAACGAAAAGGCAGAATAAATAAGAAAAGGCACGGTAAATAAAACAAAACATAGCTATTTCCGAAAAGTCAGAATAAATAAGAAAAGGCACGGTAAATAAAACAAAACATAGCTATTTCCGAAAAGTCAGAGTAAAAAATCAGGTAAATTTTGACTTATAACCAAATATTATTATTATTTTTTAAAATATTCTATAAAAAATAAAATCCTAAAAAATATGTCATTTTTAGGATCTGTCGGTACTGGTACCGCAATTATAACCGCCGTCGTTGCATCTGAAGCTGATCTTTTAGATTCAGGATTAATTGATGAAACTGGATTAGAAACAGAACAAATAAATACATTAGAAACAGATCCATATGATTTAATTGTTAACACTGGTGTTTACTTAAATTTATTTCATTTTAAATATGAGGGAGATTGGTGGATATGGGCAACCGATCTCCCAAAAAAATATGAATGTTTACCAGAAGAAAAAGGTTCATATAGAGTTAGATGTAATTATAAATGGAACAATGAATCCAACTCTTTTGACATTAAATTTTATTGTTATACTGAAAGACCAACTACATATATAAATAGAAATAGTTTCTCCAGATCACTCATGTCTAGAACCGATGATATTTCTGTAAATAAAAAATCAGGTAAATATTTCAATTTATATGCTACTGCATATGCCCCTAATCCTTGTACTCCACGTAAATTGAGATTAGATTTTCGTGATGACAAGAATACTCATACCAAAAAAATGCCAAATTTCTTAATATATAAAACAGATTATTGTAACTATTCTATTGTTGGTACCCCAAATAAAAAATGTGTATGGATATTGACTAGAAAATATGCATTGACCGGATTACAAGTAAAACGATTATTTCGTTACATTAAAAAACTTGGTTTTGATCCATCTAATTTAAAAGCTGACAAAAGTTCCATTTATAAACGAACATGTGATCATCGTGATAATTACAGAAAGAACTGTACAGGTTTTTGCACTAGAGTTAGTAGACGATAATTTCTCTATCCTACTACAATTCTTTATTCTTTAAAAATTTACCCCATAATTTCAGAATTATTATTTTCTATATTTATCAAAAATTGATCCCTAACACTAATAAATATTTTATAAATAAATTATTTCTAATTCATGGCATCCAAACCTAATACTCAAATTATTACACTACTTAAAAAAGATACTCCAAATGAATTGACTGTTCAAACCCCTAAAGATGAAGTCTTAAATACATTTATTTTGACTCTTGCTGAAATTATAGAAACAAAACATGACTTTCAATATTATACTGAAGTAAACAATATGATAACTGAAATTTATCAATTATATGATAATATCGAAAATAAAATTACTAAAGAAACTAATAGTGTATTATTACGTATTCAGATTATCCCTGAATATGAAGATGTAATTAGATGTATGAGATATTATTTTTATGACATTGTTAAAAATGACTCACAATGTAGTGCTATTTTTAAATATATCCGATCCTACATAATTGACAATGATACAATTACTAATGATATTCTAGACAAAGAATATCTTAATTTATTGATAAAATCATTAGATTGTGTAATTTCTCTTCTAGATGATGAAATAGATGAAATGAGCCCTTTGTGGTTAATTCCATTAGATGTATTCCCTTCATACATATCCTTGTTACGTGATATCCCAGATGATATGTTGGATCAATTCTACGACGCATATTCATACTTTAAATATGTATTCGATTATTAATTTAACCTCATTATTGTTTCCAACTGGAAATAATAATATATACAAAAGTTAGTTTTTTTTATTCTTTTTTATTACTCACTAATTTTTTAAAAAAATATGAATGGATCATCTTAACTAAGTGTTTATCATTGTAGCGAAGGAATTCCTACTGGGGGTCCAGAACCTTCTACGTAAGGGTCTGTAGGGACAAGAGGTCCAAAAGGTTCACGCGTGAAGGCCCCCATAACCTTGTAAGTACGGGGGTGTAGGGACATTAGGTTGAGGTGCTTGAGTCGGGTTGATGTTAACCCCACCTAGATTCAGCCCTCCTAGATTTAATCCACTTAGGTTTACATTTAGAGCTGGTTGAGGATTAATGATAATCGGAGGTGATTCAGGCGCAGGAGATAGGGAGGCTGGTGTAAGATAGATGGGAGACGGATTTAACCCGGACTTTTCCTTCTCCTTGTCCATTCGTTCTATGTACATTGTTGGTAGAAAAGGATATTTAAAATTAGACGTTGGAACTGGAGTAGAAACAGCAGGAGTGGGGAGAGGCGTTGGGACAGCAGGAGTGGGGAGAGGCGTTGGGACAGCAGGAGTGGGGAGAGGCGTTGGGACAGCAGGAG
>Ga0114925_10000552_pt1 | contig 16842 bp, 17 predicted proteins | sample SumtaG_2_FD_87287 | JGI IMG/M metagenome (GOLD analysis project Ga0114925, IMG submission 87287) | Deep subsurface microbial communities from Indian Ocean to uncover new lineages of life (NeLLi) - Sumatra_00607 metaG | ecosystem: Environmental > Aquatic > Marine > Oceanic > Sediment | place... | reverse complement strand
AGACCGAAAGCCATCCCACCCTTGCAATTTTTTCGTAAGTCGGGGTTTCGTGCTCCGAAGAACACAATTCAGTTGCATGACGGAACTTGGTATTGACGAGACCTAATATAGGCAAAACCCAATTGGGTTGAAATTTAAAAATTATTGCTAATATTTCAACTGGAATATCTTGAATAGAAGTCATTTCAGTAATATATTATCTAGACAATTATATATTATAAAAATCATTTTACTATAAATCTTTACTGATAGTTCCTATCGATTAAATTAATATAATACATATATGCTGTCATATATGTACGTCAAAGTAATTATCGTAAACGAATTAGATAGTATATTGTTGCGTTCGTGAAGGTAAATACGGAGTATGTCCGTATTGTCCATCTCTAGGATTTATAACAGCCGGGTAATATGGATTGTTAGGAGGTATAATTACCCTTTTAGTTGTTGTAGTAGCCGTATATCCACTGCATTGAGTGTTAGCATTAATATAATTTTGTTGTTCTGGATAATTTTGACATGTAGTTGTAGGACAATTATCATACCCATAAGCGTCACACCGTGATCTATTTGTATGGCAATACTTACGGTGTGAATTGTGACAACCGTGATCGTGATAATGACATACATCATCGTGACAAGACATGCAAATTCCCATTTTAACTTAAATGTTTTTTAAGTTAAAAACATTTATTAGCTATATAATTCTCAAGTTAGGACAACCACTTATATTTTTCGATCCATGGAGTCCAATCATATTCTTGAATATGACACTTACATCTGTCTGTTCCCGTAAAAGGACATTTACATCCTTTTATGGGAAAAGCGTGTGTCTTCCAAATAAAGATCTTGCAGCGTTTAGGAATATTAACCTTTTCCTTGTAGGGAGATAGATATCTTACATTATCTTCTTCGACTAGTCCCACATTAAGGGAGTGGGGAGCACGTGACGTTCGTCTGCCAATATATTGACAGATATCTTTAAGATTTGCGCGAAAAAACGTCATAATAGTGTCGGATCCTTTCCCCCATCTTACCCATTCAACGGGTGTCAATGCTATTACACGGATGTAATCTCCTCTACAATAAGGTAGCATGTGGTTAAAGATGATTTCCGGAGGAAGTCGAAGGAGTCCATGATCAAATCTTTTATGTTTTGCAAGCAATGCTCTGTTAAGCACCAATTCTTGACACAGGTATCCTAATTCGCATAAACTTTTGCCCTGTTCCTCAGAAATTTCCCCAAATTCAAAAGGACTATCATTCCTTTGTAGATAAATTATGGACATGGTGAAGTTAACCTAACTGAGATCATAGAAAAAACTCATTTTTCTTCCGTATAAAATACGGAAGAAAATCTGCGGGGAGTGATTCGAACACCCGACCTATGAGACTACAGCCCACCGCTCTACCACTGAGCTACCCACAGTAAAGGAAAAATAAACTTGCTGGAAGTGGGATTTGAACCCACGATCTACTAAGAGACTGTGTCTTAAGCACAGCGCGTTAAACCACTCTGCCATCCCAGCTAAAGCCCCACTTGGGAACTCTATCATTATCCGTAGAGGGTGATTCGAACACCCGACCTATGGGACTACAGCCCACTGCTCTACCACTGAGCTACCTACGGTAAGATTAGAACACCACTCTGCTATCAGGTGATGCTCTACAAATAGAGCAATGTCAATTAAAAATCAATTTTTGATTATATTGTTGACATAATATAATTTAGTGATATTCTCAAAAATTATACATTTTCATATTTTGCTCCCAGTACATACTTCCCGTTCGATCTCGGTATTCTACCCATGCTTTTGAGTGAAGAAGTATAACCGAACCCGATATTTTTGCCGGATTTGTATTCTCGCTCTTTTTGTTTTGCTAATTTAGTGGCTTCTGTTACGCTCCTACCTTTAGCGAAAGGACTAATCTCTATCCTTGATTTTTTCCACCCAATAGGTCTGGAAGACATTTTTATAAAATATTTATTTTTCATTACCTTTAGAATCTATTGCCACCAAATCCATCTTAGAGCTTTAAATGTCAAGCGAAGCCATCACCGACTGGGCCACGGCTTTTGCCAATGGCGGCGGAACGGAATTTCCGATTTGTCTGTATTGCAAACTGAGTTTTCCACAGAAGGAAAAATCCTGAGGGAATCCTTGGAGAACGCTTGCTTCCGAAACAGTAATTCGTCTCAGATGATCAGGCACATCCCAACCCGTGCCATCACCACCAGTCATACGGTGAGCGTGATAATGTGACAACCACGAATCCTCTTCTTTCACTTCTTCTCGTAATACAAGCTCATCTATGATAGGAGTGCGGTTACCACCCATGGAGGCGGGTAATGTGTTCGCTACTCCACTCAATCTTATGGGTCGACCCTGACCATTGAAAAGCATACCGGAATACGGCGATGCACGAAGAATGGGGTTCTTTGCAGGAACAATTTTTGCCGAACACCTGCCCATATCTGATGTCATTTCTGTATTATGGAGACGCCTCAGTGCTTCTCCCGCTGTGACCGACCGCACTGGCTTTGGAATTTCTGGTTCCCGGAGGCTGGATATACGACCGATAAAAAACACACGTTCTCGCGACTGAGGAACGCCATAGTCCTTTGCATTCAGCTTCCACACATTCAAATCATAACCAAGCTCTTTTGCTTTTGTGTGTATCAGATCACGCACACCGGCGAATTTTGGTGAGTTTGCGAGATGTGGAACATTCTCCATAACCCACATTTTTGGTCTCAATTCTTCAACTACTCTAAGAAATTCGGAAACTAGTTTGCTCCGTGGGTCTTTCGGATCCATTTTTCCAGCCACCGAGAACCCTTGGCATGGCGGACCCCCAATAACTACATCACATCGTATCTCGAGCTTAACGTCTCGAACATCCCTTTTCGAGGCATGGTCCCCAATATTTGACCGGTATGTCTGAACTGCGGTTTGGTTGTTATCGAATGCAGCTAAGATATCGAAACCTGCATTTATAAATCCAAGATCGAGTCCACCGGCACCACAAAACAGACTAACCACCTTCGGTATAGATTCCTTCTTTTCGACCGATTTTGATGTTGTCGTCGAAGATACTTTTGTCTGTTTCTTGTGCATTACTTTGTTCTTTTCCTATAAGAGTATCTTGTAGATTTTCATTTTTGCCCAGTAACTTATCCAACACCACGATCGTCACATCCATATTAACAATCATTGCCAAATCACCATTTTGAAGCGCTCTTTGGGTATCCCGAAGAACCCGAACTTCCAATCGGACCCCGAGGGCCGAGACAACAACATTTGGACTTTCCCATTTAGTAAAAATTGAGATTTTTTTACAATATTTTAGATTATACATACCATATATGGATCTCACACCCTTGGATAACCCGGATCTTGTTAGGATTATTTTGCTTAATGTTGGTGCTCACACGGTTCCTAGTGTGAGATTAGTATGTAGAGATTGGAAATCTCTGATAGAGGAAGTCCAATCTCTACACACTACAGAGATTGGCTCAGCTTTTTCTCCTTCATATATCAAATGGCTCAAAAGCCAAAATTTGTTCATATCCATGAACATTACTGGAGAAAAGGGTAACCTACCCATAGAGTGGGAAGCAGAATACAAGTCTCCTCGATTTCAATCCGTATATTTCCCCGATTATGATATTTCAAACTTGGAGGGCTTCGGCTCGTTTTGCGACTGCGATTGGCATAGAAGAAAAGCAAAAACCAAGATCTTTATCGCGTTTGGATTAAACCTGTGACAAAAAATAGATAAGTATGTTTTCATTACATTAATATATTAATAAAATATATTAAGATCGTATTAAGTCTGGAATTATACAGAATATTTGCGCTGTAAATATTGTACTGCCAATTCTTTCTTTTTGGCCTCGATCATAACATCGATACCTCCCTCCACTCTTTGTGCTACATCAAAAAGATAAGAAGGTATAGTCTCCACATAATCTGAATGTGCACCTATTCGTTTGTCTGGATGCTGTTCCGATACATGAAATTTAGGTTTGACACCGCATGCAGTCCATGTTTCGACGACTTTGTCTATGAATGTACCAGGGTCAGGCAAGCTACTAAACCCATTATCTCGTTGAATTCGCGAATAACACTCGTGGTGATGTGTATCAAAGACAAATGGTCGCTTAATTTCCTTGGACATAAACAACATGTCTTTGTAGTTGTATGCTCGTTCGCAATTTTCAATGACAATGCGATCTCTGACACATTCTGGCAATGTTTTGAATTGCTCAATCCACCGCGTCATAGTTTTGAGCTTGTTGTCATACACCCCGCCGCCATGCACTACCATCACTGAATCGCTATCGCGATGACATAGATCTAATACCGTAGCATGTGCTAATAAGTCCTTCTTTGTCTTTTGGAACACGGTGCTACTTTTCGCACCAATTTGATTATATTGTCCTGGATGAAACGTGAGTCGCTGTCCATATTTATCGGCTACTTCGCCGATTCGTGTGAAATATTCGGAAAATTGTTCCAAAGAATATGCAAATTCGTCACCCTCTGGGATAAATTCAGGATTGGTGACGTGCGGAAACATGTCACTACTAAGACGATACAACTTGATAGGTGTGGATTGACTTGCATTCCACTCCAATATTTTGATGACAGCTGTCAAATTGATTTTAACAAGATCGATAGCGTGTTGTTTTCCATTCTTCCTAAATGTGCGGGCAATGCAACTTCTATTAACACATACAGCATTTTTCTTTGGTTTAACATCTTTAAGCGTCTCGTTGATGCAAGCGTAACCCAAAGAAATATTTTTGAGAGTGTATGACATGATATTCAAAGTTGATATTCAAGTTAATAAATGAAGTTGGTAAGTTAATTATTACGACAATTAACTTATGATAATTTTCAATTTTTAAGAAAATGATGAAAGAAGAGACATATCGAATTGTAATTGTTGGCGAAAGTGGCGTGGGGAAAAGTAGTATTATGTCCACTTTTGTACATCACAAGTTTCCCGAGGCATTTATATCAACAATTGGTATTGATTATAGTGGTAAAAAGTTAATCACAAAATTTAATGGCAATATATACCAGATCACTCTCAAAATCTTTGATACTGCAGGTCAAAAACGCTTTCAGAATATCACAGAATACTACCAAACCACCACTTTAGACGGATTAGTTGTAGTATTTGACATTACTAATATGGATAGTTTTATTAGGGCAGAGGAACTCATTGAACGTTCTAGAGAAATTTCTGCTTTGGGATCCCAACTACCAATTCTCTTGGTAGGAAATAAGATTGATTTAGCTCATGAACGATGTATTTCACCCAAAAGGGTCCAGGAATTAGTTACCAAGTATAACCTAGGTGATTATATTGAAATATCAGCTAAAACTAACGAAAATCATTGTGAAGAAGTGTTTAGTAAAATCTCTCAATTAACCTTTGATTCGCGTTTATTTGAAATTCATGTTATGGATGAAGCTGAAACTCCCTCAGAGACAACAAGTACGTATATTCAGAGGGGGTGGTACTCTTTTCAAGACTTTTTAAATAATATATTGTTTTGTTATTGTAAGTAATTTTGACTAAGAAGCTTACATATAAAGTTTAGGATCATAACGTTCGCTACATTCTTTATGAAATATAATTTGTGATTGTGGTGCTGACATTTTAATATTTCCTTCTTCTACAGCAATGGGTGGATACGCTAAAACGCAATTAGGAAATTTTGTGATGGTCCAATCAGCAGCAAATGGGACATTTTTATACTTACATCGCGGTTCTGCAGTAAGTTGTAAAATATCATGCGCAACCGCAAACCCATATTATAATATTGTTTATTATAATATTGTTTATTATAATATTGTTATAACCCTCCCTCTGTTTTACCATATCCAATCCATCGGAACTGGGTCCGTAGTAAAGAGAAGTACGATCACTTTGGTAGCTCCTCGTGTATCGCAATCATCTTGGTCAAGTTTGTTCTTCTTCCAACTACCGTAGCTCTCCCAATCAAGGTATCTCCTGCCTTGAAGATCTGGACTTTCTCTCGCCAACTCCTCCTTGGTTTCGTAAAACTCGGACATGCCGAGTCGATGCGCAATGTAGTTCCAAGCTGTCGCATCTCCGCCATATATATCATCAAATGAGAATCCGTTGCATGATTCCAAGAACTCCTGCTCTAGTTCAGTCGCGTCAACTCGGAAACGCTGCATGTTAATATTATTAACGCAGATAATCAACGTGGGTATAGTGTCAGCAGACATATTGATGACTGAGTTTATAACTCAAAAATGTCTATATTTTTTCATTTTTTCTTACTCATCTGGATGTAGTTAATAAGTTTGGAATATCAATCCTCGGTCCATAAATTCAGCCTTAATAATGCTACATAAAGACCCAATATGCTCTTTTTGTTTACCAGTTCCAAGATATCGGAGCCACGATAAGACATAATATAAGTTTTCCATATCCATATCTTCTGTCCTAACCTGTTTTTTAAGTCCAATAATCTCTCTTACTCTCTCGTCTCGAGTCATATCTCGTATGTCCTCCATATCCATATCTGGCGGTTCTAATCCTAGGAATTGTAAAATCTCAATAAGATCTGGAATTTTATAACTTTCACAATTCCTACCACGATTAGCCCGGTTCCCGGTCTTAGTTACTTTTTTACCTTTTCGACTAGCCTCTTCAATAGCCTTTTTAATAGCTTCCTTTTCCTTAAATTTAGTACGAATCATGAATTTAGGATCCTTACCTGCGAGATAGAAACCATAAGCATCACTATCCTCATAAGGTTGTTTAAATTCATATAATTTCTTCTGTACCCACAAACTGTAGGCTACTTGTTCCACAGGGGTGGCATCCCGCCATTTAATTTCGTTGCTGTCATCAATTGTAGATTCCGAGGGCTTGTAGATACGGATTGTTCCACTAACATTATTAAACGTGGGAACTGCGTTGAATTTTTTCGTCTTTTTAGGTTGCAAACTATACAATACATGAAAATATACATCTTCATCGCCCCCAAACCAATCATATTTTTCCTTGCCTATCCCTGGATCAATCCTAAAATCGTGCATCTCGGATGGGTCATATATAATCTTATCGGGTTCCCTTTCTCCCGTTTTAGGCTTTCTACCTTTCATTGTTCCAATCTTACCAGATTTCACGTCTAATCGCTTCTGGATTCGATTTATAAGGTTCTTGGGTTCAGGTATTTTATACCACATACCGATATAAGGGTATAAAGGATCTGGTGGATTCAAATTCTGTTGTAAACGTTCAAGAATTGTCTTAGATAAGTCATCCTCTCTACCTTCTTCATTGCGTATAAGCGCATCTTCTAACAAGTCTTCAGCTAATGTTTTAATCTCAAGATTGTAGAATCTTTTCTCAAATTCAGGGGTGTAGATATCGAAACCTTCTAGTTCCTCAATGTGTAAGTCTTTCTGCCGTTCTGCTTCTGGCTTTGGAACATCGGACAATGGTACATCTAAAATACCGATTAAATCCGATGTATAGTTCACTACGTCCGAATCCATATTAATCTCATCTTCAACATCAGATATTGGAAAATCCAAAGTTAAAAATAGTACATCTCCATCTTTTTGGAGATAGCATAACTGACCATATCTGTTGAAAAAACGCACTTTTCGCTGTAGTATTTCTTCCGCTGCATACTGTACATATTTCATCTCAGCAGGGATATTGAGATACAGCATTGGATAGACATCATCTCGGATAAGTTCAACTACTTTTTCCATGGTCACTGAGAAATTGACTTTAAAGTATTCTTGAATTACACGCGTTACTGCCTCAATAGGTTCATCGATATAATATACATCATAAGTGCTATAATCTGTATAATCAGGTGCAGGATCCCAACATTTATATACACATTCTGCGTAATCGCATTCTGCAGTACCATCTTTACCCACAATTTTAGGAGAACCTCGTCGTGTATTCCTTAGGAGATGGAGTTGACAATCTACAGCCACACGTTTGATGAGCCGTTCCATCCTCTTGATTTCTCGATCCTTTTTCTCAGATAATTCATACAAATCCACATCTACAGACAATAGCTCAGATTTGTCATCTTCACATAAATCTTCATCTGTAGGCGGTAAACATGTATATGAAGCATGATTATACACTTTGACAACTACAGATTCGCCTTCTTTCAGTAAATCATCGTGGCTAGTAGCCCTTATAGCCCGACTTTCCGCTTGGTAATTGGTGGCGTGTTTCCAATCACTGTCCATCAAGTGAATTTGAAGGACGTTACTCAAACTAATGCCTTCACCACCGACTGGTGTAGTAATAAAGATTTTAATGTACTCTCCATGTCGATTTTCATAGGAATTCATCACTTCTAACATAGCATCCAATCTAGGACCAACAATACCATGCGCTAGATAGGCATATCGTTTTTCTTTCTTAATAGTTATGACCTTAGTACTATCTCCAGTCTTACAATATGTAGGTATAGACATCGGTGCCACGGATTTGAATACGGATTGTGGCTCGTTAAACATTTTATACCCTTGTGCTTCCAAACACACACTGAAAGGAACAGCACCAGATGCTTTAGCATAATTTGAGTACACAAAAACGTTACCTTTGATTGATTCAGCAAGCTTAATGATGTTAGCAAATTTAATTCCCAACTCAGCGATACCAGTCGGATCATCAATATCTTTAGAAATTTGGGTTTGGAAGTCCTCACCTTCTTTAAATCGACGTCCTGCGGGTGTCGTTGTTCTTACAATATATTTATTACCTTCTTTCTCCAAATATTTAGCAGCTCCTCCTTGTTTGCCTTTTTTGTCCTTCCTTTTTCCGGTACCAAAACTACCATCAGGATATACCCAATTGGACACTTGACGTTCCTTATCTCTCAATTCATCTTTGAATGTACTCACATTTTTGTATATGTCCCCTTGAAAGTCTCCCATTCTTTCCATATAGACTTTGGTCTCGGTTTTATAGTCTATATCTTCGCGGTGAGGATAATTACGTAGATCAGAAATAGGAATACCCATATACTCAATATCTACACCTGTGTCTAATCTTCTAACGTAGGATACTTTACCGCGGAATTTTCTTTCTAAATACTCATCGCTCATATCCAAGATGTTTTCGTTTGAAGGAATGTCTAAATACGGATCCAACCGCCGAATATTAATGTATTTGTTCTCGAAATCTGGTAAGGGATACTGAGCTGCTGGAAGCAAGAGATTAAGAAGATCCCTAATTTCATTAGGCTCATTAACCATGGGTGTAGCTGTAGCCAAAACCTTCTTAATATTTTTGGCTACATGAAACAGCCTCCAATACTGAATATATTGGTCCTCTTTGCTGAATGCTGGTCTGAATTTCTTTTTAGTTTTCTTGATCAGCTCATATTCTCCACTGGCAATATTTTCCTTGATTTTATTCAACGTCAATGAAGGAACAAGTAATAAGAATTGGATTAAATCTATCTTTTTCTCTGGGACGTCTTCGAGTTCCAATTCTTCCGCTAATTTTCTAAGACTGTCCACCTTAAATTGACGCAACTCATCTTTACGAAGTTTTCTCCCAATATCTTCTTCCTCCTCTTCAATTTCTCCTGTAAAGGGTTCAAACCGAAGATTATGCGCTTCATCAACGAAAAATATCGCATTAGAATATTCTTCAATGATATTATCATCAGACATCTTAGCTAAACGTCTAGCAAAAGTTTCTCTCTCAACAATGGTATACCATTGTTTGAGATTTTTATTGGTTTCACGCTTAGGATTTTTTTCTGGACGAACGATATCATATACACCATCTGTACACTTACATACAATCTCGTTGATGATCCTTTCTTTGAGTTGTTTGTTATTAACGATAAAATATGCGCGATCTATATGTGTATCACCACGAGAATGAAGTTGTTTCAACAATTCTGCAGCAGCTGTCATCGCACAAGATTTACCTGTACCTGTCTCGTGGAACAATAACAACTCATCATAATGTTGCAAGAAACGTTGGACAAACTTTTGATGTCTAAAATAATCTCCTCTTGCCTTCTTAAGTCTCTCAAACGGGTCAGAAGCTAGCTCTTTAAATTCTTTTTTGCCCGAAATCTTAGTTTGTATCTTATTAACAAAACTTGGTGGGTAAAATGCAATTAAATCTTCAAGTTGTATGTCTTCGTCAAATCCCGAAGACGTCATCATATTCCCTTTTTGGATGTATAATGATTTTATTCAAGGCTTTGTTTGCAAAAAAAATGTTACTCTCAGAATGAAGTTGTCAGATTTCCCATCTGAGATACTTTTGGATATTTTTTATAGATTGACAAATGCTGAATTGGATAATGTTCGTCAAGCTTTTCCAGAATTAAGTAATGTTGAAGAAAGTCTAAAAGTACAAAAAACACGTATAATTGTCCCATTCATACGTAAATTTATCAATCAGGATAGAACTGATAGAAAGTTGAACCAAGTTCTTATTAAGTTATTTAGCAAGTTAACTCAGGATAGTGAGCATAATAGTGGACATGATATTCTCGTAGGAATTTTTATTACATTTGCTCCGAGATGTTCAGCAGATGAAAAAGATAAACTAAAGGCGGCATATACCTCGTTAGGTAAAAGATTCCCTCGTCAAAGTATACAATATAGAAGAATAGGAGGATTGTGGTATTATGAGCGGGAAATTTTCGGCGATATTGTACAAAATGCACGCACTACACCCGAAAGAATCAAAGCTAATATACTAAAACGCAAATCCTGGATTGAGAATATCACTACTAAAACCTGGGATTCCTCAGGAATTGGAATCCCATGTCGAACAGATATGTTATATTTTACAAATATGTACCGCATTATCAAACCATGAATATTCTAACTCTTATGAAGATATATAAAATGATTTATTTATCTTACTTTTCACGCAAAAAGATAGATATTATGTCAGTTCCCGTTTGTGAGATCCCTTTTACTGAAGAGGAAATGGAAAGCTATGTGTATAGATGGGAGGGAAATGTTCTTACTACCGAAGAAGAAAATCTAAAACAAACACTTGAAGAGTATATAGGTGCAGATTGTTGGGGTGTGGTAAGTTGTCGAACAGGAAGAGTAACCTTACACTTTGAAAATTGGACTTGGTGGGAAGAACATCACAATTGTCACGGGAATGCCGATGAGCGTTTCTTTTATGAAACCGAGAGAATAGATGAATGGGACATTGGTGATTACATTGATGTTTATATGTTTGGCTCCAATACATGGAGAGCTCGATTTACCAAAACATCCGATGAATTCTGGTCTCGGGAATACTTTAAATCAGAAACGGGTTTGATACCCTAAACAATAAAAATACTATTTTTTACATTGCACCTTAGATCATAAAAAATGAAAATTTTTATGATTTTTAGACTTAAAAATTCATATCACCGTATCCATGGAAACTATTCAGCATTTTCTTATGAGACATTTGGAGATCGGTATTGATCAAGCTCAAGAGATCGCAGCTTATGTAGAAAAAGTCGAGAGTGAAGGAGAATTTTACAATTGGGAAAGTATCCTTACGTTGGCTGAAAATTGGATAATGTCTCCGAACGAGAAGGCTTCAAAGGAATTGACACGTTTTTATTCGGAGATGTTCGATTTGTGTCGAGGAAAAGCGAAATGTTTGTTGGTGGATTTGTTCCAAAATGACAGGTCTTTGTTCCCTGAAGATGTAACTGGATTCCTCTACGCGCAAGAAATAGCACGCAAACTTCGACATGGCGAGATCTATTTCATTGAACGTCCTTGCGATTGCAAGGATTGTCTCATATACAGCTAAAATTTAGTTGTATACACTATAATAAATATATAGCCTATATATTTATAGATTACTCACAGTTCCCCTATATCTTCCCAGTTTTACTCTCTCGGTCAAAGGCTTGGATCAAAAGACATAATTGATTCTTGAGTTTATAGTAGGTCTCGAGGTAGTTATAAATTTTTATAAATCAAATAAGCAAACATTCGGTAGACTTGAGTTCGCTATAAACTTTTTTATAAATCAAAGTAAAACAAGATGCCGAAGAAAGACCAATCTTCCAGTGATGACTATGAGATCTACACTTGTGATGCGGATTCAATCTCAAGTTATATTGTTACTACAGATGACTTTTGTGATGATTCTTGCGATACTATTAAATGTCACAGTGATAGCTACTGTTCTTCTAGTTCTTCAAAATCTTCATGCAGTTCTCTATCATGCAGTTCTCCATCATGCAGTTCATCTTCATGCAGTTCATCTTCAAAATGTCATTGCAGTTCAGATTATTCAAGTGAATATTCCTCTTATTCATCTTATTGTGAACCACATCATTGTGAACCACATCACCATAAGCCCCGTTGCGCTCCACGAAGAACACAAAATAATGTAGGTATATCACAAATGACCTTTGCTGATCAAGTACCTGCACCAGCACTTGGTGCCCCGGCTACGGCAGTAGCCGCACGCGCAGATATGTGTACAGAAGATAGAGAGTGTCCGGAAGGTTATCAATGCGTGGATGGACAATGTCGTGCGCCCTTTGGTAATGGGTTTTCTTCCACTACATCTCCTAATCCTGCAGATCCCTCAACAACAGCGACCGACAGTGAAGTGAGAATGTTACCTCCATCTTCCGTAACTGCGCCAAGAAGTCGATCCTTTCGGTCTGTAATCACGCCAGTTCACGATCTGAGAACACCTTATTCCCCTAGAACTACAGGGAGTGTAGCTTTTACTATGAGAAAAAGAAATGATGTTGTAAGTATGCAACACGAACCTTTTTCTGCAACAATTGCCGCCAATGGCGTTAATCATATAGCTGTTCGTCAATCTATTGGAGACTTACCTACACATTTCGTTGATGCTCCATTTGTGTATCGTTTGAATGGAGAGGGCAGAACGGGCATTGTTCGCATTGATCCTTTAGATTCCTCTGCAAATATTAAGTTCTTCCTAGGACAAGATGATAACACTACCGTAAATAGAGGCGATACCGTCGAAATTCCGGGTACGACTACGTCTTGGATTACCACATATTAAATAAGTAATATATAAAAGTATAGAACTAGTATATATTACTCAATCAATTTAATTCTGCAACAAGGATACGTTGAAGGAAAATACTAATCACTACAATAAATATAAATCCACTAAATAAGGCGTAAAAACTCGCAAAATATCTTCCCGGTACAGTTGTGATGGTGTTAGCTGGTCCCATGCCGGATAAAATTAATGATGCATTGTAAAAGCTATTTAATAAACTTAAATTTGTTGTATAGTAATATCCAACACTGCCAATAGACAACGCAAATGCTACAATAACAATAATGATTATTATATCATCTACTCTAATCCCGACTGCCGTTTCTTCTTTAGATTTTCCCAACGCACCTTTCCTCGAACTCATATCTTTTTCAAGAAAAGATATTTTTCATCTACTTCGCTTTCGATTATTATAGCATTATCATCATATCATCATATCCTTATATCATCATATCATCATATCATCATACCGTAAATAAAGTTAATCCCAAATAGATATTTCGTATGTAGGATAAATATGATATCTATAGCAAAGTATTGTCTATCCGTAGGTGATAATGCTTTATGCAATACACTTAAAGTTTATGACATAGTAAAACACGGAAAACCACGAAAACAAAGATCCATAGAGAATTTTTGTATGCAGCTTATTGTTGGATCTGGCATCCCATATTCAGGATTTGACTGCAACTTGAAAGATGAAAGAACGTGGTTGGATAGTGCTTTAGAGGAAGGTTGGTTCACGTTTACCAAGGAATGGAATAGAGATACGGTTAATGTACTTTGGAATTGCCTCAAGTCCTTAGGGTTACAAGGCATAGTTGCGCTACCTCTAGCTACAGTGGGTATATCATTACGTTTCTTGCAAGAAAATCCAGAGGTAATGATATATCCATCATGTTGTATGAAAAGTGGAGACGAAGAAGAGGGAACATATATATCCGAGTTTGAACATATTAAGTTAGCCACACTAAACGTGGCTTGTACCGAATTTAATACGATGGACTATATAAACGGCGTTTCGCCCACATTGTCTCGAATTCATAACTATGAAGAATTTTTCAAAATGTGCACTTCAGATGTGATATGCTTACAGGAAGCTTTTGATGTATATCACTTTCAGAATATTATTATACCCTCTATGGTCGAACGTGGATATAACGTTGCTATCACGTGTAAGAGAAAATACAGGATAGGTTTCACAGCAGGATTAATGATTGCTTCTAAATTGCCTATTATTCGTACTATGTTCACAGCATATGATAACGCTGTGAGTATTGATAAATGGGCAAACAAAGGCTTATTAGCGGTTGAATTGGATACGTCCGATGGAGAAAGTATTATTATCGTGAATACTCATCTTCAGGGTTCTTTTCACGGATTATCACTTGACCAAAAGATACACCATCGGAAACATCAATTTGAACAAGTTCAATCCACACTTACAACTTTTATTGAAGAATCTCATCATCGAATCCGTGGTATATTTGTGATTGGTGACTTTAATACTGGTAGATTTACACTAAACGATCATGTACATAACAACATTTATCATGCTATTGAAAATGATGATTATGTAAGTATGGTAGACGTTTTGTTCAAACATCCTCATCGACGGTTCAAAGATTTAATGGTACCCGCGATAAGACAAACCTTTCCGGAATTTTTTGAGAAGTGTAACGAATATGATACATCTTCATGTAAATCTGTAGAAACTGGAGAATGGAGAGGTACTGATCTAAACACATCCGCCTTAAGTTATAATTTACTCATAAAGATGATTCTAGAGAATGTATACTACCATTTTTCTGATACATCACGTGAATATGTAAACTATTGCTTAAGAAAGGTATTGTCTGGAAAATGCGACCTGCATGTAGAAATAGAAACATACATATTGACTCTTATCTCAGAATTCTTCCCAGAGGTATATCGTAAAAGTAATGTTACAGATCATATATGTTATGCTGATTCCAAAGATAATCAGTGGAAGGAAACTGATTACCACTACGACATAGTACTCCCAGTTGGAGATGTAGGAATTTTGAGCGATCATGCCTTAGTTGAAGTGACATTATCACCGAAATAACATAATACAACCCAGAATTATATATCAAGATAAAAATAGTATTGTATGTAATTTCATTATTATAATCTTCATTTAAAATATGGATTTAAACGAAGACATAGAACTACAGTCGCCGCATGAGGCTTTTAAGAAGTTCATAAAAATCTCAGAAAGTGAAGGCTGGGTGTGTCATCGCACAATTACACTTCCAGATGGGAGAACTTTTAATATGTACGAGAAGGAAAGTGATATGAAGTTTCCTATACTAAAATGTGTGGGAACTATTAAAACTACACCAACAAAATTAACAGACTTCTTTTTGAATGCTGATTTAGAAACGCGCAAGAAAATTACACCGAATTTGTCTCTATACAAAATTATCAAGGAATTTGAACCCGGTGTTCATCTCTTACATTATGTATATAAGGCTCCGTTCCCTGTAAAATCGCGCGATTTTTGCTTAAAAAGATTTGTACATAGTCGTAATTCTGACATTTTAATATGTGGAGTGTCAATCGTTGATGATGATTTACCTCCCGTTAAGAAATATATCCGTGGAGAAGTTCTGATGAGCGGCTACCTCTTCGAAAGTATTTCCAAAGAAGAAACACAAATTACTTCGATTATATATATTGATCCTAAAGGTTGGATACCAAATTTTGTAGTAAAAGCATCTAAAACTGGAGAATTATCTGAATTGACGAATATAGCTAAGATTGTGGAGTCATAGAATCATATAATTATAATTATATGATTATGGAGTTTACATTTAAACACACACATGATAGTCATAAAATGGAAATTCCTGATTTGATAGATAAGGATTTTATGCATACTCAAACACTGTTTATTCCACAAAGTCAATCTCAGAAATATCACTTACAACATATTCAATATTACAAAAACGGGGCATTGCACAATTTAACTTCTCCTTCAGATAAAACTCTAGAAATATTAGAACTAGAAGAAGTGATGGATGGATTGTTGCCTAAAGATATAAATTGCTCATATTCATCTCCCGCAACTACATCTACTGTTATTTCACACGTTACTGACGTTGTTCAAACTTTAGTTAAGAATATGAATCAACACCGCGAGATATTTGTAGATAATATCACTATGAATCAACGTTCACATCCATACAATCTATGTTATGGTGAAGAAATGATGGGTGATGTTAAAGATGTTGAGCAAGATATCACTACATTTTACACGACTTTTCAACCTTGTGTTGAGAATTGGTCAATACAAGAGATAATGCAGGGATACAAAGACGTGGAGGATAAAAAAGTACACTTGAAACATGTATTTGCAGATACTGACGTGGTGATTAAGATGGATATATACATTGTTCTTCCTTACAGTGAAGAAATATTATGTTCTCAAACTTCCTCTCATCAAGACTTTTTGGAAAAATTCCAAGATAAGTGGGAAGTCGAGAGACCATGGCGATATGTATGTGTGAGGAATTGGATCCTTATCCCCAGAATTGATATGCACGGAAAAGAAAGTTTTGGGTTGAAAGCCATTGCGGATTATGCGCGTGATATACGTTATCATATCTTTACCCTATTTACGGAAGATAGCGCAGATGTATACCGGGCACTTAGAAAATATTATACCTATCTGCTTTTCATCAAAAAGAAACATGCACCAGATCACGATTTATATATTCATGATTTATATATTCATGATTT
>Ga0114925_10000551_pt1 | contig 16862 bp, 11 predicted proteins | sample SumtaG_2_FD_87287 | JGI IMG/M metagenome (GOLD analysis project Ga0114925, IMG submission 87287) | Deep subsurface microbial communities from Indian Ocean to uncover new lineages of life (NeLLi) - Sumatra_00607 metaG | ecosystem: Environmental > Aquatic > Marine > Oceanic > Sediment | place... | reverse complement strand
TTTGCAACTTTCTCATTTTTAAAGAAAAAAGTTGTTTCGATGGCTTTATGTAATAAGTTGATTTTTTCCTTCATCATTTTGATCGTTTCTTTTTGGTTTTCTGTTAATTTATCCATAGGAAGTATTTTGGGAGTAGTAGTCGCTTTAGGGAAAAATGTTCCGTTAATATTTTCTTTTTGCCTTAGAATTTTCGCATAAGTTACTTTACTATTAAATTTTTCTGTATCTAGATTTTTTTTACAATAAAATTCATGTTTTATTTTATTGTGAAAAGAATCTGTTGAGTTTTTTATAATCGTCGTCTCTATCGTTCCTTTATATAGACTTTTGATTATTTTTGATAAGTTTATTGAAGGATCCCTTTTTTTTTCTGAAATTTTACGTAATATGGATAACGCTTTATTTTTTTCCTTCTTGTCAGGAATTTCAAGGTTATTTAAAATTTCAAAATACCGCTCAGGAGCTTTATACCGCTCAGGAGCTTCAAGGTTATTTAAAATACCATAAGATTTTTTGGTAGGGTAAAGCTCAATATAAACGTTATGGTTCTTTAGGTTCTGGTACCGATTATTTAGGTGGAAAAATATATTTGAAGTTGCTGAATCCAAGATAGTTTTACCAGAGGAATGCTTCACAGAACATCGTTGGTTATTTATGTTTGTTTCTAGACAAAGAATTCCTTTATTTTTCAAATACCAATTAAAGTCCCATTTTTTTTTGTTACGTGTTTTTATTCCTAGATGAAGAGATTCAAGAAGCTCCGTTGTGTACTTTAAGGACAGGAACCGGTTTGGCTTTTCTTTCTTTAGAACATCAATCTGTAAAACGTCGTAAGACCTGTCTCTGTAATGGGATTTGAGATGAAATTTTCCAGTTTTCAGATCTTTGGTTCCAGTGCATAAAACTTCGTCTGTAACTTTTATATCTTTGCTATCAGAGCATGAATATTCAGTATTCATACTAAAATCTATACATTTTTTGGTAGGGTTAAGCTCAAAAAGAAGCAAGTTGGGATGTGCACCTAATATCAGACGAAACGTATCACTAATATTTTTCTTGAACGATCCATTTACTGAAAAAAACGAACTTAGTAGACAGAAAAATAATATTGATCGGTTAATAATAATCATAGTTTTTACTTTTGTTTAAAGGTTTTTTAATTTTTGTGTTTTATTTGCAACTTTCTCATTTTTAAAGAAAAAAGTTGTTTCGATGGCTTTATGTAATAAGTTGATTTTTTCCTTCATCATTTTGATAGTTTCTTTTTGGTTTTCTGTTAATTCATCTGTAGGAAGTCTTTTGGGAGTAGTAGTCCTTTGAGGGGTAAATGTTCCGTTAATATATTTTTTTTGCCTTAGAATTTTCGCATAAGTTACTTTATTATTAAATTTTTCTGTATCTAGATTTTTTTCACAATAAAATTCATGTTTTATTTTATTGTGAAAAAAATCTGTTGAGTTTTTTATAATATTCGTTTTTATAGTTCCTTTATATAGACTTTTGATTATTTTTGATAAGTCTATTAAAGGATTCTTACCCTTATTTAAGGGGTTAATATACATTTTTTTTTCTAAAATTTTACGTAATAGGGATAACGCTTTATTTTTTTCCTCCTTGTCAGGAACTTCAAGGGTATTTAAAATTTTATATATACCATCGTTTATTCTTTCTTCATCATAAATGTTATGGTTTTGCAGGTAGTATAATATATTTAGAGTTGCGGAATCCAAGAGATTTTTACCAGAAACATGTTTTACCCAACGTTTTTGGCCATCTATGTTTGTTTTTATCCTAAGGCTTCCGTTTGATTCCAAATACCAATTAAAGTTTCGTTTTTTGTTGTTACGTGTTTTTGTTCCGAGATGAAAAGATTCAAGAAACTCTGTTGCGTCCTTTAAAAGCGGGAACAATTTTGGATCTTTTTTCTTTGGAACATCAAACGGTAAAACGTCGCAAGTCCTGTCTATATAATGGGATTCGAGATGAAATTTTCCAGTTTTCAGATCTTTGGTTCCAGTGCATAAAACTTCGTATGAATATTTAGTATTCATACTAAAATCTATACATTTTTTGGTAGGGTAAAGCTCAAAATAATACGAGTTGTGATGTGTACCTAATCTCAGTTCTAAAGTATCACTAATATTTTTCTTGAACGATCCATTTACTGAAAAAAACGAACTTAGTAGACAGAAAAATAATATTGATCGGTTAATAATAATCATAGTTTTTGCTTTTGTTTAAAGGTTTTTTAATCTTTGTGGGCCTTAAAAAGAATGTAGCAAAAAATAAAAATGAATGAAAGGGCGAAAATGTTTTTAAGCAAGGTTGTGATTATCAATGTTTGTTGTGATTGCGTAGAACTTTAGTATAACATTTTGGTTTAGAGTTTAAAAAAAGGGAAATAAGATGAGTGAAAAGCAAATAACTCGCCAAGATTTAGTAAAATTAAATGACAATCTTTACGAAATATCACAATCGTTTCGCCAAGACATGCGAGTTCCGGTTCGTGTGTACATGAATGAACAAATGATTGATGCGGTGCTGTCTGACAGATCATTATGGCAACTTGTGAATGTTTCTACGTTGCCGGGAATACAAAAATACGCGCTTGCGATGCCTGATATTCACCAGGGATATGGATTCCCAATTGGAGGGGTTGCGGCAACGGCAATTGCAGAAGGAGGAGTTATTTCTCCTGGAGGAATTGGCTATGATATCAATTGCGGTGTTCGTTTGTTGGCATCAGATGTTATGGCAGCAGATATTAAAGATCATATTCCGCGAGCAGCATCACAGATTTTCAAAACGATACCTTCAGGAGTTGGAAAGGGAGGGAAGCTAAAATTATCAGATAAAGAAATCGACCAGGTTTTGATTCGAGGTGCGCAGTATATGCTTGAGAGGGAGTATGGCAATTTGCAAGATACCGTGCTTTGTGAAGAGCAAGGTGCAATGGCAGGAGCAGATACATCGTTAGTTTCGGCTCGTGCAAAAGCTCGAGGAAAAAATCAATTAGGAACACTTGGATCGGGTAATCACTTTTTAGAAATGCAGGTTGTTGATAAAATTTTTGATGAAAAAGCGGCACAAGCTTTTGGTTTGCAAGAAGGTCAGATGACAATAATGATTCACTGTGGATCACGGGGGCTTGGGCATCAAGTATGTACTGATCATGTTAAACAGATGATAGGAAAGATGTCCAGTTGGGGATATGATTTGCCTGATCGGGAACTTGTTTGTGCCCCATTTTCTTCACCAATTGCACAAAACTATTTTGCTGCAATGGTTGGAGCCGCAAATTTTGGATGGGCAAACCGTCATGTTATTGCGCATTGGACGCGGCAGGCGATACATAAAGCTCTTGGTGGTAGTGTGCGACTTTCTCAGGTTTATGATGTCTCTCATAATATTGGAAAAATAGAAACACATGTGATTGATGGTATAGAAAAAAAAGTAATTATGCATCGCAAGGGAGCAACTCGTTCTTTTGGCCCAGGGCATAAAGATATTCCTGAAAAATATCGTTCGGTTGGACAGCCTGTTTTGATTCCTGGAACAATGGGGACAGCATCATATGTGTTGGCTGGTGTAACAGAAGGTATGGAGCAAGCATTTGGAACTTGCTGCCATGGTGCGGGTCGCAGACTTTCTCGATCAAAAGCAAAAAAGATGGTTGTTGGTTCTCAGTTACGTAAAGAACTTGAAGAACAAGGGATTACTATCCGATCATTTTCAGATTCTGGTCTTGCAGAAGAAGCGCCAATTGCATACAAGGATGTGGACAATGTTGTGTCTGTTGTTCATGAAGCACAGCTTGCAAAAAAGGTTGCTCGACTCAAACCTCTTGCAGTTATAAAAGGGTAATCGGTATATATAAATATAGGTTTGTAGTGAAAAAAAGAGGAGTATTGTTATGAAGAAACTATTTTTAGTTATTTGTTTGTTTGTCCCTGTTTTCTGCAGCGCAGAAGAAAAAGAAGCCACAGTAACAAAGCAGGAAGAAACGACAAAGAAAGATGTGGTTACAACAGAAAAAAAAGCTGTTGTTGGTTTAGAGGCGGATTTGCAACATATGGATGCAAACATTGTAGAAAATTCACCGAATGTCTGTACTCGTCAGGGTGTTGATGCGCTTGTATCCGATATTGATATTTATCAGGTAGCTTTAGATGATATTTCGGCGCTTCTGGCACAAGACTTTGATAACTTGGTGCTTCTTTTTGCTCCTCAGTTTGATAATGAGGGGTCGATTGATGAAGCGTTCGAGCAAGCAGTTGATGATTCGACATCTAAAATAAATTTGTTTCTTGAAATTACTCGAGCATACACGTTTAGAAATTCATATACTGCTAATGGTATGGCAATGGCAATGGCACGTGCAATGGCAATGGCGATGGCAGATGCAATGGCGATGGCAATGGCAATGGCTTAGATTCAAGATCTTTTTAGTAAAGATATTTACAGTTTGTTGATGTGTTTTCAACGAACTGTTTTTCACATGAGTTCATGTGGTTTCGTAACATTTTTTTAATGACAGGGTCTTTGTATAATATGAGAAACTCCTTAAAAAAGGTTTTTTCTTTGTTTTTTTCGCGAGTATAGGAAATACATCCAACAACTTTTTTGTTTTCTTTTGCAACTTTTGTTATAGATTCATCTTTAGATTCATCTGGATTTTTTAAGATCTCTTGTAATATATAAATATGGTTTTTTTCACATTGAATTTCATTAAGTGCTTTGAGTGCATATTCCCAGTCTCTGTCATAGTTAAAGTCTTCTATTGCAACTGTTTTATCACCAACTTGGTGCAAACAAGTTTTTTTTATGCCCCAGTCTTTTATTCTATTTTCGATCATTTCATCAAGGATTTTTTCGGGATTATCTAGCTTAAGAATTGCGTTGAATATATTTTCCTCGATTTGTTCAACTAATTGACACTGTTTTTCAATGTAATCATTGATTTTTTTTATTCCGCTGCTGTATGTGTATTGAGAAGTTGCTAATAAAAAGATAGTGATGGCAAAAAGCTTTTTTGAATGATTCATGATTGTCCTATTTTTGGGTAGCTATGGTATAATGTTTGTTCGCTTAAAGTAGCATATTCTTGGTGTAGGACAAACAAATTCTGATTTTTTTACCAGTGTTCTTCTAAATCATACACTTGGACAAGTTCTCGTGGGCTTTCTCTATTTAAAATAATACCGATTGCGCCAATTCTTTGGCCGTTATCAATGCCGGCAGTAAGCGGCGGAAACTTTTTTTCTTTTACACGTACAATCAAACTATTGTTATCAAGCTCATCTACTTCTTCGAGGTAGACGAGCGTTGTTTCATTTTGATGATTTTTGCCAAATGGTGAACGTTTTCTGCGCATATCTAGATATTCTTCTAGTTTTAAGTAATCATAAAATTGATCTTGAGAACTATTTTCAGCAAGTTGTGTTTTATTTAAATCTCTCATCAGTGGTTTTGAAGATATTACGTTTACATCTAGAGTGTTTTTGTGTGCATGCGATTTGTATGTTGTCATTGAAAGAGTAGGAATAACAATTAAAGCATCAAGTTCTTGTCCATCAAGGCTTACTGGTTCATTAACAAAAAACAATGTCTCATTTGTTTCTGTTGTTTGTTGGTATTCACGCATACCCTGAGGTACCTGTCCAGAAAAGCTTCCATCAACGTGATCAGTTTCAAAATTTATTTTTTCTCCTTCTTCTTGATTAAAGCGTCCGGTACTTAAGGCAGAATGCATCAAGTCTGCATCGTCAGTTTTGATAATGTTTCCTCCTCCCAAAATAGAGGAGTTAACTTCATCGAAGGTAAAGGTGTATACCGAGCTTGGTCCAACAGCGAGTAGTGCCGAATGTTCGTTGTGACCAGAAATAATTTGATTATGTTTGAGGATTCCTTCTTGAATATCGATATTGATGGAAGATACATTGCTCAAGCTGTTCATGACAAACTGATTTGGAATGGTTCCTTCTTGCCCCTGTACACCTGCTGCAAGTCCTAAAATACCGTGATTATTTATTTGCAGTTCTGCTCCTGCACCATCAAGGACGAAGGTGCATGAAACAACATGGTCACCCAAGGATGGGTTGTTTTCAATATCAAATTTGTCATGTGTGTTACCTATTTGCAGTGTGCCTCCTCGTTGACCAGGATTTCCAAGTTGTAGTTTTGCATGGTCGTTGATGTTCCAGATAAAATCGGTAAAGCTGGTGTAGGTGCTCATGGTTTCTACTCCGACAGATGTTTCTTGGTTGATCAGCATAGAGGAGTTTTCTTCCAGCAAAATGTTACCGTTTCCAACAAACTTAATTCGCTCATCATCAGTATTGTAGTTGCTTGAAAAAATTGCTGAGTGGAATAAAAGAGCACTCATTGTCTGAATATTTGATCTACCGTTATGATTTCCCCGGAACGAAACAAACTCATGTTTTATTCCCTGTGTTGTTAGTGCTTGAGAATAATTATTTGAACTTCCATTATAATATGATGCACCAGTGGCATTTACATCAACGAGGAAATAGTATCCTGCGCCAGGTACGTTATAAAAAAAGTCTAGTGCGCCTGCGTCAAAATATATTTTTAGGCTATTTTCTTTTATGTCATCAGCATATACCTCTGCACGCTTGACTGCAGAATGGGAAATATATTCGGTTTGTACTGAAGATACTATGTTTCCATACACATCAACTGGAAGATCTGCCTTGTATGTTGCAGCTCCGTTTGGTGAAAGTGATGTTGCTACATTATAAATCCATGGAAGTCTTGTAACAATTAAATAGTTATCTTCGTCAAATGGATCTAAATCTGCAAGGTGTGTGTTGGTGTAAGAAAAACTATATAAAATTCCTGCGTATACATCATCGTAATCTTCAACAATAGTTACTTCAGATTCCCAATCAAGTCCATATCCGGAATTTGATGACACAGATCCAAAACGATCACTGTGTGGAAGGACCATTTGGTGTGCACCTCCGCCTCCTGAAAAACCGTTTATGCCACGAAACTGTTTATCACGTTTTGTTTGGTATGTTTTATCAATATGGTCACACAGCGTAAAAATAATATCGGTTTCCATATCGCCAAGTTGACTTGAATTTGCCCAAAACGATGGAATACTATCGTCGTTTTCTACAATATTAAGAGCGTCTATATAAAACTGTGGCAGGTTTGCTAATGGAACTCCCATAAATTCATCAACAGGAGCGTTTCCGTTTGGAAATACAACAATAGTTGGTACATTTCGTTCATCAGAAATTAAAAGATCAAGTAGTTGTGTGACACGGTCGACAGCTTCTTCTGGGTTTGAAGGTGTTCCGTGCAAGTGATACAAGACAGGATATAATTTGTTTGGATTATCAAAATATTCGTATGGCAGATAAATAAGATATGGCCGATCGACAGTTGCAGATTTGTTTGGAAAGTTTGTGCTTTCATATGTTTCAGAGCAAATTGTTCCAGATTCAGTAAAAGTTGGAATTAAAACATCGGTATTTGTTTTTCTACAGGTTCCACTTGCAGAAAATGGGCTTTGATAGACGGTGCTTGCATCTCCGTAACGGGTTATAGTTTTTATTTCATCTATCATTTGTGTTGGAAAGATTTTAATAAAAAACTTTTTTTGTTCGCTGTTTGCAAGTGGATCATAATCTTGTATTTGAACAATATTGTTTCCTGCACAACACAACAACTCTCGTGGCACTTTTGTTAATGTATTTATTTTTTTTTGTACAAGACAGCTGGTAAGTGTCGATCTTATTTGTTCAATTCCAGAGTTTTTATTTTGTGTGATGATAAGATTAAGATTTTTTTTGTCTTCCGGAATCAAGGTGAGTTTTTCTTGCCCGACATCTATTGAAGAAATGGCAACGGTTTCATATGCCGGAACAATCTGTTTATTGTTTTGAATACAAAAATCACTGCTTGAATGGTTAACGATGTGTGTGATGTAAACAGGTTTGTGGGCTTGGATAAGAGATGCGAAGCATAAAGACAAGAACAAAAAACGTTTCATTTTTTAATCTCCTGAATTGTTTTAAATAACCTAAAAACTTACAAGCAGTCCAATATGCCACTCGGTTTCTTTAGGCGCATTTTTACCGGCAAAAATATGAGAGAAGCCCATAAAGAGTTCAACGGTATTTGTTTGATAAAAAAAGTTTGCAAGAACTTTGTGCGCAATCACATTGGTTCTGTCTGCAAGAACATCACCATCAAGGGTGTTGGTTTCGCCAAAAAAGTCTTTTGTAGATGAATTGCAGAAACAAACTTTATTTTTTCTACGTGCATATAGTTCGTAGGACCCCGTTACACCAAGTGGATGTTTTGCATCTGGGTTAAAAAAGTGCAGAGCGATGTCGCCAAAAAAATATCCCCAAGAAATATCAGCTTCAACAGTTGGTCCGATATTTTTGACGGTTGCACCTTTAAAGGCCGCAGGAACTTTTTCTTTTCGTTTAAAAACAAAAGAATAAGAAAGATCTGTTGTTGCCTGGAACCATCTGCGAGGTTTCCATCCTCCGCACAACCCAAATTTTGCTTCAACGTGCCCGTTGTTACCAAGAGGTCGACCTAACAATGTTTTTGGATCACACATTTTTTCTGCTGTTGGAAAGGTAAGGCCAAAAATTCCTTCAATATGTGTTGTTTTTGTCGTTAGATAATTTGCAAAACATTCAACTTTTAAATCACCAATGCCAACTCTGCGCTGAGAATTAAAGCAAACACCTTGTTCATTAAAAAAATCTTCTGCGGAATTTTGATCATCGCGCACAATATCATCAACCATTTGTCGAATTACTTTTGCCTCTGGCGTGTATTCAACACTGTTTGCAAAACTCCTGATGCCAGGAATAATCCAGAACTGTTTTTGCAGAGCACTGTTGTTTCCAAGCGTGGTATAATCATTTGCTTCTATAAACCTGCCGTATGCTCCATCGGCAAGATTTTCTCCGTTACCATCAATGTTTGTTCCTGGATCATCGGTTTCAAGTTGATGATATTGATCCGGTTCACTGCTGTCACTTTTGCGTGCAACAAAAATAGGAGTAGTGATTTTATGTGTGACATCTTGATAGGCAATTGTTATATGGTCAGCAAAGTCAGCGTTTTTGTACTCAACAAAAGGGAGTGTTGATGGGCCAACGTTTTCAATTTCTAACAGTGAAAGAAAATCAAGCCTATACGCAAAGTTTATTATGCCGTGAGCAAAAAGATTTAGATCATCTACAATTTCTGCTTGGTATTTTACAACATCACTAAGTTGTTCTCCGCCTAGTTCTCCTGAACCGCTACTTTCTGCATCATCGCAACCGGTGATTCGGTCCACATCAACAATTTTGATAGGAAGTGAAGCGCGCAAGCCAACTTTTAGTTTGTCTTCTTTGAATCGTTTGCAAAATAGTGCGCCAAATACAGAACCTTTTTCCGTTCTTCTGAATCTAACTGAAAGCGTTGAAATATTTAACCAGACATTTGGTGATGTGTAATTTGCAGCATCTGCAAATATTTCTTTGCCTAAAAAATCAGCTTTTCCAAAAAGAAGGGCGGCAAGTGGTTCTGTTGTTGTTCCGTGATTACAGGTAAATGCTTTGTCTGCTGTTTTATAATACCCTTCACACCACAGACCCGCTCCCCAACTTCGTGTTTCATGGTCAAACAGGTTGAGGCGATGAGCAGTATCTGGGAATTGTTTTAGTGGTGTGCGTAGTTCCCGCGCAGAACTCTGTATACAGCAGAGCGTGATAGTTAAAAGACTACAGATTTTTCTTTTCATAACATCTCTCTTTTTTTATGGCGCGGTTTGTGTAACGATCCGTGCTTCATCGGTCATTACCAGTGTTCCACCGTCAAAGAATAGTTGTGCGCCGGGTTCAAGAATAAGTTGTGCATTTCCTGAAAATATTACCCGTTGATTTGATTTTTTAAATGAGGTTAGATCAAGTTGACCTCCTGCTTTGATAACAAGAGCTTTACCGTTATCTGAATGAAATTCTAATGATTGTACAATATCTGCACGTGGATTCGATTCTTCAAAGTTTGGATCAAAACTATTATCTTGAAGTCCAAAATCTGGACCAGCAAGAATATGACAAAGATTGTTGATAATAACATTTTCATTAAGTTCTACTTTTGCATTTCCATTTGGAATCAGTGTTACACCATTGACGCCAAGAGTTATAAATGCTTCCTGAGAATCCTGATTTTTGTACAGTGAACCAAGTCCAAGATAGGCGTTATTTTGCAATGCTATAACCGCAGATGCAATTTCTGAGGCACCAGAACCTTGTAAAAAGATACATTCATGTACGGTTCCTCCGTCAATCATGACATATGCTTCATCGCCCAAACGTGATTCTGAAATTTGTAGTTGGTCAACAGAGCCCTGAATGGTTGGTAAAGAAGATATATTAGTAACTGTTACCGCAGCATTTGCAAACGGCATGCAAGAAAGATCGTACCGAACAAATGGTTTATCGGAGCTTGTGTATCCTTTTGTGATGTGTTGCCAATTGAGTGTGTAGTCAGAAAGATTTTGTCCCGCAGCAATAACAACACGATTGCTTGCTTGTGTTAAATCAAGTTCCCAGTGACTAATGCCAACGCGTGAATCAAAATAGACTCTGCTTTTTGGCAATGTAATTGTTCCTGCTCCTCGTTTTGTTACCATTACTCCCATATAACATCTAATTCCAGACGTTGCTGCAATAACGCCGTTTTCATCAACGAAGATGCCTCCGGTTCCAGTTATAGAACTTTGTTCTGGAATGCCGGAGCTTCCACCGCGAGTTTCGAATGAAAAATAGTTTCCAGAAATGTTTAATGTTGGATTTGTTGTTAAAGAAAATCCTGGTGATCCTCCTGTGCCAACAATGATATTACTATCATGACCAAGATAAAAAAGATGGGTTGAATATTGCGTTGTTATGGTTCCAGAAATATTTTCGTCAATGGTATCATCGTTTGCTTCAGTTGTAATGTTAAGAATGTGATCAGAACTTGGAGCTTGAGTAGTTGTTTGCAGAACCGTGAGGTTTACATCTTGTGAAATGATATTTGTTGCTCCGCATGGTTTTGCTCCAATTTCTGTTCCCAAAATAAATGCGCGTCCAGTTCCGTCATCGATTTCCCAACCGTTGTGGAAACATGTAAAAGCACAGGTATTTCCTGTTGTTGCTATGTTTGGCACAATTAGGTCAAGCCCTGTGTTCGCTCCGCTTGTGTGAAGAAGAAAATTGGAATTTAAAAATTGCATTGAAGGACGATCATTGGTTGGTGAAGGAATGTTAAATGAGTCTCCACCGACATATGATGGTTCAGAGTTTGTATCATCATTTTCAAAAATCTGGTGGTTTATATCACTGTGTACAAGATTGGTTTCGCTGAATGTAAGTTTGTTATTAACAAAAAAGCAGGCTGAGTTGTACTGAAGATAGCCAGATCCGCTTGTTGCAAATGTTCTGGTCGGAAAGGTTGTTTCTGATGAACCGACAAGTACAGATCCGCCAGTTGTTCCAATTTGTAGTGAAAGCATTTCAAGCTTGTTTGTTCCTGTGCCATCAACGATTGTTTCACCTTCAATATCAAAAACAATGTTTCCAATTCCTTCTGTAACATCTGCGGGATCGATGGTGAAAGCAAAGTTTGTGTAGTTGATGCTTCCGTTATCATCAATGCCAGACCTAAAATACAATGCCGACTGATCAGCAAGAGAAATTGTTGCAGGAGTTGCAATATCGTTTGGATCGCCATCAGTGATAAGTGCAGAAGGATTACGTGTTTTTACCAGTGATGCAGTTGTTCTTCCATTCAAAACTCCTCCAGGGATGGTAGGTGATGGACAAAAGTTTTCAGCAAGGCCTACGTAATCAAGATATGTTTCTGTTGAAAGACTTAAAACTCCATTTGGTCCAATAATGAATCCGTATCTATTTGCAACTGATGCTCCGGTAAACCATGGATCGATTAACAGATCAGGGTAGGTGTCGTTTGTAGTAAGAACAAAAAGACCAGCATGATTTGTTGCTGTTCCTGGTGGAACGGTTGCAATGGTTGCTTGTGCCCCAGCAGGAGTTGAAAGATCAATATCGCTCAGAACAATATCGCGTTGTGTTTTTTGTGGAATTTTATTTCCTTGAGCAAGAAGGCAACCGGTATCTTCAATTTTTACAATCATTCTTCCAGTACCACTATTTTCAGGTGCAAATTCAATTTTACCTTGTGTTGTTTCATTTCCATCAATCCCATCTTCTGCAATAAAACTGACAATTGAGTTTGCGGTAATATAGATTTCTACATTTTGTGAGCTTGCATTTGAGTTGCGTTTAAATTGAGCAGTATTTGATTCTGTATTGTTCATTGAGACATAAAATTGTGTTCCATAGGTCGGGTCGCCAGATCCAAATGCGATACGTTTATCATCATCTAAAACAAATACAACATCACCACTGCCGCTGACCGTTATTAAAAAATCAACACTTGTGTCATCAAGAAAAAATAAATTATTGGTACTGTTGAATGTGATGGTTCTTCCTGTATCGACAAACAAAACAAGATGAGGGGCTTCAAATCCAGCGCTGAGTTTGCCAACAAGCGAAGAATCGCCTGTTACGTTAATAGCAATATCTGTTGTAGAAGCACTAACAAGAATATCACCACGTATGTTATTGAGTCCTGAAAGATTAATATCATCGTCAACAACATCTAAAGTTATATCTCCACCAGTCCAGTTAACAATCGGTTTTATGGTTGTGTGAAAAGATATAATGAGTGTGCAAAGCACGAATGATATGATTTTTTTCATACTCTCCCTTAAAATCTTTATAAAAAGTTTACTCTCTGTTCTACAATTTTTTCAACTGCAGATAAAAGTTTTTCCAGAATATTTTGCTGCTTCCGGGCATGGGAGGATTTTTAAGAGCTGTTTTTATGAGTGCAATTATTTTTGATGCGGCATTGTTTTTTGAATCAAGATTTTTTTTCTTTTCGGCAATCCAGTGTACAAGAAGAGCATCGAGTATGGAGGCAGTTTTCTGTTCACCAGGATTTTTTTCTGCAAGTGCACTTAAAAATACCGATGGAGAACATACGGTTGCATTCTGAAAGATTTGCAAAAAATGATCAGACGTTTGGTCTTTTTGATCATAAAAAAGATGTGTTGCGCATCTGGAGCGAATGGTTGGTAGAACACGTTGTTCACGTTCTGTCAAAAAGATAAAATTATATCCGGCAGGAGGTTCTTCAACCGATTTTAAAAGACTGTTTGCACATGCTGTTGTTAAACAATCGGATTTTTGCAGAATAAAGAAAAACTGTTGTTCAGGTTCCAGTGCAAGTTGAATGGTTTTGAAAATTGGTTCAAGTTGTTCACGTTTATATTGATTTTCTGGCTCAAACCAAAGTGTACTATGAAACTGTTCTTCATCAATTTGTCTACAGGTTGTGCAGGTATGACATGCGTTGTTTTTACAAAACAGAGTTTTTAGATATTGTTTTGCATGATCGATAAGATGCTCATGTGGTCCGACAAAAAGTTGAGCTGGTGTTGGAATTTGGTTCATAATAATTTTTTAAGAATTTTTTCTTGAGCATTTTTTAAAACAGATTTTTCATCCAACTCTCCATCAAGGATGATAACATTGTCTCGGTTTGCAAAAATGGTTTCAAATCCCTGAATCACTTTTTTGGTGAATGCTTCTTTTTCTTGTTCCATTGCAGATGGAGCCGTATTTCTTTTTTTAAGCCGTTCAATTGCAGTATCGATTGAAATTTGCAAATACACCGTTAGATTTGGTTTAATTCTCTGCATGACCCAATCATTTATTGAGCGAATCATATTCAGATCAAGCCCTCGGCCATACCCGTTGTATGCAATAGATGAATCTGCCATTCTGTCGGAGATTACAATTTTGTTTTGTTGCAAGTTTGGAATAACCACATCAGTAAAATGTTGTGCTCGGTCCGCAGCATATAAAAGATATTCTGTCTGATCACACATGGGAACCGGTTTTTTTTGTAAAAGATCTCTGAGTTGTTTGCCAATAAGGGTGTCGCCCGGTTCGCAGGTTAAAACGGTTGAAAAGTTTTGACTTTTCAAGAAAGTTTGTACATTTTTTGCGAAGGTTGATTTTCCGGATCCGTCTATTCCTTCGACAGATAACAAAAATCCACAGTTTACTGTTCTCATAAGCTTTTTTCTTTGGGTATACTGCAAGTATTGACAATTAAGTATAAGTGTACAGGAAATAGAAGAATTATGAAAAAGCTCAAAATAGAACCTGGATGTATTTCGTGTGGTGCGTGTGAATTTCATGCACCAGATGTTTTTGAAGTAACAGATATTTCTCGGATAAAAAAAGATGTTGATGTTGAAGAAAAAAAGGAACAGATCAACAAGGCAATTCAGAGTTGTCCTGTTGGTGTGATCAGGTGGTGTGACGATGAAAAATCATAATTGGAAACCGTTTGACGAAAAGCTGTGCAAAAAAATAAAAGACCCACAAAAACGATTTGAGTTTTTACAACCATTCGTTATTGATGAACATGATAGAATGTTGTTTGTTGGGTGTCTATTGCAGCGTGCAGCATTATTATTCAAAGATGAAACTGCTTTATTGTGCGACGATCGCACTATTTCATTCAATGAGCTATATCATCGAGCGGTACTTTTTAGCAAAACATTATTGTCTCTGGGACTTCAACCGCACGATCGAGTGTTGTTGTTTGTTCCAAATTCAATTGAATTTTATATTGCGTATTTTGCGATTTTGCAATGTGGTGCAGTTGTTGCTCCGCTCAATATTTTTTTAACAACAGCTGAGCTTGAACATATTGTTAGTGACGCGCAACCGACTTTAATTATCACAGCAAAAGAAAAAAAAGAGTTACTTTCAAAAGTAAGTGTACCTGTTGTGATTGCGCAAGAGGTTCTTGAGCTGCAGATTTTTACAAACGAAATTCCTATTTTTAAAGTACACGCATTGCAAGAAGATGAGCTTGCAGTTCTTTTGTATACATCTGGGACAACTGGATTTCCAAAAGGGGTTATGCTCAGCTCAAAAAATATTATGACCAATGTGATACAAGCAATTTCTTCAATTCCGTTGTGCAAATCTCAGCGTTTGATTGGAGTATTACCGTTATTTCATAGCTTTGCACAAAATACCTGTGTGTGGACGTCGTTGTTTGCCGGATGTTCAGTTATTGTTGTTCCTAAAATAGATCGGCGTTCATTATTCAAAGGTCTTGAGCGCAAACCGACCGTATTTTTGGGAGTTCCTGCTTTGTATGGACTATTGGCAATGATCAAAAATGCAGATCTTGATTCTGTTCATTATTTTGTTTGTGGTGGTGATGCACTGCCAGACAAAATACGTACTGTGTTTGAGCTGGTGTATAGAAGAAAATTGTGCAATGGATATGGTTTAACAGAAACATCACCACTTATTTCTGTTGATTTACAAGATGTTGCTGGGCCTACAAACAATGTTGGAAAACCTTCTGTTGGTGTCGACTGTTCAATACGGGATGACCAAGGGCGAGAAGTTTCGCATGGTGAAATTGGGGTTTTGTGGGTTAGAGGTGACAACATTATGCTTGGTTACTACAACGCACCGGAAAAAACAAAAGAAGTTTTACAAGATGGGTGGTTATGTACTGGTGACTTTGCGCAGTTTGACAAAGAGGGCAATCTTTTGATTTGCGGGCGAGACAAAGATTTAATCATTCATAAAGGATTTAATATTTATCCTCAAGAGATTGAAAATGTCATTCTGAGTCATATGTCTGTTTTGTACGTTGGTGTTATTGGTGTAGCAGGTGAACTCCAGGGTGAAATACCTGTTGCATATGTGCAACTTCTTTCTGGCGCGAATAAAGAAACTACGACCAGTGCGTTGCTTTCGTTGTGCAAAAAAAATCTTGCAGCATACAAAATACCGCGCAAAATTATTTTTATAGATAATATGCCACTTACTTCTACCAACAAGGTGGATAAAAAAGTGTTGCGCAAGCAGATCAAAAAAGTTGATGGCAAATAGTAAAACCATTGTTTTTTTTTCCGGAATAGCTGATATTGGTGATAAGTCTATTTCAAAAAACTATTGTGAAGGGGATGGGGATGTCTCGTATATCAAAAAAAATAATACTTGTTGTGCTTATGTTTTCTTTTTCAACCAATGCATCAGCTGGTTGGTGGGGTGATGCATGGAGTTGGATTAAATCCTACAAAAAGACAGTAACTACTATTGGAGCTGCAGTTGGAATTACTGGTCTAGTTTTGTGGATTAAAAAGAACAGGCTCGAGCAAGAAAAAAACAAGAAGCTAATAGAAGAAAAGATAAAGAAAAAGTGGCAAGATGTTGTAAAAAAAAATCGATTGAAACGTAAAAAACAGCTGTTCAAAACACTAAAGCGTTTTGAAAAAGAAGCCGTAGATTTTCCGAAGAAGGTAGAAGCTTTTAAGGAAAAAATCGAAAAATCATCAAATATTAAAGACTTATTTGTAAAAGGTGCAATAGAAAAGGATAAGTTTTTTGATACGCACAGAATTCAAAAAATAGAAGTTCCAGAAAATGCTGAGATAAAAATATTTACAGATTTACATTCATGCGCAAAAGCACTCAGGAAATTTATCATCTGGATGAGTACAAATAAGTGGACTTATAAAAATGACATTTACAAGCTAAAAGACTCAACAAAGTATCTTATCTTTTTAGGTGATTATGTTGATAGGGGGATAGAGGGAATAGAGGTTCTTCATCGTCTTATGAATCTCTACATAAAAAACCCAAACAATGTTGTTTTGCTTGGGGGAAACCACGAGGATATGTCCTACTGGTCAGTGAACGGATTTT
>Ga0114925_10000550_pt1 | contig 16863 bp, 19 predicted proteins | sample SumtaG_2_FD_87287 | JGI IMG/M metagenome (GOLD analysis project Ga0114925, IMG submission 87287) | Deep subsurface microbial communities from Indian Ocean to uncover new lineages of life (NeLLi) - Sumatra_00607 metaG | ecosystem: Environmental > Aquatic > Marine > Oceanic > Sediment | place... | reverse complement strand
TGGATGGCCGCTGGGTTATGCGTGATGTGGTACTGGCTGGCCGCTTCGATGGCATCCTGAAGCATAAGCAGACTGGTGCGTTGTACTTGCTAGAGTTCAAGACAGCACGTACACTGAAGACTGTGGGTTACGTATACCGCCAGCTGCAGGGTACAGTCTATACATGGGCTGCACAACAGCTTTATGGTGATGATGTTAAAGGAATTGTTTATCGCATCCTGCGCAAGACTGCACCCAAGCCACCTAAGCCATTGAAGAGTGGTGGGTTCAGCCAAGCCAAGAGTCAGGTTACATCGTTCAGATACTTCAAGTTCTGGCTGGATATGTATGCAAATAAGTTCGGTCTTAACCCGAGGCAGCTGTATCGTGAGAACAAGAAGATACTAACGTACCTGCATAGCCAGGATGACGCATTCTTTGTAGAGCGTACACTCCATAAAACACCACAGTTGCTTTGGAGTGCAATGAGTATTGTCTACAAAGCGGCCATACAGATGATCGATCCGAATGTAGACATCTACCCACAACCATCGTGGGCTACATGCAACTATTGCCCGTTCCAAGATATATGCGACTTGATGGAACTGGGAATGCCATCCGAAGCGGAGGCATTGTTGGCAGCGGAGTACGCACCACGCTCCTACTGGGAGGATGATAATGAATAAACGTGCGGAGGAACGGCTACGTATTCAACTGAGTCTACGCTTTACACAGCGCGTTAAGCGTTTAATGCGCGAGTTTGCCAGTGCCGATGGCTCGCCTCCGGTTGATAATCCGCAATACCTGGAGGCACTGCACAACGAGATCGCTCGCTATGACCAGGAGACGAAGCTACTCACAGGAGGTGCCGGTTGAGTTTCAAGAACGAGTTCCGTTGGTCACACTCCAGGCAGAATAACTTTGATAAGTGTCGTAGGTTATACTACCTACGGCATTACGCTATGTGGAATGGGTGGCAGTCGAACGCTACCAGAATGCAGAAACTATGCTACCGTCTGTCAAAGATGACTAATCAGTACATGCTGGCAGGTTCCATTGTACATAGGAGTATTGAGTGGTACCTAAAGCTCGCTCGGATGGGCCATCTCGCTACACTGGATGAACTGCATGAGACGGCCACGAATATTGTAAGGCGTGCTTGGAGGCAGTCAGTAAAGCAGCAGTGGGAGCGTAACCCCAAGGGTGCGTGCAATCTCTTTGAGCATTACTATGGTCGTGAGGTTGATACGGAGCGGATGAAGGCCACGATAGAGGACTGCCTCAACAACTTCCATACATATGCACTGCCGATAGTCATAAGCTGCAAGGATGGTTGGAAGACGTTAGAGGAGTTCCAGAGTCTCGATGTAGGGGACTACGCCATTGGCCTGGCGATGGACCTTGCCTATGAGCTTGACGGCCGTATCCATATTATCGACTGGAAGACCGGCAAGCCAGACCCGGCCACCAAGCAACAGCTTATGGTGTACGCTCTATATGCTGCCCAGCAGTGGGGCTATGCTGCGAAGGATATCCAGACGACAGTATACTACTTACGTACGAACGGTGTGGAGTCGGTTATCCCTGCAGAGGAGTCACTGGCTGAGCGGCTGGAGCAGGTTGATGTGCAGGTGGATGCGATGGCAGACTACCTGGAGGATCGTGACCTTGACCTGAACGAGCCGCTGCATCCAATGGAGTTTCTACGTACAGAGGACGAGTGGAAGTGTAATGGCTGCTCTTACAGGGAGGTATGTCATGGAAGGTAAGTACATTGCTTGGACCATTACGGAGCTGAGATGTCCACAATGTAACGAGATGCTTTATACCGATGGTCAAATCCGTGTATGCCGTTTCTGCGGATTCAGTTCTCGCTATGATAAACGCTACAATCCACTGTCCGAGGATATATGGAGCCGGCAAAAGGCGGTCAGGGTACTGCGTGAGGCTATTGCGGATATATGGCCGCATCCACCACCCTTCGATAGTTGGGCCTTTGCAGTGACTGAACTGGCTGAAGTGGGCGATGTCCTGCTTCGCATGAACCTGTTCGGTAAGAAGAAGTACATCCGCAACAACGAGAAGTCGGCCACCAAGGAGGACTTGGCCAGGAAGCTTGGTGATGTCATGCTGATGTTGGCCACACTCGCCAATCATTTCAATATTGACTTGTCCCTTGCACTAGAGTGGTGCATTAACTACTTTGCAGACAAGTATGGGGAGCGGATATTCTATGGTAAAGATGTGTGAGCATGTGGTTCTGGGGGTCATTGTAGGACACCCAGCCAGTGGACCATGCCCATCACGGGAAGAACTGGAGCGGCACGCGCAATGGTTTCTTGGGGCGATCGAGTATCGCAGAGAACATCCAAAGCAGCCAGGCGAAGAGGGATACGAATTGTGGAGGCATTACCAAGGAGGGGATGTGCATGAAAATAGAAAAGTTTGATAGTGTACCCCTGATCAGGCTATTGGTGTATGGTGATTCTGGTAGCGGCAAAACCACGCTCATTGGTTCCGCTATGGACTGCGAGGAGACATCCCCGCTGTTGGTGCTAAACGCTGGTGGGCAGCCAATCTCACTGAGGAACTATAAGCCACGGCCGCTGGTCTTGACCATTGAGGCGATGAAGGATTTCAATTATGTCTACAGGTGGCTGAAGAGTGGTCAACCAAGCGCACTCGATCCCTCGAAGCATAGGCGTCCAGAGATGACTGTAATCGCCAAATACCTGAAGCATGTAGAGGCCAAGGCATTCAAGTCCGTTGCGATTGACTCTGCTACATACGTTCAGCGTATTGCCATGAGAGGGGTCATAGGGTGGTCAGCCAAGGAGCCGGATACCACCAGAGACAGTGCGGACTTGCTCCCCGGCGATATTCCTCCGCCCACCTCGCAACCCCAGTGGGGCCGGGTACTTGCGCAGATGACCAACTTGGCCGATTTGTATTACAAGAATATACCCATACACGTTATGATAACTGCACTGACACGCAGAGATACCATCGAATCCATGGGCCTGACACTATTCGCTCCGTTCCTATGGGGCCAGAGCAGCATGGAGGTTCCAAGCCATGCTGAGATTGTTGGTAGGCTGATGTGTACAGCATCTATCTCGTCGAGGGACCAGAAGGCGGTCGCACAGGCAGCACAGGGCGCAGGAAAGGCCGTTCCACACAGTATACTATACCTCAAGGGTGGGCGCGATTTTATTGCCAAGTGGCAGGGTGTTGACAATCCACCGGCTATGATGCCCAGTCCGACAATAGGTAAGATCATTCAGGTATTGAAACGTTAGGCAGGGCTAACGTCCAATCACATCACATAACATCACATAACGGAGGTAAACGAAATGCCAGATTTGGTTGTAGACTTTTCCGATGTACAGGAATTCAAACCTGTCCCCATCGGATGGTACGATATGGAGGTTGCCGAGACACGTATCGGTACCTCACAAGCAGGTAACCCGAAGGTTACATTTGTCCTGTCAATCGTTGGCGGTGACCATGAAGGTCGTAAGCTCATTGATGACCTTGTGCTCGTTGGCAAGGGCCTGTGGCGGACTAAGCAGGCGTTCAATGCGTTTCTTGGTGAGGTTGAAGGCAAGGTTACATTCAACCCCGACGACTTCGTGGGAGAGACCGCACAGGTCAGAGTGATCCATCGGGTGTGGCGCGAAGAGGATGGTGGCGACGGTGCGGTGCGTTCAAGGCCGCAGAACTATCGGCCAGCAAGTCCGGATGAGAGCTTGGCCGGGATGTTCGACGAGGAAGACCCGTTCACCCCACCCGCTCCTCAAGTGCAGGAAGACATTCCGTTCTAGCGTAGTATAATAGTGGGGGATGCCCTGCCATCCTTCACTACTGAATTATTATGAATATCTTTGAACTCTGCTTTGAAGGTACAGATGGTTTCGTTGAATTGTCCTTGGGCGGTGTACTGGACCACAACCGTAGGTGGGTTACTGTTGAGAAGGCGTTGTCGATGGGAGGTGTACCTGACAATACGCCCAGTGCATACTTTGGTCCTGCAGTCCGTAGGAGCAAGGGAGCAATGGGCAAAGCCAATGTGAAATGCTCCCAGGTCTGCTGGGTAGATATTGATCGTGGTATAAAGCAGGTACCAAGCATACTACCGCCGACAGCTGTAGTGTGGTCAGGCCATGGACTCCACGGGTACTGGAAGCTCGACAAGTTCATCAGTGACCATACAGAGTTGGAGAGACTGAACCAGCTGCTGGCCGTACATGTCGACGGTGACTCATGCCATAATGCTGACCGCATCATGAGAGTACCCGGGTCACTTAACGTCAGGGAGGAGACCGCCCCTGTGCAGTGTAGGCTGGTAGGCATCTGGCCTGGTCGTGTATACTCTGTAAAGGATATTGATGTTCTGAGCCAGCTGGAGCAGAAGTACATACATAAGATTCTTACAGGTGACAAGCGTGGGTTCCGTACACGAAGTGAGCGAGACTGGAATATTATAAGTGCATTGCTGTTGGCTGGGTGTAGTGAGAGCACCATTAAGCTAATCTTCTCGGTACACCAGTGTGGAGACAAGTACCGTGACCCATCCACCGATGGTGAGCGCTATCTACAACACACCATCAAGCGGGCTGGACTCAAGGCGCAGGAGAAGCTGCATATTGTACGTGCAGCCGATGATGGATACTTTGTAGGTACACGTAGGGTCTCCACGTTCGTAATGAAGCCGAAGCTGCTCCTTGAAGGTGACATTGACTCATTCTTATGTGATATACATGCATCCGGTACTGACCATGTGTGGAAGGATATTGTCGTACCTGTGACAGCCTTCGCCAGTAACAGAGCGTTCTGTAACTCACTGACCAAAGCTGCATGGGTTTGGCTGGGGCGTGATAGTGATGTCAAGGCACTGCAGATGTCATTGATGCGGGAGTTACAGGGTAAAGGCGTACCACGGGCAGTCGCTACGAGTATGAGAGGTAGACATACCCTGGAGAGTGATGAGCGTACCTTCTTTGTGGCTGATGACTGTACCCTTGCATCGGACGGCTCCGTATGGGATATACACGATGCGCCCATTGTCTATGTTGATCCACACCGGGAAACGCCACGCATTGCGCTTCGCAACACTCATGTGGATAGAGCATTGTTAGGTGAAATTGCAGGTACGCTACCACATATCAATAGGCCCGGAACGATCTGGCCCATGATCGGCTGGTTCATGTCAACGCCAATGAAACCTGAACTGAAGCGTCTTGGGTACAGGTTTCCAATACTCAATGTATTTGGAACCAGAGGCAGTGGTAAGACTACTACGATCATGCAGGTGTTCCAGCCCATGCTGGGATTTGTGGAGGAGCGTAGCTATGATGCAAACACTACACGCTTTGTTTGTCTGTCGCTTCTTGGTTCCACTAATGCAGTGCCTATTGCGTTCAGTGAGTTCCGTGTTGCACAAGCTACTGACTTCACGCGATATGTGCTACTGGCATACGATACAGGCCGTGATCCGCGTGGCAGGGCCGATCAGACCACTGTGGACTATCCGTTGGTTGCTCCGTTCAGTATTGATGGAGAGGATATGGTCGAAGATCCGGCATCGATTGAGCGGGTGGTGGCTGTTCGAATGATTCCGTCAGATATCGCCGAAGGTACGACTGCGTGGAAGACATTCAGCAAGCTACAGACATTGGAGTTGACAGCTTTTGCTGGTCCGTATATAATGCATACGCTGCGGTCTGATGTGGGATCGCTTGTTGATACTGCAGAGCAGGATGTCTGGGAGGCGTTTCCAGAGACACTACCAACACGTATCAGGCGTAATCTTACTGTTGCATGGACTGGAGTATTATCGTTAGCCGCCTTTATGCGTACTTACAATATCTACTGCTACCCGGAGGAAGGCGCTCATGTGATGGCGGAAGCACTCGACAATGTATTCTCAGTCAGTTTGGGACGGGCGCCTACAGAGGCAGATGCATTCATTGAGATGATTGTGAATACTGCTGCACGTGGAACAAAGCTGTTTCCGTGGGTCATTGACAATGGTGTGCTCTGGTTCCAACTGATGCCCGCATTCGAGTTTTATGCTGGACAGAGGGCACACCAGCGCAGAAGTACACTCTCACGCAAGACGATTCGTACGCAGTTACTGGAGCTTGTCGGGGAGTTTGTAGTATCACCTGAAGTACGTGTTATCGGGGGCCGTAAGGTGCAAGCCTACGGAATCGACCTCAGTGACGCCCATGAATCCGGACTGGATGTTCCGTCACGGATAAGGAGGCGTGAGGTCGTCATATCACTAGATGGAGGTGGCTAATGAGTAGGGCAGTCGTGTTACTGAGTGGCGGAATGGATAGTGCTACGGCACTCTACTGGGCACGTGACGAGGTTGGATTGGAGGTTGTTCGGGTAATGACCTTCGACTACGGCCAGCGTGGTAGTGGCCTTGAGTGGGATTGTGCACGTGCTCTCGTTGAGCATGCAGGGCTGGATGAGATCATCCACATAGACAATTACCTGGACATCATGGCCGACTGCGCACTACAAAGCCCGATGGCATCACTGGAACCTGGTGAGGTTCATGCCGGGCTACCAACCACATATGTGCCGGCGCGTAACCTCATCCTCATTGCACATGCTGCTGCAGTTGCCTTTGAGGTAAATGCGAATATGATTATTGGTGGCTGGACCTCCGTCGACACTGACTATCCCGATTGCCGTCCGATGTTCTTGGCACTGGCTGCACAGGCTGCATCATTGGCGGTGGGGCGCTTTACGGACCAGCTACAGGTCTACTCGCCAGTGCAATACACGTCCAAGACCGATATAGTCAAGATGGGTGAGAAGCTTGGCGTTCCGTGGGAGCTGACTCGCAGTTGTTACGATGGATACAAGGCTCCATGCCTCAAGTGTGACTCGTGTCTGAAGCGGATCAAGGCTTTCGTGGAGGCGGGTGTGTGTGACCCGTTGGTGGCAGATGCTACGAGTGAATGAGATATTCACGAGTATACAGGGCGAAGGCTACTGGACTGGACTGCCTGTGGTGTTCCTACGTCTTCAAGGCTGTAACCTGAACTGCTCCTGGTGTGATACCAAGAGGGCATTGAGCCCGGATGGGGGCAAACTATGGCATGTAGGTGATCTACTGAGCAGCATCCGAATGCGTGAGCCCGCTACCGTAGTGGTTACGGGCGGTGAACCGTTGCTGCAGGCCGAGGGGCTGTATGAACTGATCAGTCATGAATGCAGCCAGGTGGACTCCTATATACACTGGCACCTGGAGACCAACGGAACGCTGCCATTGAGTACGCCCAAGGCATTTGATTGGATTACAGTCAGCCCCAAGCCACCAGACTACATGATCCATGACAGTGTCTGGCCTCACTGGGACGAGCTCAAGATTGTAGTTGATGGGCCTGAAGCAATTGAAGTCGCGGAGATGTTTGCTGAGCGCGAAGTCAATCCAGTGATCCAGCAGCCCATCATCCTTCAGCCTGTGAGCAACGATCCTGAGATGATTCAGTTGGTTGTTGACTACCTTACAGAGAAACGTGATTGGCGCAGGCGCTGGCGCTTGGGAGTTCAAATGCATAAGTACATAGGAGTAGAATGATGATATACAGATTGGAGTTGGAGCACCACTTCGATGCGGCACATTACCTACCGGACCATCCAGGTAAGTGTCATCGTCTACACGGGCACAGGTGGGAGGTAAAGGTCGTCATCCAAACCACTAAGCTGAATGAGGCCGGTATGGTGGTGGATTTTGGTGCTATCAAGGACATCATCGACGAGCTCGATCACCGATACCTGAACGAATCCATGGATAACCCTACAGCCGAGCATATTGCTGAGGGTCTATGGCAACAGATCACTCTCCGGAAACATGATATGTGTTTGGTTGGAGGGGATGAAGCCGTATTGGTGACTGTTCAGGAATCTCCTGGCTGCAGCATTACTGTCGGTGATACCTGTGACTTCATGACAGTGGCGGAGGGATGCTAATGGGTAGCGTGAAGCAGTTGAGTGACTGGTTGGAGGAAGTACGAGTGGCTGTACCACTGGAGACTCCACAACGTATTGTGGATATGTACTACGAGTTCTTCGTCCCTCCGCACCAGTACGAGAAGCCACCATTCAAGTTCACCATGTTCCCGAATGAGGAGGGTATTGATGACTTGGTGATTGTCAAGGACATCCACTTCTTCTCAATGTGTGAGCACCACCTCATTCCATTCTTTGGCACAGCCCATGTAGGGTATTTGCCCCATGAGAAGATCGTGGGCTTGTCCAAGATACCCAGAGTGGTGGACTGGTACGCTCGTAGACCACAGCTGCAGGAGCGACTCACAGCCCAAATCGCTGACTTCATCAGAAAAGAACTACGGCCCAAGGGCGTCATCGTAGTGATTGAAGCCAGGCACCTATGCGTGGCTATGCGTGGAATCAAGAGTATTAACGCAATTACCGTTACTAGTGCATTGCGCGGCGTGTTTCTTGCACAGCCCAATGCGCGCCAGGAGTTCTTCAGTTTGATAGGGAGGTAACAATGCCAGTTACATTTTTCTGGACGACATGCCCAAGATGCATGGCATTACGCAAGTACGTCCTGGTGGAGATCACACCTGAGGGTGTCGGCATTTACAAGTGCAGTGTGTGTGGACAGGAGGTAATGAGATGAAACTGTTTAACGAGGAACGTGAAGTGTTGGCCGCTCTACTTGAAGAGTGGTATGCAGAGATGAAGACGGTAACCGAGGAGGCGAACGGTGTCTTCAGGGAAAAGGCCAAGCAGTATGACAAGGATTCCCCAGTATGGGAGCGTATCTACTGGCCGAATGGTTTCGTACAGGAACTGCGCAAGAAGACTGATCGTGTTACGCAGTTGCTGGCTCATGAGCCCGGTCCTCTCTGGGATGATATTGCCGAAGAGCTGATCGACATCATGAACTACTCAAGAATGTTTGAGGCTCTGAACCGGATGTTGGTGAAGAGGGATGGTTGAATTCGCCCCAGTCCTTCCACCAGAACTGTATCCGATCTTCGACACGGGCAAGTACCACCTGGTGCAGGCGCATATGATCAAGCATAACCGCCGCATTCGTGAGTGGTTTGCGTATCGCGTTGGAAGGGGGCATGTGGTAATCCTGGATAACGGTGCCTTCGAACTGGGTGAGCCGGATATCACTTCCCTGTTCTGGGTAGCGCGTGCGATAAGGCCAACAATCATCGTCTGTCCAGATATGTACTGCGACGCACTCAGGACTTTCAGTCTATTCACTCAGTACCTGGATGTATGCGCAAGGCATGCACAGGGTGTGATGATGGTTCCGCATGGTGACTGCACTGACCAATGGGTTGAATGTGCCGCAAGAATGCTCCGCTACGTGGAGTGCGTTAAGCCAGCTACCAAGATGTATCTCGGCGTCCCCAAGGTGCTTGATAGCTACAGCCCGAATGGTAGACTGGCTGCGCTGGTTGCATTACAGCGCGCAGGGTACATCGTAACACCAAGTGCAACGCACCTGCTTGGTGTATGGAATTACCTGGTTGAGTTAGCACCATTGGTTGCAGTATACCCGGACTTGATGGGTCTTGATACGACACTACCAGTCGCTCGCGCACTTGCACCTGCAGGCGAGGACACCGGTAAATGTAAACTGAACCACGAACACTGGAAGCTCACGGAGGATCAGATCGAATGGTCACAACGCCAGCGAATCAAGAGCAACATACTACAGGTGAGGCTGATGCTCGACCAGTGGTGCCGGGCTGCGATTGCGCCAGCTGTCCTTACCGAGATAAGCCTGTAGTCAGGGGGCACGGATCACCACCGGAAACAGCGCGAGCCGTCATCGTAGGCGAGTCACCAGGCCACAACGAGGCACGTGTTGGTAAGCCGTTTGTAGGCCAGTCCGGCAGACTGATTCGTACACTGCTCAGGTATGCCGGCTTTGATACGCCCATGCCCCCACACCCACTCACCAGACAGGCAGTTGCCCAGATGCCCACAGGTGATGTGTACTACACAAATGCCGCCCTGTGCCTTCCGCCCCGTGCAGACGCTGAGACCTACAAGACCAGCGACGCCAAGAAGAAGGCAGCCATATGCTGTAAGAGTCGTCTTTATGATGAGATTAGGCCATACGCCAACCTCGGCGTACCCATATGCGCTACTGGTGGTGCTTCGTGTCTGACCCTTACAGGTAGTGATGAGGTCACCAAGCGTCGTGGGAAGTGGTTCCAGAAGGGTAAGGTGCTTGTGACCTGGCATCCTGCATACATCCTGAGGCAGCCAGTTCGTGTTGGAGACCTTGCACGTGATATGCAGAAGCTGGCTTATGGTAAGCCGCGCTACGAGGATATACCCGATGCCGATATCTGGGTGGTTGATACGCCGCTGGGGATGGAGGTATTCACCAGTGAGCTAATTCGCATGGCACAGGCCGGAGTCATTGAGGACAACGTAGTCTGCTTCGATATTGAGACTGACAACATCGACTGGCTAAGGGATAAAATCTTATGCATCTCATTCTCGTGGGATACAGATATTGCTGTGATTGTAGCTGAAGAACTGCTCTACACCGAACATACGACTGAATGCCTTATCCGGTTGTTCGATAAGGATAATGGCATCAAGTGGGTCGGTCACAATGTGAAGTTCGATATGAGGTTCCTACGCTACCAGTTGGGTGTCCACAATATGCAGGTGACCCACGACTCGCTTCTTGCTGACTACATCCTGGACGAGAATCGGATGCATGCTCTCAAGGAACTGCTAGGTGAGCTATTCGATATACCCGACTACGAGGTTGGTCTGGTGCTGAAGTACCTCAAGAACAAGAACGACATGTACAGTAAGGTACCACGCCCACAGCTCTACCACTATGCGGCATACGACACCGCGTATACCCTCTACCTGTGGCGCCATTTATTTAAATTACTGGTGGCTGAAGGACTCTATGAACAGCCGTACCTATATCCCGTCATGGCAGCACAGGGGCCATTCCTGGACATCGAACTCCATGGAATGCGTGTTGACAGGGTAGCACTCACCAAACTGTCAAGGCGACTGAGGCATAACCTGGATATACTTCAAAACACTATGGAGGATATGTGTGGACGGGATTTCAATCCGAACTCGTACCTTCAGGTGGGTAGGATCATGTATGGGCACTACAAGATGCCCAAGTACAAAGCCCGGACCAAGATCGGTTGGTCTACAGCAGCCGCATTCCGGCTGATGATTAAAGCACACTACATCGAGCAGGGTAGGACAGTTGACGAGTGTGAGCCATACAGATGGATCATGTTGTACACCCAGTGGAAGACGCTTGAGAAGCTACGCAACTCGTACGTGGATAATATGATGAAGTGGATTGATGAGAATGAGCGGGTACATCCAGACATCCTGGCCTATGGCACTGAGACTGGTAGGCCATCTGTACGTAATCCTGCGCTTCAGACTATCCCACGCACAGGCACGGGTGAGGCGGCTGGCGAGATTTGGGGTAAGTTCATCAAGCGCTGTTTCGCTGCACCTGAAGGATTCAAAATTCTACAGGTAGACTACAGCCAGGCAGAGTTACGCACAGCTGCGTGGATGTCCCGTGACCCATTCCTAATGGGATGCTACCATGATGGCCGCGATATCCATGGAGAGGTGGCTAATTTGTGGTTCCCGGGATGGAATGAGATGAGTGACACGGATACCATGATGACCGCAACCGGAACCAAGGACAAGAAGACGTTGCGTGTTGAGTCCAAGAAGGGCGTGTTTGCCCGCGTCTACCTGGGAACCGAGCATGCCATTGCCGGAATTCTTGGCATCGCGCCAGCACAGGCCAAGCCATACCTGAAGGCGCTTGATACACGTTTAGCTGGTCTGGTTAGCTGGGAGCATGAGCAGTTCGCCCACATGCAGAAGTATGGGTATGTTGCGTCGTTAACAGGACGACGCCGCAGGTTCCCACTCATCACTCGGAACAATACTGATGACGCCCGTAAAGCCGCTTGTAACGCCCCTGTGCAGGGCATGGCCTCAGACCTTACATTGATGAGTATGATCGATGTACATAAGTGGCTAGGCGAACATCCTGAACTGAACGATGTACATATACTCATTACAGTTCACGACTCCATCATCCTTGAAGTTCCCGATGGTCTGGTGGATTATATCGCCAGGAACGTGGTACGGATCATGGAGGCTACTGGCAAGAAGTGGATGCCTGAGATGGTCTGGAAGGCTGATGCAGAGTGCGGGGACAACTGGGGCGATTTAGTGGAATTAGAATTTTTGCTGGAAAATCCCTAAGTCCCCAGACTGTCGCGGAGGTGGTAAGATGCACCCTAAAAACGTTCCATACGTTGTATTGATTGCGATACTGTTAGGAGCACTACTGGTATCTACCTACGTCATAGTAGATAGCCAGGAGGCAGTAGGATGCGTAGCCATTGGAACCATCCTTGGAGCATTCATTGGCTGGCTCATGACTTCTAGTCAGAGAGACGTCCTACCCACTGACCAGCTGAACCGCGCACTGGAGAGTGTACGGAGTGCTCTGGACGCACACATGACTGCACATGAGGTGCAGCCATATGATCCTGCTTCAGTTGGAGCCCAGTTGACGATGCTTACTAGTGAGATCAGTCAGTTGGACTCCCTCATTCGGAGCCGGATTGTGAAGAAGAAGCATTCTTCGTCTTAAACCAAAACGTCATTACCATGCTGGTGAGTGCCGCCAAGAGTGGTGGAATCTCACCAGCTGGTTCACTACGAAACACCGGAACCAGCCACATAGCACCGCAGATGCCGAGGAGCAGGATTGTTGCTCCACCCTGCATAACAACGCTCTTGCCAAACAGTCGTAGAAACTCTTGTCCGAAGTTGAATGCACGCTTTGTCATTGTTAGCCTACCTTTGCTATCCATACTGAGTTATATGCAGTGGTATTAGCACCAGCCGCACGGATATTCCTCAAGACACCACCATGATTGGTCACATATGCCTCGATGAAGTCCCCTGTACCATTCAAGTAGATGAGACCGCCTACATTCATGCCGAAGTAAGTCCCCGTAGCGTCATCCTTCGTCCACGCAAAGATGTGAGCTAGATTCTTCATTAGCCACAGACTCACATCATCCCCAGCTGCTGTATCCAGCCATTGCACATTGGCTCCCACCATATAGTACCCTGATGTGGACGGAGTGAATCTGGTTGGAGCACCACCCACCCAGTTGTTACCTATATCGAATATCTCTGTCGTCAGGGATAATGCAGCGTTGGCTCCGCCACCTACAGCCTGGCCTGCATTGCGATATACCAAGGCAGTCACTGTTGCTGCAGCTGATTCCTGTACCGCAAGCATACCCGTAGGGGTCTTGTAGTAGATGATCTCATTGTCTACATCAATGTAGTATGCCAGTGGAGCCACACTCTTAAACGTTCCCAACGAGTCAACCAGGGGACGCCGAGCCGATGCCAGTATCTTTACCTCGTTAGCGGTGAGCACGCGGTCGAAGACTGCAAACTCTGCGAAGTTGAAGCCTGCCTGATGGCCCTGCGCAAGATCTGTACCGAGATTCCACTTATCCAGAAGCGTAGGTGCGGCATAAGTGAGAGCAGTGTAGTCGTTGCTCTCGATACCATCGACGTAGACGATCATCGTATCTGCCGCAAAGTCGATGGTCCACACCAGGTGTATCCAATCACCTGCTTTGAATGTCTGCGCTGCGGAAATTAAGGTCTTCGTGCCTACGTTGCCCACATCTATGGATAAATAGAATTGATCTGGAGTAGGATGGTAGTAACCGACGATGAAGTTACTACCTGGAGCAGCTGCCTGCCAAGTACCGAAGAGATAGTTGGAGACAGCTTGTGGCCAAACACCATCGGCATCGTAAAGTGCTTGAACCCAAAACGAGAATGTCAGGGTGCTATTGTCGTTGATTAGTCCAGTGTAGTCATCCAGGTCGACTTCTGTCTTTGTCCTAGTACTGGTGCTGAGATGTGCTGCCCCCGTCCAAGCATAACCAGTTCCCAAGCTACCATCACAGTACGAAGTATGGTAATCTTGTAGTTCTAACTGTATCCCGTCAAAATAAGCGATTTCACCAGCAGCATAGTCAGTATATATATAGAGATTAAGACCCGTGCGGTCAGCCTGGACAATGGTCCAAGTGAGAGCTGGAATCCTCTGCCATCCACCCGTAAGGGTTAACCAGTCACCATAAACACCTGCCGCGCCAGCTGCACCACCGGTTTCCAGTATGCGGAAGTGCACTTGCTGTCCTGCGACACCTCTAACCCAACCAGTAGCAGTATAGTCGTTCCCTTGAGGGATGGGTGCACCTGTGACGATATTAGTGTACCTGATGTACTTAGACCCTCCGTTCTCGGTAAGTCTGATGCTTGCCTCACCAAATCTGGCAAAGTCCGTACTCCGTGCTGCTAGGTCCCCTCCCGCTGTGCCCCACCCAGTCAGGTCGATCTCGAATGATGGGTTGGGGCAAAGATTCGTGGTAGCTTCCTCGATCACCAACCCCCGCGTATCCAGCCAAGCACCATGCTCCCAGTGAATGGCCCCCGTAACTGTTGCGTAGTCATGCCTGGAAGTCATCCAACGATAGATAGCATCCTTGAGCCAGATGTCAGAGTCATTATTGAGTAGGAGTAGTCCCTCCTCATCAAACAGGAATGGTGTGAGATCATCCCAATCAATGCCGTCGAGTGTACCACTATCCTCTGCCCAGTGGACCTCACCACGCCAAACAGTTGAACCTGTTGTGGTACGGGAGCCTGTAATGTGACCATTGAAGATGGTAAGATTGGCGGCAGAGATATCACCATCTATATACGATGTCTGTACCAGTAAGTCTCCCTCCACTCCCCCATCAATAACGTCACCATGCAAGTAGCAGTTAGATAAACTCGTTGAGGCATTGAGCCCGTTCATGGTGATATTGCCATCGAAGTAGATTCCATGCCAGTATGTAAGGTACTCGATAGTATGGTTACCTATAATTCTTACAGCGAAATCGTTTATTGTTATAGGCGATGGGCCAAGGTGCGGCCAGGCCACAAAGTGCATACGATAGGTCGCACCTGTCGTGAGGTTCTCATTGTAGGTACCTGCAGGAATGAGAATGATCTGGTCGTGGGCGGCTACCGCATTGATGGCCAGCTGGATGGTGGCATACTCGGTAATGGAGCCAGTAACTACATCAAAGAGGACTACATTATCGAAGAGCAGACTAATAGTGGCATTTCCACCAGCACCACCATCCGTAAGGGCCAACCAGTCGCCTACCGTGAGAACACGCTCATCAGTCAAGTCGGCATCCAGCGCCATTGTGACGTACTCGGCATCTAATGGAGCGCCTGGGTCAATGATTCCAGTGGCCCCACCAGCAGACAAGACCTCATAACGATTGCCGTCACGGAAGTGGATTACTGTAACTACATCAGCTGGAGCCAAACCAGGAATATTGCCCCTGTAGAACACATCCTGGTGCTCGCGGTCACGGAGAGACACTCTGATGTATCGAGGCAGTGCACCTACAGCATACGGGTCCATATTCTGGACTATGCAGCCCGAAATAATCTCATCAATGCCCAGAACTTCTGGTGCTGTAGAGAATAACGTTTCGATGAGTTCCGCGATTACTTGTTGGGTAGTCAGATCAGGCGTCCAGCTCATACGCTCTCCGCCTCCAGAGTGAATGTACTACGGCCACCAAACTGTGGATCAGGCACCACTGTAATATCATGTATCCAGAACTTCTTGTCTGACCAATCGAAGTGGACTCCATTGGAAGTGGTGCCTGTGTAGGTGATCTGTATGCGATCCATCAATTCAAAGAGAAGTCCGCACAGGCCAGGGGCAGTCCATCGGACAGTGAAGTCACGATTCTCAAACTTGAACTTACGCTCAGCCCATAAATCCAGCGCAGCCTGTTCATTACACCGGATGCGGGAGATGTTCAATACATTTCCATAAGTGAATGTTGGAGCCGCTGGATAGTCTGAATGTAGCGTATCACCCTCATCGGTCACTGCGTGCAGCCTGACTTGGCGTAGCACACTGGCCTCACGCATGTCCACAATAGGCTTCCCCACGCTGAAATCCTCATCGAAAGTCATCACAGCAAGAGGCAATGCAACTTGATACATTGGATGGGGCTGGTAGAATAGCACATCAGACTTATCAAAGACAATCTCATAGAACTCATTATGGGCCATCTCCCGAAGGCGAGTCCATAGATTATCAGTCTCACGAACAATATAGGCATCGGTATCCGCACTGGCTGTGATCTCCAAGTTATCCAGAGCTATCCATCCGTGCGGATTCTCAGTTGGATGGTACACCATATTGGTATGAGCTACCCAGTTGGGACCGATATCATTACAGGTATCATAGTAGCCCAGGATATGCTTAACCAACTTACCGATGGTCATTGTATGGCCCATCTCTTCAGCAGGACATTCAGTGCCATCATCACTGAACTGGTGGTAGTGAGTTCTAGCATCAATTTCCATGAAGCCAATGCCCTGCAGCCAACCACGCCTCAAGAAGCCATCAGAAGTCTGGGCTACCATATCGGCAATACTACCCACACGATCAAAAGTGGCCCGCACAGGCAGAACCCAACCATTGAACGCTAGGCGCTCAGAGCCTGGGCAACCACCGAATGCCCCACGCCACTTGAGTACCAGATTCTGCCAAATGGAGAACATGTCAGTATCACTGAGCGCCTGGAATCTACATTCCCATCCACCACGCTCAAGGTTGGCGTTTATCTGGGTGATCTTAACATCCTGAACCACTTCCATCAGCCCACCACCTGAATGGATACGATGTTCACAGCTGCAGCCTGCGTACGGCGGTCAATCCAGTTC
>Ga0114925_10000549_pt1 | contig 16863 bp, 14 predicted proteins | sample SumtaG_2_FD_87287 | JGI IMG/M metagenome (GOLD analysis project Ga0114925, IMG submission 87287) | Deep subsurface microbial communities from Indian Ocean to uncover new lineages of life (NeLLi) - Sumatra_00607 metaG | ecosystem: Environmental > Aquatic > Marine > Oceanic > Sediment | place... | reverse complement strand
TCTCCTATTTTTTGTCTTGAAATGAGGATCCCCTATACCCATACATCTAACAGACATACTTTTTGACAACTTTATTCAGAAATTATAATTTTTCTGTTTTTTTGTCAAATTTTTGAAAATAAATAAATATGATCTAAATTCTCAAAATTCAGATCATAAAATAGATATAAAATTATAAAACATTGACTCGAATCAGAAATTTTAAATTTCTGTTTTAAATTTCTGTTTTAAATTTCTGTTTTAAATTTCTGTTTTAAATTTCTGTTTTAAATTTCTGACGTAGTAATACCTATAACTCATTTTTACACTCTATATAGTCCCCTTCAACTATATCTATTCAGAAATTTTAAATTTCTGTTTTATTTTTACACTCGATATATAATTGGATTTTTAATATATAATTTCTGAATAAAAAAACATAAATAATTTTTATTTATGATCTAAATTCAAATCATAAAATAGAAAAAAATCATATTATAAAGAGAGTGAATATAAAGAGGATGATTAAAATGAAAATGTAATAAATTTGAAAGGTGGTAAGTAAATATATAAAAATGATCAAAAAAACAGAAAAATTATAATTTCTGAATAAAATGAATAAAGTAACAGAATCATTTTATTCGTACATTTCTCCAGTATTAGTAAATACAGCAAATGTTGCGGCTTTTGATCTTGATTATACATTAATTCGTGCAGCAAAAGGAGTATTTCCAAAGCTTAAAAATAAATATAAGCTAGTTAACGAATATTATGATGGAGCATTGATAGATTATGATATTGTATTTTTACCAGGGAGGATTGAAAAATTAATAGATTTACAAAATCAAGGGTATATGATAACAATAATAACAAATCAAAAGGTAACCAGATATTTACCACTAAATTCTAAACTGTCTAGACTAAATATTGTAATTAAAATTTTAGAAAAATATAATATTAATATAATTGCTATGATGGCCACTGGAACTGATAAATATAGGAAACCAAGCATTGGGATGTGGAGAAATATATTTGGTAATCAAAAATTAAAAGTTGGATTTTATTGTGGAGATGCAGCTGGTAGAATTTCAGATTTTTCTGATTCCGATGCACAATTTGCTAGAAATTTACAAATTCCATTTTATTTACCGGAGCAAATTTTTTCATATTATATACCTACAGATAAAGATACATTATATATATTATTTGGATCTATATCAACTATGAATCTAAGAAAATCTTATATTGAAAAATACAGAAATTTACTAATTTCTGAAAATACATATGTTATTTCTGGAGAATTTACAAATCCACAAGAACAAATAGGTAATAAATATATTGGTAGCAATATAATTTATATATATTTCTCAGCAATAGACAGTAGATTTTCAAAATTAAAAGCAGTCAAAGATTTTTTCAAAAATTTAATTTTTCCATCATCCTACCAAGAAATATCTAATACACATATATAGAGATTAAACAAATAAATATTTTTCATATTTAGTTCAAAAAAATGAAAAAAAATAATCAACCAAAAATAAAATTAGCAAAGTCAGGAAAAATCTAATGAATAATCCAAATTCAAATTTTTGGACTGTAAGATATAGTCTGAATGATTGCTTAATAGATAAACAAATACGTTTAAAAGATCTTCCCTTGTGTAATAATGTACCAGAGAACGAAATGGAACAATTAAAAGACCCAGAAAACAAAGAAAAAACATTACATGTTTTAATTGATAATCATCCATGTCGTATTTTTACATATCTTAGACATAAATTAATCCAAATTAATGATGTACTTGATTATATTTTTTCATATGATTATCCACTGAAAAATCATTTGATAATTTATTCTTATTTATGTGATACATATATATCAGTACCCCCAAAAGATGGATGTCATGAGAAATTTAAGATGATACACAAATCTACCAATATAGACACCAAAAAAGATGATTTATTAAATGTATTAACTAGTTTAGATGCATTAAAAATGTATGATACAAACATTCAAGCTAAAATATATTCCATTTATGCACAAAGAAAGGAAATATTGAAATACTACGAGACACACATACCAACAGAGTTTGAAATAGGATATATTATATCACATGATTGGATTGATGGTATAAATATATTATTGAGTTATCATCATATAAAATTTATAAAAATACTTGAGCACATTATCAAATTATCGTCTAATTCCCCTGATTATTGGGAATTAATTAAAATCGATTATCAAACTATGCTGGAGTCAATTATTACAAACTGTAATACGACAAAGAATGATTTAATTCATATTAAAAAACTATTCCCATGTTTGTACAAAAAAATAACACATGATGCAGATAAATTCACATCAATCTTGATTGGACAATTAAATAGAGTACAATTAGGATATTTACTGGGATTCAATATATTGTTAAGAATTCCATCATTGGATGAATGTAAGGAGTTGATAAAAAAATTAATATCTGATGGTCCAGATACTTATTATAATAATGTGAAAAAATTACACAAAAACAAAATAGAAACATTATATAAAGATATGAAGTTAGTAAATAATGAAGATACACTGTTTATTCAATTGTGTGAATACTCTAATTTTGATGTCTTTTTCTCTACATCAAATCACGGAATTATACATGCATTCACTAGACCAGAATTTTCATCACTTTACAAAGATATAAATAACTGCCCATATAATTTTTATACAAGAGAATCATTGTCAACAATGGCTATTAGAGAAATTGAATCTAGAAAAGCACTCGTATTGAAATATAATTTGTTTGAATCTAAACCATTGAGACAATTGTATGATATTCACCTTAATCCTGAAACATTACATTGTAAATATAATATAAATGATAGATATATAGATGATGGCTTATATCAACAACTTATGAATCATCCAGTTTCTCCAGAATCGTTAAATACTACTATTAATTCATTTACTCAGTACGATCAGCTATTACAATTTGCCAGATCATTATTCCCTGGAATACAAATTACTGATACAGATGATGGGTTTAATGGATATTATAATTTAGAGTATTATGATGATGAAGATGAAGATGATGATGATGAAGATGAAGAAGATGATGAAGATGATGATGAAGATGATGAAGATTATGAAGATGATGAAGATGAAGATGAGGTTAATAGATGTTATACTTTAGAGTATTATTCTGAAAATGAAGATGATGGGTTTAATGGATATCGTTTATAAATGATTGAAGTGGGGTATTGAATAATTTAATCAGAATAAAAAGACTTAAATGGATCAGGGTCACCAATTAGGTATCTTCCTAATAAAAATCCAGTAAGTCCAGCAAAGAATAGACCCATAATTGTAAATAATCTCCATATGGGATATTTAAAATCAACAGCTAGTGAATATAGTATAGCATAGAGTATCCAAAATACAATAAACCATAAGAATCCATAGCTAAAACAAGCAAATAATAAACCAAAAACAAATGTAAATACTATCCAAAAAAGGACGGATCCATATCCATATCGTCCAAGCGGGGTTCCATTGAGAGATTCCATAGTTTTATTTTTAAGTGAAAAAAAATAAAAATAAAATTTTGTGTGAAAAATTGAGAGAAAGAGAAAAATTGAGAGAAAGAGAAAAAAATTGAGAGAACGAAAAATATAGTAGAACAAAATGTCATATACGTTTATAAGAGGATTTACATTAGCATCTGAATGTGCAAGAAATAAAAAAATAAAGAGTAATAAGAATGGAGGAGTGGTGAAGAAGGGAGGAAAAATAATAGATATGGATTTAGAACAAGAACAAAGATACATGGGGTTTGGAGTAAGTAGGAATGAGGAAATTTCAGAAATTAGAAAATTATTAAGAAATAATAATTCTGTGTACGTGAAGTACAATTTAAAAGGGGATAACACAAAAAGAGAATGTGTATGTAACAGTGTTTCATATATAAAATAATATGTATGATTGGGGAACAGGGAAACGTAAAATAACATAATATACATTGTTAATAATCAACGCGTATTATATTTATTTGAAATTATGTATTAATTTTTCAGAAAATTCATGATTAAATGAAAATTGGATATTTTTTAATTTTGAAATATTATATAATAGAGTCTGCAATGATTTTTTGTCAAGAGACTCTAAATATTGATATACAGCCATCGCAGGATGAATTAAACTATTATCATTTTTATTTTTATCAAGAACTACAATATTATTAATATTAAGTAGTGGTTTGTCGTCAGGAATAGGCTTATATAGAGGATTAGCTGAATCTGGAGGATAATCAACAATAATATTATTTAAACGAGTTGGATAGCGTAAATCCATATGAGATGCAAAACTGTAATATTGGTCAAGATCTAACTCTATGTATTCATTACCAAATATATTTTTATTATAACGAGACAAGACGGAAATACTGGAAAATTTTATTTGTGCAGGACCGAGTACGGTACCTGGATCAACAGATGGATCTAATTTAATTTTTAAACCTGAAAAACCAGCTACATACTCGCCATGATAATTATAAATATTATTATGTAGACTGGTATAAATTGTATTTTGGATATATTCTTTTATTTTCTTTCCAGTAATGAATGCTCTACCAAGATACATGGGAATGGGAAATGAATCAAATATATCATATTTAGTGAGACAACCAGATCCATATCCATGATTTATTTTTTCTCTATCATATGAAAGATTACCATATGACTCTACACACATATTGGTTTTAAAACCACGAACAATTCCGATTTGACACTTTGTATAACTGCGTATGCATTCAGCAATTAAATTTGATGAAGAGCCTTCAATAATGGATGGAAACAAAGGGTGTGATAAGTAATTTTGACGATGAGAACCAAAATATATACGGTTTATTAATTTTCCAACATAATAGACAGACATTCCTTTAGATGGGAATATTTCATCTCTAGGAATCATTATACGTTGATTAAATAGGACTGGGTCTAAATCTATTCCATTATGTCCATATATATCTTTAGTGTTTAGGGAAGGGACCTCCAAGATGGAATTTGGTGGAAAATAATTATTGACACATCTATCGATATATCTTTTCAGTTTTAAATTTTCTTTTACGTATGGTCCAATGGGATATATTTTTGATTTCATTGAGATTAATTTATTATTTAAAAAATCAACTTTAACCATACCAATATTTTGACCATAACTACCAATTTCATGAATTAGGGTCTTATTTACAACTTTCTTAAAAGTTTCTTGGGTTCCAGATGATAAAATGATGTCAATTGGATATCCATCTAACTGTTCTAATTCTGCCAATCTTACATTTGCAGCAAATCCGAAATTAGAAATCAATATGACTAGATCACAACACTTTTTCAATTTTATAACGGTTGAGATCAATTTATCATCTATAATACGTTGATTCATACATGATTTATTAACATTTCCATCAACAATATAATCATCGTGATTAAGTATTTGTGATTTTTGATTGATTGTTAATCCAATTATACCAATTTTAAAATTATTAAATTCTTTGATGTCATATCCTAATAATACGGGTTCTTTATTATGTCTATATAGATTTAGGGCGAGAGTTTTTGCACGAATTTTTTCACATCCACGAGAGCGGACAGAATCTATAAAACAACTATCATCATTAGAATTACCATAAACATAATCAAATATTTTAGATCCATATACATAATCATATAATCCTGGGACATGATATTCAATTTTATTATCTTTTGTACCAATTTTATTCATTGCCTTGATCATAATTTGACCCTGACTAAAAAGAGTTTCAGCTGTACCATTAATCATACTACCAGAAGAAACAATCATAATTTCATCGTAATTTGAAAATTTAAGGATTTCACGAATTTTGCGCTGTATCCGTGGTAATCCACCCTTTAATAAATACTTTCCTGGGGTATCAGAACTGGTTGGAGATCCTGGAGAACTACATATATTAATTATACTTTTGCCAGATTTAGTGTATTTATCTGGTGTAGGTCTTCCATATAGTTGACCAAATAAATCACTAATAAATATCAACCTGAAGACAGATTTATTCATAAATCGACAGGGAAAAATAAAAAATTTCAGTTTAAAATTTCTGTTTTTAACTGAAATTTTAAATTTCAGAAAATTTCTGAAAAATAAAAAACCCAGACTATAAAAACAGAAATTTAAAATTTCTGAAAATATCCAAATGAGCCAAAAATCAAATGGTGGATATTATTGGGGAGGATCGAGAAAAATTATGTTTAGTTCACAATCAAATAGAAAAAATGGTAGGATGAAAAAGTTTGAGCGTGAGCGAAATGAACGCGAGAGAAAAACAAGATTTGAAATTAATAATAAAAAAGAACACCTGAATAAGATAGATCAAGAAGTGATTAAAAATACTACAGAAAACAATGTAAAAGCATACATGAATCATCCTGAAGTTAAACGATATAAAGAAAGTAAAAGAAACAGAGATAAATGTGTAATGTTTGAGGATGAAAAAGAAGCAGGTGAAAGACTAGAAAATAATGGACATACATATGAATCAAGAATAAATAATGATGCTACTTATAAAAAACACCATTGTGGTCATTGTAAGGGACATTGCAAAGGCGGATCAAAGGGAGAAAAAGGAAACAAAGGAGAGGCGGGGGAGAAAGGGGATACCGGAGATAAAGGAGATAAGGGTGATCCTGGTATGTGCAATATTAAACTTAAAGGAGATAAAGGAACAGCAATACCAAACGATGAAGGGGAATTGTGTGTTGTTGGATCCAGAGTAATACAAACATGTGGAGAAGAAAACAAATTAAGAATTATGGATAATGCGTATTTATCTGAATTTGTAGTTGATCCGAATCCAGATAATTATGCAACATACGATAATTTGGATGAAGCTATTAAAGCAGCAGCTGCTTTAGGATCAGAGTTTCCAGTGAGCATTTTTTTAAGACCAGGAAATTATGTGCTAGAAGAAAATACTTTATCAAATAATGCTAAAATTAATATAATTGGAGTAAGTATGGGAGGAAGACCATGTGCATTTATATCTGGGTCTAGTACATCATGGGGTAATAAATATTGGTATAGTGTCCAATTTAATAATCTAGAAACTGAAGTTAATCCACTAGATACATATACCTTGAATAATCCCAGTCCAAATGTTAATGAATTAGACCAATTTTGGAATTGTTATTTCTATAATAATTATAAAGTAACTGTTGTAAATGAAAATATTAAAATTATTGATTGTTTGTATGATGAACCAGAGTTAAAGAGAACTAATGGTATTATTGAATTACAAGATGGTGCAGGATTTATTGAGGTCCAACGATGTGAGTTTAATTTTAATCGTAAAAGCGGATCACCGGCACAAGCACTTATTTATATCAATGCTGGAACAGATGTTCGTATTTCCATTATCCAAGATTGTGAATTTAATGGTATTGTTTCTGCTTCATCACAAAATCCAGTAACTTTCAATATGATCACTATAGCAAATAATCAACTAGTTAAATTTGTAGGTGGAAATGTAAGAATCAATCCAAATAAAAATACTGATACTCCAGTTAATATATTTGGTCCTGCAAATAGAGATGAAGGTGATCTTGATAATTTCCCGGGATATTCAATAGATGTAAATTTGTTTGTTGAAGGTGGTGTATATGGAGGACCAAGTGAAAATACAAATGAAAATTATTTCTTGATGTATAATCTTTACTCAAATGATGTTTCAATAGATGCAATTTCAATCAGAAATATCGAATTAGATGGAGCTAGATTGATTAAATATGATATCGAAAGACCAACTATTAATGCAAATAAAAAACCAATCAATAATATTGTAATACATGCATGTGAAGTCATTGAACAAGCAAGTCAATTATTTTCAATTTTGATTGGAGGAAATATTAGATTTAATTTGTATATTTCATCATGTAGATTCCAGAGCGAAGATAGTAATCCAGTATTTGAATGGATCCAAGCATTAGATGGATCAGTTGATAATAATATTTTCTTGTCTTTGACTAGTGTTGAAATGTTCAATTCATTCTTAGGTAATGATTCATTCCCACGTTGGCTTGAAACTGCAGTTGAATGCTCACCATTTATGGTCCATGATCCAACTGATCCAAATCAACCATTGATACAAACAAATGGATTTGCTTATTTTAGGTCTGATACATCAATTTATAATTACAAACCAGGAACAAATGTATCAAATGGTACTAAGCCAGATGTATTTGAGTATGCTAATGCTAATATTGTATAAATTAATTCAAATAAAGCACCTTCCATCCTCCGTTGATACATTATATACATTTTTTTAACAAAAAATGATCAAATAAATAAATATATTTATTTATTTAATCTAAAAATATAAGAATATAAGAATGTTTAGTGTTAGGGATATACTTTCAATCGAAAATGAACGTGGGTTTGATCCTTGCCAAGAACCAGATTGGACAAAGACTATATCAAAATCAAGATTTAGAAAAACACAAGAATATGAATCAACAGTTCAATTAAATAATATCTATGATATTCCAAATACACTACCCAGTCAAGTGAATATGTTAAGTAATATTTCAGATCCACAATACAAGAATAATATTCCTAGCACATTTCCATATTATAAAAATCAAGGTGAAAACAATACAACAAAAAATGAAAACGTAGTTAATAAAATTAAAAGTGCGCCTATAGATCTATCACATTTAGTAATACCAGAAATAAATCATCCATTCATTGGATCAAGAAAAAACCCACCAAATAAAGGAAATATAGTAAATAATATTAGCCAATTAATACCAAAACAAGTAGATTTAATGAAAAATATTCGTAAAACTGGATTAGTAGGTACAGTTAATATGGTTATTAACACTGATTCACAATTTAATATAAAACTAGGAGCATCAATCACAGATCATATAGAAAAAATTAATAAAAGAAATAAAATTACACAAGAAATGTCATTAATGGAGGTTATTGTAAAAAATACACCATTGAGTTGGGAAAAAGTATTCAATGATTCAGTTAGTGAATTTAAGTGTATACAAAAACATATCGAATCACATGAATCTGGTGGGACACAAATAATTCCTCTTCGCAAAGATATTTTCACTGCATTCCATCTTACACCACTTCCAAGTGTTAGAGTTGTGATTGTTGGTCAAGATCCTTATCACTCACTGGATGGTTCAGTTCCTATTGCGCACGGATTATCATTTAGTGTTAGACGGGGGAGCACGATTCCACCTTCATTAAATAATATATTCAAAGAAATAAAACGTGAAATACCTAATTTTAACATGCCATCACATGGAGATCTAACTAAGTGGGCACAACAAGGAGTTTTGATGCTTAATAATTCCCTGACTGTTAATCCACATCAGGCTGGATCACATGGGGCAATTTGGAAAGGATTTATTACTAGAGTATTGATGGCAATTGAACAAGCTAACCCGAGGTGTATATTTGTATTATGGGGTAAAAAAGCACAAACTATAAAAAATATGATTTCAAGTAAAAGTGTCATTTTAGAATCATCACATCCTCGTCCAATTTCAGCCAAACGTGGGTTCAATAATTGTGGTCACTTCCTGGAGATTAATAAACAATTACTGGAGATGAAACAGCGTCCAATCAATTGGAATCTTGATTAATAATTGTAAAAATATAACAATGATGAATTTTAAAATGTGTATATAACAGCTTTTGATATACGATATTTGGAGTGTTATTAAATTTATCATCATTCCCTTTAAATCTATCAAAATTATGATCAGGAACGTCAGAAATTAGTAAATTTCTGTATATTTTATTGTGCCATAAAGGATTCACCAGTTTCCAAAATAATTAAACGCAAATATGTAGATTTTTTAGATTTTAATTTGTATTTTTTGCATGTAGTTTTATCGATTATTTTGACCCGGTTACAGCTGTTATCTATTCGTTTATATTCGAGAATCCTACCCTTCCAATTATTTTTAGGTATTTCAATTATAATATCATCGTTTGATGCATCTATAATAAAGATTTGTCCATCTAAACGTCGATGTGTGTAATTTTTATCTATTTTTTTATATCTGGTGAATTTGGAACATCCAGTGACACTTGAACCTTCTTTTTCAATTGTTCTGATTATTGGATATGAACTATTTACATCTTCATCATCTAGTAGAATTATGTTATTTATATTTCTGTCATTATCAAGATAGTACTGTCTAGTACCATTTGTTAGATTTATTGGTTTATTATGTCCTTCTATTTGAGATGATATATCTGAATTTATTAATGCTACAGATGGTAATTCTGTTATACCATCTCCTAATTTATTTATAATCTCTTGTACTGATTGATTGTATTCAGCTGATATTTCAATTGTTAATATTTGAGCAACCGGATTGTCATTAACTAGTCCATATTTTTTAATTTTTCGTTTTGGAAAATGAACTCCTTTTTGGTTGAAAAATTCAGTGTCTGTTAATTCACTGAAAATAAAACTTGATTGAGTGTCTGCTTGATCACTACCAATCAAAACTCTATTTACACCTTTAAATATAGTTGGGATCCTTGGATTATCGTCATGTATTGTATTTTTTGATACACTTACTTTTTCAAATAAAGAAAGTATGATATCTATTGTATAGTATATAGCTGATTTTTCATTTTTATCAACACCAGTGAACAAAACCGCACCTAATTCACGTACAAATGCTTCTACTACATTACGTGCAGTATCTATACCTTCACGGGTGTCAATATTTTCAAGTCCAACGATTGTAATATTATTTGCTTCGAAAAAATTTATGATTGGTCTTAATTCTGATGCAATTGCCATAGACGCTGTAAATTTAAATAGTGCCTCACTTACAAACAATGATTTTATGTCAATTTGTAATTGTTTTGTACTAATACTGTTTTGTGTAAATTGACCTAATACTACATTTACATTATTTCTTACAAACGAAGATCCAACTATAAAAATTGGATCTCTAAATCCATCTACCGTAACGTCTATTTTTATCATAATATCACTCCATATTACTCCATTCCAAGATTGATCAATTATTGGGATTAATACTTCTGGTTTAACCTCATTAATATCATTTGTTGATTCTACTGAAATATTTTGATATAAACTTAGTCCAGCTATATAAGAACCTGATGATAGTGAAATTTTATATGGACGACGGTCTGGTCCGAGTGATTCAATTGCCATATAAGCACTATCAAATGTTTTAAATTTTCTACCTAATGAATTTAATTGGGCTATTGCATCATCTCCAAAAATAGCATCTACAAATGCTATATCGTTAATTAGTAGATTAGACATAAAATTTTATTTTTTTATGTCTTAAAAATTTTTTATTTTTTTTAAAATTATAGTGATGACACATGAAAATAGAAATAGCGTAGGATTATTTCAAAAATTATGATGTGATCAGGGCATTTCCATCTTCAAGTATAATAATTGAAACATATGGTAATTTATATGTCTTCTTATATTTATGACTACATCCACATTTATCTTCATGTTTTTTATGACTACATCCACATTTATCTTCATGTTTTTTATGACTACATCCACATTTATCTTCATGTTTTTTATGACTACATCCACATTTATCTTTATGATGTTTATGATTATTACATCCATGTTTAGATACCAACAAAATTTTATTAGATTTAAAATCAAATAATCCTCGTTTATTAACAATTTTAACTTTATTTTTAGAATTATCTACTCGTTTGTATTGTATACATCTACCCTTCCATAATAAATTATCCCCGGTATCTGGTATTTTAATGGTAATATCATTATTTGATGCATCAATCTTAAAAAATGTTCCATCCAATCTCCGATGAGTATAGTCTGATTTAATGCATTTATATCTCAAAAATGTAGATCCTCTATTAACTAAAGCACCTTCCTTTTCACTAGAATTTATTATTGGAAATACATCATTTGGATCTTCTGTATCAGGTATCTGAATTCCTGGTAAACTATTATTATCAACAATATAATCTATATTATTATATAGTGTTATAGTTTCATTTGTATTACCACCATTGATTGAACTATCTATAATTGATAATTTTGCGTGTGATTGTGGATCATTTATTTTAGATCTTACGCCGGCTTGAGCATCACGAATCGAATTTTCAACTCTTGTTTTTATTTCAATAGAAATTGGATTTGGTATCACTTCTAATTTTTCATACACCAATTTTTTCATTCCATGATATTTTTCCGTGATACTATTTATTTCTTCAATAAAGAATTGATTAGAATCCGGGTTTGGCTGATAATTAATATTTGTACCGTTCAGTATGATATTAGTTAGTTGTTCTTCTTCAAAATTTTTTAATAAAGCTGTAGAAGAAGTAAAATTCTCCAATAAGGCCCAAATCGCATCTAATGCTCCAATAAATGGAGACGGTCCGTCATCGTCATCAACACCAAAAAATAATACTGTTTTAAGTGTACTAACTAACACATTTACAATTAATTCACCGTTTATACTAGGAGGAACACCTACCATATCACCCAATCTAGAGTCTATATATGCAACAGCAGTTGTTTGGAAATTAATGAATGCTGCAAAATTAAGGGCTGCGGTTACTTTTGATTCAAATTGTGATTTGTTAGTCAACAATGGCTTGATTAATTCAGGTGATATTTGATCAGTTGTTATTTTTTTGTTTAATTTACAGACCTGCATTGCTCTCTCTTTACCTTCCTGTTTGTGTCTTTCAAAATCAAGTGCATATTTATTTGGATCTTTATTACATTTATTAGTAGCATCCACTAAATTCAAACCTAATAATTGTGCTGATTCACCAATTCCACTAGCTCCAACTATATTTATTGTATTTCTAAATTCCTTGTCTGGGTCCTGTGGAAAAATCAATGTCACATCACTAATAAATACACCATTCCATTCTTGTTCAAAATCTAGTTCTGGTACTAGAACCATTGGAGTAACTCCATCAATACCATTGTTTGATTCAATTGCAATATTTTCATAATCAGGTAAATCTATTACATACATTCCTGGTGATAGTGCAATAGTAAATGAATTACGATCTTGAATTTGTTGTATTCCTAAATATGCATTATTTATAGTTAAGTATTTCAAATTTAAATTATTTGGTTGACCGGTCGCATCATTTCCAAACATGGAATCGACATATACGACATCATTAAATTTGAAATTCATATTATATATTTTTATGTTCAAAAAAATTTTTCTGATAAAATATTCATAAATTTTTCAGATTTTACCATTTATTCTTTAATTTTTATTGTGTTATTTCTGTATTTTACCGATCTTATTTTATCCAACAAATTTGTTTTTAAATACACTGAGTTTGATTTATATCCCATTTGATCCATTGTTTCATATGATGAATTTATAGATGATGATTCATCGTCTGATACAACTGAAAACGAAGGTGTTTTTAGAATTTCCATTTCATATGTACTTGGAATAGATGAATATTTAGAGGACTTATATCCTTTATGATGTTTAGATTTGCTAGATGATGAACTAGATAAAGATGAACAAGAATTACACTTACATCCTTTATGATTGCTAGACGAGTCACTAGATGAACTTGATGATTTACTGGATGAACTTGATGATTTACTGGATGAACTTGATGATTTACTGGATGAACTTGATGATTTATTAGATGAACTTGAATCAGATGATGAATTTGATGATGAATTTGATGATGAATCTGATGAACTGGATGAATAAGAAGATCCTTCATAAACACACTGATGACTTATGCAAACACTATCACCTTCACATTCAGATGATTCTACACATGGTCTATATGAATTACATGCAATTTTACATCTATCATTTATACAAACATAACCATTTGAACAAGGATCTTCATCGGAGCATGGCTCGTCTAATCCTCTAATACTCATTACACAAATATCATTATCATTACATATTAATCCATTTGCACAATCTGAATTTTGTGTGCATGATCCGCCTGCAAGCGAAACACATCTATTATTTTCAATTGTTAATCCAACTTCACATGGCGGAGTTCCACCTGGACCGGACAGAGGCTGATCAGTACATACATTATTAAAGCAAGCCGTTGCACTTGATACACAATCACTAAGTGATGAACAATTACTACCAACAGGAGATAAACATAAATTATCAGAACAAACTAATCCATTTGCACATTGTGATGTTGATGTACAAGAAGATCTCACTGGACGATTAGTGTCTCCATTAAATACAAAAATATATATAAGTACTATGATTATGATTATGATAAAAAATATAAAAAATATTAACGCTGCTATTTGACCGTTAGTCATATTTATTTATAGATTTTAATCAGAACAAATTTTTTTGTATTATTTTTTTAGTATTTATTTTTTAATAATATTTTTTCTCGAAATTATATTAAAATCTGATCATCTCCGAGAAATATATCTACTTTTTTTCGTCTACGACAACCATAGCTAATTTGTATTGATTTTGCACCTATATTATTAGCGGTTACTAGATATGGTATCCCGGGTTGCTGAGTTATATCAATTTTATATTGATTTTTTTCTTTATCCAATTTTTTGTCCAGATTTTCTATATCTGATTCATATACAGCATGTACTTTCTTTGTTATTCCTAATATTTTTTTATCATATGGTACATAAATAGAATACCACTTTCCTTTTCTTTTATATTTAATTTCTGCAAATTTGTAATCTTTGCTTGGAATAAATGTATCTTCATTTGTTATTTGGTGTCCATGTAACATTTTTATTATATTGTATATGTCAATAAAATATTGGATATATTCTTTAATTAAATATCTATACCAAAAAGTAATAAATAATATCAAAATCATATTACCCAAATGATATCCCATAAAAATATTCCATCCAAAAACGAAAACCAATATTGATCCAATATTATAAAAATACATGATTTTTATTATTTTTATCGATTTAGACAATATTTTTTGATTTTTATATAAAAATCAAAAAAATGAAAAAATATAAATTGTATAAGATTCAGGATTATAACTCAGCTCAACACACCACAACCCGAACAACCCAGATTATCAAAGAAAGACCTTCACAATCTAATATACCTATTATGATTCTAAATGGTTATACAGATAAAAATGTAGATAATTATCAGGTTGCAATCGAATTTGCAGATATTATATTTAGATTTAAACAGTTTCCTGGATATCAAGTCAAGGGGAACCGTGGTATTTTGGCAATGAGATCTAATTATTTCAGTGTATTATTCCGTAATGAACAGAAATTTGGAAATATAAAATATAATAAAACTCATCAAATTATATATGAGGTTGATTATGATCCAAACGTATTTATAATTATTCTTAAAGTACTGTTATATAATGACACTGTGTTCATGTTTAGATCCATAGATAATGAAATAATAGATAAAGGAATCGACGACATTACATTATTTAACATAATAACTACATTACATGAAATGGAATTAAATGATTTTATCCCTATGTTTGCAAATACCTTTATAAATAAAACAACAAATATTAAATTATTGGTTGATTTGAATTTGTATGTATCCGATACTTATGATAAACACTTCATTAGAATTAAAGAATTATTTAAAAATTGTATTCATGATGTAGATATAATCAATGAATTAACTAAAGAAAATATTCAATTATTATTAGATGTACTTGATCAAGACTTAGTTATTAGTAATTTATCATCTATCATTTTTGATGTTTATCCTAATTTACTTAATTCTATGGATATTAATAATATTAGAAATATGTGGAGTATTTTCTATGAAAAATATGGATTCAATACAATGCTAGAATTTTGCCTTAAACACGTTGATCCTGTTGTTAAAAATTTAAATGGAAAATATGTAATCTTATATCCAATTTATAATAAACATACCAAAAAATTAAATATCCCATTAAAACAAGATATGATCATATATAATTATCATAATAATGAATTCACTCAACATGTTATTAGATCAATTGGTACAAGAAATAATGGTATTGTACCTGAATCAACTACATTCTCTACATTTGGCGTTTTTACGACTTCAAAAAATATTAAAAATGATGCACATAAAAAATCTAAAGACAATCCAAAATTACCATGTCTTCCAGATACAACAACTTATATTAATAATCCTAGAGCTGCCAAATTTCCATCAAATAAAATTAACCCCAATATAAATCCCATAGAATTTTACTATATACCAACACATATAAAACTTCATAAATTAAATAACTAGTAAATTATAAAAACAAGAAATTTTATTCAACAACTGATATAACCCTTAGATACTACGACATGATTACTGTTTGATTATCCCACAAATTTAAATTAGTCAACCCAGTGAGTTTTGAAACAGCCGCATCTGTGATTGTTTTATTGTACGCCAAATCTAAACTAGTTGTTGTTATAACGTATAAATTATGAAATAACAAAGAGACTCTACTAGCAACAACCTTATCTTGGAAATTTAAAAACTTAAATATGATAATCCATAATTCTATCGGAAGCATAATTTTCTATAATACAATCTATCTATGAAAAAATCAATTTTCATCTTATGATTTTACAGTTTGGATTAATAGCTGCATCTGTAATTGTGTGGTTGTAATACAAATACTAAGATAAAAATAAAAAAATAAAAAATACGTGTGAAAACTCATTACCACCACACGTATTTAATCAAACTAATACAAAAACAAAAATGATCAAAAACAAAAATGATCAAAAACAAAAATGATCAAAAACAAAAATGATCAAAAAATATTACTTTGTTCTAAAAATTAGGTATTATAACTACATCACACATATGCATA